>WNGG01004597.1_pt1 | contig 15454 bp, 9 predicted proteins | sample 5400661 | NCBI WGS metagenome assembly WNGG01 (sample SAMN13153372, study PRJNA577476) | soil metagenome | isolation source: 100 cm soil or saprolite under Garry oak tree replicate 1 | place: USA:California | collected 2016-06-15
TGCATTTTTGGGATTGAGTGGCGAAAGCGATAAAGCCAAAACGTCGCCGGCTGCGAGTTCGCCTGCGCCAGCTACGACATCTTCGGCGACCGATCTCGTGCCACCTTCGTTTACGCCATTGGAAGAAGCTATGGGCCGAGCGCTTTCCGGGATGGTAAAACCGGTGATCAGAAGAAATACGCGATTAATCGACCTTAACGTGGTCAATCATGATCCTGTCATTGCGCAACGCCTGGCAGAAGCAGTCGGGCGTGAGTATATCCGCAGCTCCATTGAACGGCACATGTCCTTGAGTCAGGAATCACTTCGATACCTTCTCGAGGAGGAAGAACGGTTAAAAAATAATTTGCGAAGAAGCGAGGCCGCGGTCGCTGAATATAAGGAGAAAACACCGGATGCGCTCCAGCTCGGCGGCGGTGCAACCGCGACCGGAAGCCAAACTGGAGCCGGAGCGGGCTCTGGAAGCCAGCACGGCGGTGTGGTTGAGGACAAGTTACAAGAACTGACGACTAAGCTAACGGCCACCAAAACAGACCGGTTGCGCTTGGAAGGAGAACTCAAACAGGTCGAAGAAGCCGGGGAAAACGTCGACGCGCTGATTGCTGTCGCAGATATCGGCAATGCGCCCACGGTAAATGACAGACGCAGAGATGTCGCGCAGCTCGAGGCCACGGTGGCGTCGCTTGCGCAGCGTTATAAAGAGAAACATCCAAAAATGCTCGCGGCCCGCGCGGCTTTGGCGGAAGCGAAAGGTGCTTTAAAACGCGAGGTTTTCGCGCAGCCAGCAGTTTTGAAAACCACTATTGAGCAACTACTCGCGACCGAGAAAAATCTGACAAGCGCCGTGCAGGACCAGGAGAAGGTGGCACTGGCCCTAAACAGGGCCGCGATTGGCTATCAAGAGCTCGCGCGGCAGGCCGAGACGGATCGTGCTCTCTATGAAAGCGTGCTTCGACAAATCAAAGAAACTAATCTGACAAAGGATGTGCGGACAACAGCAGTTAGCATCGTCGAGCATTCGCCGCTCCCGCGTTTCCCAGTGAGCCCGAGTGTCCCCAAGTCGATCATGCTTGGTCTCCTGGGTGGGCTGGCGCTTGCTTTGGGTTTTGTTTATGTTTCAGACGTCCTGGATCGCTCGATCAAAACAGTGGACCAAGCCGAAACGACGCTGGCCCTCCCAGTGCTCTCCGCCGTTCCCGAAATCCGCAGAGAAGATGCAACGAGCCACAACAATTCGACGAACGCGCCCCCGAGCAGCATGAATTATCGCCTCATGGCGGAGGCTCCGGAGGGTCCAACAGCGGAGGCCTTTCGCAATCTGCGTGCCTCGCTTTCTCTCCTCGGCCCTGAAATTGAGCGCAAGGTTTTCTTATTTACAAGCGCCGTTCCAAACGAAGGAAAAAGTTTTTCGAGTGCGAACTATGCGCTCGCGCTCGCCCAGCAGGGACATCGCGTTCTGTTGATCGACGGGGACCTGCGCCGGCCAAGTCTGCACAAGATTTTCCTTCCGGAATCGGAGCAGACAGTACCTGAGGACGATTCGGCGGGCGTCGTGGATTGTTTAGTCGGCACAGCGGATTTAAGTTCGGTGGTCCGAACGGCATCAGCTGGCCGGCTTGAAATTGCGGCAGGCGAAAAATCGACAGCGACCGGAGGACAACTCTTCGTGCTGACCGGCGGTCGGCGGGCGCCGAATCCTGCGGAACTTCTCAGTGGATCTGCCTTTGGTCAGCTGGTATCGGAAGCTGCCCGGTTGTTCGATCGCGTCGTCATCGACACCGCTCCGGTCCTGGCGGTGAGCGATACGCTTCTGATGACGCCACTCGCGCAGACGATTTGTCTTGTCGTTTTTGCAGGTAAAACTCCGCGCAATGCCGTGCAACGCGCGCTCGGAATGCTCACCGGTGCGGGCGTTCGTCCGGCCGGTATTATTCTCAATAGGATGCCGCGGCGGCGCGGTGCCGGTTATTATTATTATTATGACTCGCCCGGTTACGGGAAAGGCGAAGGCTCCTATGGATCCTATTCCGGCTACTCTGGCCGTTATGGGGAAAATGGTGGGCCCGCGACGGCGCGAAAAAGTTAGCGCGCCCGCTTTAGGTCCTTATCGCGGATCTTTACTCCCGAAGAGTTCAGAGTATCCGACCTACAAAGAACAGTGTTCAGGCCATACGCCTGTCGCTATTGGCACCGGCCTTCTCAGCTTCTCTTTTTTTCTCATTTCCTGCTTTCCTGATTCAACTTTTCGCTTCTTCTTCCGCCTTCGCCTCGTCGCGTTTCTGCTCTCTTCCGTTCCGCCTTTCTTTTTTCCTGCCCATTGAGTGCTTCCCCAACAGATTCCCAGATAAACGGCGACATAAAGCTGTAGCGAAGCAATCTGAAGTGGGAAATCGACCAGCGCGTGAAGCGCGATTCCCAACAGAGCGAGAACGATCACTCGCAGCAAACGTCGATGTCGCGGGTGCCACTCAAGCGCTCTTCCCGGCATTCGCAAATTTCTGATCGCGACGAATATTCCGCCGAAGAAGAGCACACCCCAAAGCAGGCTGCCAAGCCATCCCCACTCAAGAAGTGTCTGTAGATAATCCTCGTGCAGAAAACGCCAGGTACCCTCGATCCCCGGTCCGAGATTGCTGGTGTAGTAGGGAAAGATCACGCGAAACGTGCCCGGGCCGAATCCAAAGTAACTTGCATCTCCCAATGCCTGCACGGCGGCATGCGATGCCAGCCAGCGGGCGTCCTCGGGCAAGTGTGCGCTCAATTCGTTCCAGCGTTTGAGCGGTTCATCGAGGTGACTCACCCGCGCGATCGCAAAAAGCGTGAAAACGACGACCACCCCGCCGAGAAACAGGGTCTTGCGTTCAATCATCCCGCGCTTTCGAAGGGCAGCTCGGGCAAAAATAACAAGCAACCAGAGGATCATGATCGCGCCGATAATTTCTGCCATCCGCGAAGTGTTTGCCGCAACGGCAGCGACAATCAAGAGCGCAAGAGTTAAGGAGACCGCTTTCGCGATCGGAGCGCGCGGTCGCATCAGAGCTCGAGCGGCAAGTCCAAGCGCAGGCGCTAGAACAAGGTTCAAATAAGCGCCTGCGTTGCCATGGTAATAATAGCTCGCGAAGAAAATTCGGCTTTCTCCCCATTGCTTCGCCGGTTGCCAGAAAATCATCGGAGCGGCGGTTGCTTTTTGGAGCAACCCAAGGAGCGCGATCGATCCTCCGGCGATCGCGATTGCCCACCAAAGCCGCAGCAACCACACCGGATCCCGTGCAAGATCGACGACCAAAAAGATCACGCCGATCAATAGGGTCGCTCGCAACATCCAAGCTGCGCTGATCGCTGCGTCGACTGATCCCGGCGCGGATGGAAGTATGTTCTCCCGCGAAATGAAAAGGAAAAAATCTGAATCGTAAATCGAGCGAGCATTCAACGTCATTGCCCATCCGAGAACGAGCACGGCCAACGCGATGATCACCAAACCGCGCGGTGCACTCCACCTGTAGCCGCCGTCGCTGACCCCGGTATGATGGCTCAAGACTTCGAGCAAAAGGCTTGTCAGCCATAAAACGAGCGCCGTCCCCAGAATCCCATTCAAAATTGCGATCTCATCCGCACTCGTGCATCCGTAAGCCCACGGCGCGAATACGAGCGCGGCAAGAAGAATCCAGCGCGATGCGTGGCGAAGCAAATTCATCAGCAGAAATTTGTTATCCGTTATCAGTTATTAGTCCGCTACGGGGGCGGCTTTGTGGGCCCGTTTCAAGTAATTCATATATCCATTTAATAGCTTGATCGCGTGAGCCACGAGTTCTCTTCCGCGACCAAGAAGTTCGGCCGAGAAAAGATTCTCGTCATGTCCTGTGATCAAATGATCGAGAACTTCCCAGCACGAACCCCGCGCGTTGCTGCAGAACTTCGCATTGTCCAAATAGTGAAACCGACCGTATCCTCAGCAATGTTTGCCGTGGTTGAACGTGCAGCCCGCAACAATTGATCGCCTAATCGATAGCATTCACCTTTCGGCAAAACAGGAATAACCGATTTAGCGACAAACAATCGCAGGGTTCGGCACTGCTTCCAACATTCCAAGTCCTCAAAAGTTCTGACCGGAGCTCGTTCAACTGCATTCATCCGGCCAGTGTATCAGTCCCGGCACGTGCAAACAATCGCCGGTCGCTTTGGCGCTTCGCGGTTCGCAGTTATCAGTTCTCCGGTTCGCCAATAACTCTTAACCAATAACTCGCTGAGCTTTGCTCAGCGTCCCTTGCCGAACAACATCACGTGCACAGTCTTCAGCGCGATCATTGCATCCAGCTTGAGAGAATAATGACGAATGTAATAAAGATCATACTTCAGCTTTTCGATCGCGTCCTCGTCGCTTTCGCCGTAGGGATAATTCACTTGCGCCCAGCCGGTGATCCCCGGTTTCACCAAATGCCGGAAATGATAAAACGGAATTTTCTTCTCGTAGCGCTCGGAACACTTCGTCCACTCTGCACGTGGCCCGATCAAACTCATGTCGCCCCGCAGCACATTCCAAAGTTGCGGCAGCTCATCGAGCCGTAGTTTCCGCAACCAGTGTCCAACGCGCGTTACGCGCGGATCCTCTTTGCGAGTGTAGAGATCGGTCGTTTCCTCGTTCAGCTCCCGCATGAACATGGTGCGGAACTTGTATGCTGTAAAAACCTGACCTTCGCGCCCGACGCGCGGTTGCCGGAAGATTGCCGGACGCCCGCTCTCAATCCAAATCAACAAGAGAATCAGCGGAAACAACGGCGCGGAAATCAGAAGGAGAGCGGCTGAAAAGATCACGTCGCAAAGGCGTTTTAAGTAATGATAGGGTGAAATACGCGCCAACTGGAAACCCATCTGCAGCGGCCAGACCGGATCGATCGTGTGTGTCGGCACACGGCGCCAATGCGATTCGTAAAACGATTCAAGGGTATAAACGCGCGTGCGCTGAAACTGAGTTCGCACTAATCGCTCGAGCAATTTCGGACTGAGCCGATCAATGCTTTCCGCCAAAATTACTCCGCTGTAACGTCCATCAAGTTGCGCGAGCCTGGCCGCAATACCGCCTCGAATGATTGGCGATCCCTCGCCGGCGATTGGCGATCCAACGCGCGACATATCGTTATCCACGAATTCCAGTTGTTGCTGCCCCGGCGATTGGTTGTAAGTCTTGTAGAAGCGCGTCGCAAGCTCACCACTTCCGATGACGAGGAATGCCCGATTCGCGGCCGAAGCTGCAATGTGTCGTCGGAAAAATCGGCGGTAAGCAAGGGATATCGGGAGGAAGAAAAGAAAACTAATCAACAATACCCCACGGCTGGGCTTCATCCCTGCGTCGAATGTCGCCGCCGAATAAACTAGCAGCGAACTCAGTGCCGCTGCTGCTCCTATTGCTAGAATATGTTCCGTCGTATAGGCCAGGCTCCGCACTTCCGTATATCGGTTGTAACCGCCGATGATGTAGAGCGCTTGCAGAAGCACTGCGAGCGTTACCAGATCGACCAGAACAAACTCAAACGGACTGACGAAGAATCGGTCGCGGCGCACATAACCTGCAAACCCGTAAAGCACGACCCAGCACACGATGTCGCAGGTCAGATAAAGTAATCCGACGGTCCAGTCATGATCGTAGATTTTCGACAGAAGATGCTTGTGTTTGCGGCCGGTTGTTGTCACCGTGGGCACCGCGTCCTCCCAAATGTGAGGCTCGGTCAAATCGTCAATCAGCGCGGTTGACCGAGGTGCGTTCGTTGATTGCTGCGCAAACATAAAACGGTTATTCGTCTAAAAGTCGCGAAGACCCGATATTACGATGTCATCTACTGCATGTCAGCAAGAATCGTAGCCCTGCGCGCGTGCCTTGAATTTGGCTGGAAAGTTCTGGCGCACGGCCACGATGCCATTTCGAATCCCGCTTTGGTCTCGAGCGGCGGCAGATTCGCCAGCAGCGTTGCCGAAGCTTTCGTTAAGAGAAGCAGCACGAAGATCAGCCAGCCCGAGGGCGCCAGTTGCAACGAAATCGGCAGGACAACCTATCCCAAGCCGACCATGGCGATTTCCATAATTGAAGCTTGAAAACGGGCTGAAGGTCTGGGTCTTTGGTCCAATCTCATTGTGTTTGGACGTGGCTTAAATGATTGTCACCGACTTGTTGCCCGGGGCTCAGTTTTTGGACAATCATGTTCAGAACGCGAACTGATTCCCGGCCCTCCTCGGCCGGCACCGGCGATTGCGTACCGTTAATGATGCTGTCGGCAAAACCATCAATGATGAAGTCATGAGTGGTGCGCAGGGAACCCGTGGCATAACGTAGGCCGTTGACAGCGAGGCTTCTCAGACGCTGTCCTGCCTCGCTCAAGAGAGATACGCCAATCGGCACGGGTTCGAGCCGTTCGCGGCGATATTTTACCAAGCTCATTGCCTCGATGTCAACCAGCAGCGTGGCGTTTTCACCAAGAATTTCCACGCGCGCCATCCATTGTTTCGTTGCGTAGGATAATGCCACTGAACTTGCAGCTTTTTCCCCGATGAGATCAATGCGGTAATCCTCGAATGGCGACCAGGGATAATCCATCTGCTTCATTGCATTGACGGAGACATGGCAGATTGGATTGATAAACGCGAGAGTCATATAAACGACATGCGGGCCGGTTTCTCCTATCACCCCCCCCGGTAATTTATTCGCCCAATGATCGGGTCGAGACGTAATGTAGTCTGTGGGCGTGGATAAGAAGATGCGCATCCCCCGGAATGTCCCAATACCTCCGTCGCGAACAAACTTCCGCGCTTCGATGAATGGGTAGTAAAATAAATCGCTGTGGGCGACACAAACCTTCACCTTGTTTTCCCGCGCTGCGGCGATAATTGCGTCGCATTCCTCGACGCTCTGCGCCATTGGTTTTTCAATGAGCACGTTGCTGCCGGCCTGCATCGCCTGAATGGCAATTTTTGCGTGAGTCTTGGGCGGCGTGCAAATATCCACGATGTCTGGTTTTTCTTTCTCCAGCATCTCGGTCATGTTCGAGTATGCCATCGGGATGCCAACGCCAGAAGCCGCCTGTCGCGCCGCCTCGATATTCACATCGCAAAGCGCAGCCAGATGTAGCTTGTCTCGGTGTTTACGAAAGGCAGGGATATGTTTCAGGTTGGCGATTAAGCCCGAGCCGACGATGGCGGCCTTTAGCTGTTTCATTGCGATTAAACGTTTGGACGTTCCTCGGATTTGTCGTCGTTTTTGCGAAACACAAGGAAAACAAGCGGTCCTTTGCTGCGATGGCTTTTGCCTTGTTCCACTGTTGAAAAGTGCATCCGCCTGCCCAAGTCAAACCACTGATTCAGCGGCATTCGGTTGCGCGAGAATTTCAAATAACTGACGTAGGCGTGGAGTCGCGGAACACGATTTAAGATCGGCATTTGACTTGCAAGGATTGCCGGTGGCCGGAGAAGATTTTCCAGTCTCCGTATCCAGTTGCGAGTGTTTGGTACCGTCGCAATCAAATGCCCGCCAGGTTTCAGTATGCGTTCGCACTCGGCGAACGCGACATCAAGCTCGATTACGTATTCAAGCACACTAGATGCAATGATTCCATCAAAGGTATTGGGACCAAAGGGGAGACGCTTCCAACCTGAAGGCAGAAGAAACCACTCGATCCCAGAATTTCCATAGTTTCTTTTCCCCGCTTCGATCATTTCTTGTGAAATATCACATGCAGTCACCCGAAAACCGAGTGCTGCCAAGCGGGAAGAAATGGCGCCCGTTCCGCAGCCTAAATCGAGTATTCTGTCGTTCGGCGAGAGGAAGGTCTCGATAAGTTCCTGGAACACTGCAGCTCTGCCAGACAGGGGACCGCCAGGTTGATATTTTTGGCTCCATGTTTTCGCCTTGACGTTAAACAAATTCTCTACGTCGCTGTTGCCTTTCATTCAAAAAATCTAACACGTCCGGCGATTCCTCGCGCCGCTGACGTGCGGTTGCCTCCGTTATCTAAGGGTAGGGAATTCTTTCGGCACCGCGAAAATAGAGATTGATCAAACCTGTCTCGCTCAAGAGACTGTGAGAGCGTTTTGGGCTCGAAAGCTGGATGTGAGCATCGACTAAGTCGCGGCGGAATCTTATCTGATTCCGGTTCAGTCGCGAGCGACGGAATATGGAATGACCGCGCCGGACAGAATTGCGTCATAGACGGAAGCGATTTTCGTCGCCACGTTACTCCACGTATAGGCTTCTTGAATGAAGCGGCGCGCGCGTTGCCCAATTAATCGAGCTTCCAATGGATTGTCGAGCAACTTGCTGATAGCCGCTGCAAGCGCGTCAGCGTCGATTGGAATCTCAACTGCAGCGCCTGCGGCGGCAGCTTCCGAGAAGTTGCAGCCGGTGGTTATCACACAAGGCAAGCCCGCCGCCATTGCCTCAAGGACCGACATGCTGAAGCCCTCGGAATAAGATGGCGCCACGAAGAGCGAGGCGGTGGCAAACGCCGCGCGCTTCATCTTGCCGCTTAGCATTCCGACGTAGGTCACCGCCGCGTCAGATTGCCTCGACTTAAAGAAACTGTGAGCGATTGGCCAAAAGCCAATCAGATCATGCCCGGCGACGATGAGATGAGTGTCTGGAAACTGTTTGTGCACCGATGCGAAACTTTTTGCCAGCAAATCCAGACCCTTCTTCGGATCAATTCGGTGCAAAAATAGAATCAATCGCCTGCCACGCCCGGCCGGAAATGCTTTGAAGAATTCTTCAGCGCTCGCATCGTCTTGATCAAGATCAACACCGTTCGGAACAACAAAGATTGGCTTGCCAAGCCCAAGCGCCGCGATATTGCGCGCTTCATTGAGGGTTAAAGCATGTATTGCACTGGCGGCACGGAGGACGTGCGGCTTTTCGATCAGGAGATAATAGGGCCATTTTTTCCAGCGCTTATGTGACAGCGCCCACGGCTCAAGCATGCCCTGTGGGTTGAGAACGAGCGGCACACCTCGAAGACGGCAGGCAACTGCACAAGCGAGGATCGGAAAATCAAACAGCAAGGCAGCATGGACAACATCATAATCACGAACGTGGCGAACCAGCCAAATCAACAGCGAGATACTAACCTTATACTCCGATCTGCCGAGCCTGCGAAAGTAACGTACTCGATAGCCTTTCTCCTGGCACCATATGTGGGTCGGAACATCGAGCCGGGCCAACCCGTTCGCGTCGGTTGTTACGACATCAACAGTCGGACCCTGCCTGGCGAGAGCGCTCGCCAAAGCCGGCACGATGATAGACGGACCTCCGTGTACTGGACCGAGAGCCGGAATAACGAGCAGGATCTTCAAAGGGCAAGCGATGCGGCAGTTGAAGGAAGGAGCCTGGCCGCCTCCGCGTTCGAGTAGCGGATTAACGTGCGCAACAAAAAAGAAGTCATTACGCCAGCTCGTTTGGAGTAGTTCTTGTGAGCAGCTTCTCCTGCTAATTCGAATTGCCTTGCAAAATTTTGCGGAGACCAGTCGGCCACAATTTTTCTGCCTCTTTCTCCCATTGCTGCAAGCTCGATTGGGGACATTGACGCGACGCGCAATATAAGTCGTGCCAACGCATGCGCATCGGTTGCATCAAACTGGAAGCCGTTTTCACCGTTATGAACGAGGTCCCGCCCGCAACCGCACTGCTTTGACACGATGACGGGAAGACCGCTGGCCAGCGCTTCATTCACCACCAGACCCCATGGTTCGCTCAAGCTTGGGTGGATGAATGCGCTTGCCAGCCCGTAGTAGGAAGGTAGTTCGTCGTATTGTTTAAAACCAGGCAGGTGGACGTGGCTGCGCAGGTTGAGAGTTGAGAGTTGAGAGCTGAGATCTGGGCGTAACGGACCGTCGCCCAGGAGTACCAGGCTCCATGGTGGTGAGCTTTGCGATCCGCTGGCTGATTTGCGATAACTTGCGTATGCGTGCAGCAATGTCACCAGATTCTTTCTTCCAAGGAACCGCGCTGAGCCAAGGAAGTATCGTTCCGGCAAGCCCATTTCGGTGCGCAACTCTGCAGCATTTTCCTGAGCGCGCTTTGCGCCATCCGCAAAGTAATCGTTATCCACGGCATCGTATCCTGTGAAAATTCGGTCCGCCCTCATTCCAAGCTCTTCCATGTATTCTGCCTGGGGTTTTCCCCCAACTAGCGCTGCCGAACAGAGTTTGACCACGCGACTCTTAAGAAATTCTTTCAGAGTTCTGCGATCTTCATCAGATCGAGTGCTTTCAGACATGATCACAACGGGAACGTCCGAGCCTAATGCCCAGTCCAGCGCAGCAAAGGCGGCGGGATCGCTCCAGCCCGGGATAAAAATCGTGTCCGGTGCTTCTCGCTCGAGAAGTGAGTAAAGGCGATGCGCGATTTCAACAGCCGGCTTTCGAGGTCGTTCATTCTTTCCAAGCAAAGATATCCTTTGCAGGTTCGCTGCCACTGGGTGTCCCACTTCATCCCAGGCGTACTCGGCGGTTTGCACAGCTTCTTCGATCGCCAGGATATCACAGCGCTCTGCCGCTGCGCTTACACGCGCCCAATGATACGGACCAAACCGATGAAAGACGACTGCGGCCCGTTTCAAAAATCAATCAATTTCAAGAAGTGCGAATTAAAGCTTGGCTGCTTCTCGCGCTGGCCAAGCCTGCGCCGGGATGGATCCTGGCGGCTGAAAGAAATTCCGCGATTCGGACCATAAGATATCCAAACACAACAGGCCAAAGTATGAGCAGCGTGATGTTTCGCCCAAGATTGAACGTCACCCCCATCCCGACGAGAAACAAAATCAATCGAAGATTCGAAGCTCGCTGACACCACCAACGGGTCAGTAGTGCAGTCCAGAGCGCCATGAGAATCGCCGGCGCAACCGGACCAAGGAAAGGCCCGAACTCAAGGATGCCTTCGCCTATTACGCCACTAGAGATCCCGGTGGAGAAGCCAGCCGGGCTTTCTTTGCTCTCAAACCCACGCCATTTGGAATATTCATCCCCGACCATCGGTTTTCCCGGCCAAATAGCTCGAGGAACAAAATTCAGGGCGTTAGCAAGATAGTTCTTGCCCAAGCTCGGCGCCATCCCGCTGTAGCAATAGCCATTTATGAAACAGAGCTCCTCAAACATATTGAGCCCCCCATGGGCCGCTTCTTCCACAGTGCCTTCACCTAAATCGCTCAGCCAGCCTTGATAACCGACATTGCGATACTTAATGACGATACGAAATGCTGAATCCAGTGTCAGGAAGCAGATCAGGAGAACGATCGCTTTGAAGAATAGTCTGTGCTTCGAAAACAGCGTGTAGGCGAACACCATCGGCATGCAGACGGCCAGAAATTGATTGCGCGTTCCGCCCAGTAGAAAGTACGGCCACGTCAGTAAGATCATTCCGATACAAATGACTCGAGGAACCGGTCTCCGATCGAGGATAAATAAGGTTCCAAAAAAGGCGCAAGCCAACAGATACAGGTAGCTAGCAGTTGCGATAAGAAATCCACTTGGTCCAGTTTCGACGGTGGCGCGCTCCCACATTTTAATCCCGGCGCGTGCATCCATTGGGAAGAGCGCCGCACCTACATCCCAGTCCATCATTGCCAGGCCGATCGCGAAAAGGATCGCCCATATCGCAAGTGCACTAATGAGTAGCCATTCGTAAGGGAGCGCTCCCGGGCTGACGGCAGTTTTCTCAAGAACGCCACGCGTCATTCGTCGCGATATGCTTGGCGCCAGAATTCGAAAACAGACCAGGAACACAGCGATTTGCCAAAAACCGTGCGCAATGAACAGGTCGGGGATTAACTCGTATCGTTCCCGGTAACCCAGGAAATCGACAAAATACCACACGAACACTGTTGCGTAGACCGCCGCCATCGGCAGGGCCCAAGCCTCGCGCCTTCGCAGGAACAACTCGACTCCGAACAACAGTATCAGCGTGAGCGCTATGAAAAAACCTAGTGGGAAGTCCATTTAGGATTCGGTCAATTCTCTCTGAAGTCTTAACAACGATCGACCCAGGAATTCGAGCGTGAATTCATCTCTTATCATCGCATTATGTGAAAAAGCGGCAAGTTGATCTGGATAACGAACGCATCTCAGTAAAGCATCGACAATTGCTTCGCAAGTCGGCTCCGGCAACAATATTCCATCGACCCCATTCCGGACAACGCTGCCACAATTTCTTGACACAATCACAGGGAGTTTGCGAGCCAGTGCCTCGAGTTGCGTCAGACCAAATCCGTCAGAAAACGTCGGGAGGATGAAAACATCCGCTGCACGGTAATATTTTCCGGCCCTTCCGCGTTCAACCGGTCCCATCCAGCGAATGCACGCATCGGTCGCCGCGGCGACTGCTTTGGAGATTTGCAAAGGACCAATCATCCAAAACTCAATCGGTTCGCTACGTAACCTATGGGCGGCTTCGAGCAATGGTGCGACTCCTTTACGCAAGTTGATCTGGCCAAGGAAAAGCACGCGCATCGGCCGCTCTTTCGTGAACTGGTGTGGATATTCTTTCGGCTGCGAGTTTTCATGACGCGGTTTAATTGCCAATGGAATGAGCTCCATCTTGCTCGCCGGAACTCCCTCCTCCGCCAGCAAACGCCGTGACCAGTCGGAGTTGACCACGATGCAATCGGCCAGCTGGCATTCTTGGCGCCAATCGCGCCAATATTCCGAAGGTGCTGGCTGCCATTCACGTGCGTGCTCGGGATGTTGCTCGTACAGGTGAGCCACAAAGCGCTCCTCTGGAGGGCCGGGGTCAATCTGGCCAAGCACTGTTTTCCATCCGCGTGCCTTGGCGAACCGGAGCGGCTCCAAGGCAGCATAGCTGTAGCCGAAGAGGACTGGTTGAGAGCTGAGAGTTGATAGTTGATAGGCCGACAAGGTAGAAACAACTTTCCGCTGGAACCAGCTGTTCCGATCCAGAATGAGCGGCCAACCGGAAAGGCGCTTCGCGCGCGCGGCCAGTTCGAAGCCGATTAGTCCGGTGTTCCACGCTTGCACTCGCGCGGTGACCAGATCGGGATGGAACCGTTCGCGCAGGTTCCTCCGCATCATGCCAAACAAATTTCCCGGGGGCACCCATTCGTCTGTCATGAGGGAATCGAGTGCGCCGACAGCCCACAACGCGCGCGGCACTGCGTACTGCTCCCGCGCGCCAAGCTGGCAACAGACCCACGATGCTCGTCCGGTTCTCACGCGTTCATTGTTCATCCGATCGTCACTCGACTAGAGATACGGTGCGTTCAGCGTGATCCGCGAAGGTTCGAAACCAGCCACCAGTCCTTCTGCTCGCGCGCTTCAAAAACTTCAGAGCCTCCAAGGCCATAGGTGATTCCATCATCCCGCGCTATAAACTTCCGACACTGGCTCACCGTCCAGTTCAGGTAGCTTCGCGGCAGCGAGCAGATAAGGTACGTGATCACGCTACCGTGGTCGCTTTTCGCGGAGGAAAATGTGATCGGGAGCCGGCCGACGATCGAGCGGCAGTTTCATCAGCTGCCCCAGGTACTCGTCATACGACGGGTCCGAAAAGGGCGCCCATCCGCTGCCAGAACAATGAGTCAATTCGCCAAAGACGACTCTGTCGGGCACCTCGTATAAATCCACTCGTACAAAGTCGAAATCAGCGCCCAATTCCGACGCCAGACCGAGCATTGTGTCAAAGGTCGCCGGCCGCGGAATATCTTCTCCGTGAGGAACTCTCGAACTGACCTGCGGCAACCGTCGCCACCGGGTGTCGTAATAGTTGCGCCGCCAGTTGGAGAATTTGTCGATCTCCGCTTGAATCATTGCGACTTCGCCACCAAATACCCAGAACCTGTAGTCGTCCGGTGGCTTGCCCTTTTTATCTCGCAGGAATTCCTCGATCAAGAGCTTCGGCTGGATGGCGCCGTACCACCATTCGCCGCCCAACCGATCATAGCGCTGAGTTAGCCAACTCTTGCCCAACGCCTTCAGCTCGGCCCAATCGACGGAGCTTTTGTCGGGAACGAGCCGGGTCCATCCGCAGCCGTGATTCGCCTTTAAGACGAACGCACCCGGAAGACTGGTGAAATCGATTTGGTCTGGATCTTCGAAGACTCCATAGATGCGTGTCAGATATTGTGCACCGACGCGGTCAGCGACATAGTCGCGGACGAGCACCTTGTCTGCGGTCACGGGGAAGAGCGGATTGTGATCATACAATTTGCGCCAGCAAAGTTTTTCGTTGAACCGGCGCGGATTGTCCAAGTCAGGCCACTCGCCTAACATTTGCCAATGGAGATAGGCCAGGCGCTGTCTCCGCGGGAGCAGTCCCATGACAAAGTTGTGCACCGCCTTGAAAAACTCAACGCCGTTGCTCAAGAATTTCAGATGCATGTATTTCGTGACGCCAGGCTAGAACTACTCCAGCTTTACCATAGCTTTAACTCTCACTCGAGGTCAGCCTTCCGATGGTTTTCGAAGGGCGGCGATGCTCATGCCGAGCCGAGGCAATAGACGCTTAAGGAGCTTGGCAGCCATAAATTTTCAGTTGGCACTGGCATGTGTCGCCCCGGACGCGGAAGCAATCGCACGAGAGCGATCGCGCGGCAGCAGTGGTAACTCAGATTCGATAACTTCCAGCCGTTCCGGACCACGTTTCTTCAAACGGCGATGTAAACGATACAAATTCGGGGATACCGGTTCACGCTGTTGTCCGCGTAAACATTCGCTGTAACCAGCGACGATACCCTTTAACATCGCAAACAGATGCCGAGAGCGGAAACCGAATACCAGACCGTTAAATGTAGTAGCGATGAGGTGGATCGGCAACCACGGCATAGGAACATTGTGCCACGCGAAAAGTACATCGTTCCTGCGACCATAGAACTCGGCAAGGCTAACGTCACGCCTGGCTGACTCCATATGATATATTGGATCCGCCATTCCCAATCTAACTACGAATCCGGCGGCCAGAAAACGAATGCACAGGTCTCCTTCCTCCCCCATGTAGAAGAAATGCTCGCGATAACCGCTCATTTTCAAAAAAAGTGAACGTCTAACTGCATGCGCAGCGCCAACAAAAGCATGCGCGACCCATGGGCCTCTCGCATCCGGCGCAAATTGCCGCCGTGTCCAGTCAAGACGCGGATTGATGAACGGAATGGCCACAGCTGCCACACGCGGGTTACTGAATTCATTCATTGTCTGTTCGACGACGTACGGGGAAGAAAAAACAGAGTCGTCATCGATCGGGAACACCAACTCCGTCGAGGCCAATTCGATTCCGCGATTACGTAGGAAGGATGGTCCGCGCCCGCGGCCGAACTCGCAGAGGCGTACTTCCGGAAATTCGTGACGGATCATCTCTAGTGTGCCATCGGTCGAGCCGTCATCCAAGACAATAAGTTCAAGCGGCACGCTTTGGGCGAGCGCGGAACGAATCGTCTGCTTAAGCAATTCCTTGCGGTTGCGCGTCGGAACGACT
>WNGG01013159.1_pt1 | contig 15451 bp, 10 predicted proteins | sample 5400661 | NCBI WGS metagenome assembly WNGG01 (sample SAMN13153372, study PRJNA577476) | soil metagenome | isolation source: 100 cm soil or saprolite under Garry oak tree replicate 1 | place: USA:California | collected 2016-06-15
CACTGTTATCAGTGGTGCCCTGGGCCTCTTCGACCACGTGACGTTGTCAGCGACTGATCCACTGTCCTTGACCATAACAATGACAGGACAGAGCGTCGGCCACCTGATCAACATTTCCGCAGTGCCAATTCTTCCGCTTGCCCGATGGGCATGCCCTAGTAATGGCAAGTCGGTGGTTGACGGGACAACACCATGCAACCCAGCGTTCTACACAACAACCAAGGGATTACAGGGAAGCCCAACAGGCACAACCATACCGGACGTTGATCCTCTCAAGGGCGGACCGGCCAGCGCGGCTTATGATCCGATTGTTGACAACAACTTCATCGGGTCTGGCTTGCTCATGTGCACCAACGGTGCCGTGGTCGGCGGAGGATGCAGCAGCTCTGGCTCTCAGGAGACCAACGGTGGCGACAGTATCGTCCTGGAGGTCTTCAACAGGGTCAATCCGCCTCTGCACCCAGGTCTGAAGATCAACGACCCGTTCGCTCAGTACATGCACACTGATGATCCTAACTGGTCGACTTATGCTACCGTTCCCGGCGCCACTGCGGTTGCCGAGTCTGGTCAGCAGCAGGAGTTCCAGTGGGCTCAAGGTGGCACATGCACTGTTGCACAGGGCTGCAACACTCAAAGAGTCAGCCTACACGACTTGACAGAGACCAACACTAACTGCTATCTGCAATCCGGTGTCACAGTCTCGTGTCCAGACTATGCGTACTGGAACAGGGCTAACCTACACCCGGCTGCGCCTGGTACTATCAGTGCTGAGGCGGACGTTGTGACAGCTCACTACCTGGATACTGGAGTGGGACCATTCCAGTGGACAGGACAAGACGTCACAGGGTTCGGCTCTGGAACACTGACCAACATCATATCATTCCCAGGCAATTGCGCTGCCAACGGCAGCAACTGCCCACCATAACAGCAAACCCCAAGACTAAAAAACCCCCTTCTCTCTTTTTCTTGTTTTGAGGCTAGAAAATGGGCCTACGCGGATATCTCCTCAAGAGAACCCTGAACACGATAGTTCTCATAATATTTGTAATCATGGTAAACTTCGTGATTTTCGAAGCTATACCGGGAACACAAGGCGTCATTCAACTCTTAGCCCAAAGTCCGAGACTGCCTCCTGACCAGAAAGCACACCTCATAGCGGTAGAAGAAGAAAAATTCGGAGTGCGATGCGGGACGAGGCCCGACGGATCAGGAATTCCCTGCCCAATCTGGACAAAGTTCGAAAGATACTTTGTCGACATGATAACGTTTCACTTTGGAAATTCCTACCTAACAGGAAAGCCAGTGGTATACGACATTATCTCGACTCACAGGCTCGTGAATACCCTCCTACTCTTGGGAGTCTCTTCAGTATTAGCCATCATCATCGGCATCTTCCTCGGAGTAATAACGGCGAAGAAACGTGGGGGGGTTTTTGACAGCAGTATGGTCACTGCATCGCTTACGACGTACTCGCTTCCAACATTCTGGATGGGTCTAATCTTCATCTACGTATTTGCAGCAAGAATCGAACACTTATTCCTCCCAGCCCTGACGCTTACACTTTTCTTCTACGGAGGATTCCTTCTCTTAACACGGGCTACGATGATCGAAGCCTTGGGCGAGGATTATGTGACCACAGCCCGAGCTAAGGGCCTTCCCGAGAGAACGGTACTGTACAAACACGCTCTGAAGAACGCTTCTCTTCCTCTCGTTACCGCCGCAGCCCTCCAGTTCGGATTCCTACTATCCGGTGCAATAATCACAGAGACTGTCTATAATTGGGACGGGCTAGGCTTGTGGCTATTCAACGCCATAGGCGCAAAAGACGGTCCAGTCTTGCAGGCCATGTTCTTCATAATAGCGCTCTGCGTAATCTTCGCCAACTTCGCCAGCGACATTATTTATGGGCTAATCGACCCGAGAATAAAGTACGAATAGGAAGCCAGAAGATATGAACCCCAACTGGCAGTTCAGACTGAAAAGGATAAGAAACGTCATAAGCGTCCTCTTCAAGTCAAAGACAGCAGTGGCGGGAATCATCATTCTCGCACTATTCACGGGTCTGGCTATCGGGGCGCCGCTGGCCACTTGTTTGACTCAATGCGGAGCGGACCCCAACTTTACGACAGTGTCAGGATCACTTGCTGAGCCGTCTTGGTACTCCTTCTTCAACGAAGGCTCCAGACTAAGCCAGAACTACATGTTGGAGCCAAATGGGGGCTTCTCCTCGGACCCGCTAGGGACAAACGGATGGAAGTTCACGAGTTCTGGTAATTTTCTCTCAGCAAGCTACTACCCCGACATAAGTTACAGCACTGGCACCGGCGGGAGCATCGGAGTCACCTTGGATAAATCAACCGCTACTCCCGGAAACTACACCGCACGAGTTGAGAAGACTTTCAACTGGCCGTATGACGGCCAACCTTACAGTTTCCAAGGCGAAGCCCACATATTCGCAGCTAACGCGTCCCAATCACAACCCGTGAGAGCCACAGTCTATATCAGAAGCCTGTCAACGGGAACCGAGTACGATCTAACAGACCCCAATGAGGGCCCAAGCAATTCGTCGAATCTGAGTTGGGGACAATTTCCGTTCGTCAAGCCACTGTGGCTTCGACCATCTCTGGGTTCTAGCGACACCGCCGTCACCATTGTGTTGCATATCTCAACCATCAACGCAGCTCGGCTGCTTTTCCCAGCACGAGGTGACTATGCATATGGGGTTCGCTTAACTATGACAAACGCCCAACAGTCCGCCGGCCAGCTGAAGGTATTCCTCTCGGGAATGAACCTTCGCCTGCTCGGCACCTCATGGGGCATCATGGGCACTGACTTCATCGGACGAGACGTTTGGACCCAACTAGTATTTGGGGCTCGAATTTCACTCCTGGTCGGCCTGCTATCGGCGGGCGTCGGAATCGTGGTAGGGCTCGTCGTCGGTCTAGCCGCGGGCTATATGGGCAAATTCGTAGACGAGGTTCTCATGAGATTCACGGACATGCTTTTGGTACTGCCCACGCTTCCACTAATCATAATTCTAGTAGCCGTCACGGGCGGCCGAAGCACTCTAGCCATCCTAATCTTGATCATTGGTTTGCTAGGATGGATGGGCTTCGCGAGGGTCATCAGAGCACAAGTCCTCACATTGAAAGAAAGACCATTCGTAGAAGCAGCAAAGGCCGCAGGTGCTGGCACAGGACACATCACAAGCAAACACATCATCCCCAACATCGTAGGGCTAATATACGTGAACTTGGCCCTCGCGGTTCCAGGAGCAATTTTAAGCGAAGCCGCCCTCAGCTTCCTAGGACTAGGCGATGAGTCAATAATGTCATGGGGTCGAATGCTCAACCTTGTTGAGACAAATACGGCAGTTCGTGCATGGTGGTGGGTTCTGCCCCCGGGATTATCAATCGCCCTAGTCTCGGTTTCATTCATCTTGATCGGCTTTGCTCTTGACTCAGTCTTCAACCCGAGACTCAGACAAAGACGTTAGAGAGCGCGTGATAAGGCACACAGAGCTTTTTGAGCCTCAGATGAACTGGGAGGTTTCGATGGGGATGCCAACTGTCAAGGATCGGTCTAAAGCTGTTTAAACGGAAATTGCTCGCAGCCCTGTTTCTCACATCACTCGTGCTGACGGGAGTAATATCCGTCGCGAGAGCGGAATATTCGCTTAAGGTCGCATCTTCAAGCGTGAGCGTCCACATTTCTGGCGATCTTGACCAAGGGGTAGCTAGTCAACTGCCTAACTCGACAGCAAGGCCAATCGGGACAATCCCACAATTCAACGGTCATCTTGCAGGTGATAACACAACTCAACTAGCTGGATTACTGACTAGCTCAATCAAGCAAAAGACTTCAAACGCTGAAGTAAGTCTGTCCTCTTTCTCGGCCAATTCTAACGGGACTTCATTACACTACGACATGGAATTTGAAGTTGACAACATCTCCTCGTCTAATGGGTACGGTGAAAACGTGGACCTTGCTTGGAGGTCCTTCGTAGTTGCAAGCGACTTTGGAATAGGATCATTTTCAATAAATCGGGTATTCCACTTCTACCTGGAGAAGAGTCTGCTCAGCTTGGTCCAGAGTACCATTCCCGGACCAGTCCAGGTGGTCACAAGCCTGGTTGTCAATGATAAGAGAATCGCGATATCCGACGCTTCTTCTCACACGGATAACCTCCGTATCTTTAACTTCAGCTCCCTTGACACTCCGCTAAGGAGCTGGGAGACAATTCGACGCCCACTGCCCTCAAACATAATTCTGGAATCCTTGGCGGGTTTCAACGTGACGTACCTCGAGACCATTACGGAATCTGGCGAGAGAGCGAACGTTGACTTCAACGCCGTTTACAGCGTCAACGCAACGATCGAGGCTCCTTTCACTTCGATCATCTCTGATGATAAGCTGTTCCTTGAGTCTGGAGGAGCCGCCCTGGCAAACTGGGTGATGTTGTCTGTGGTTACGGCGAGCCTTGTTGTGTTCGTTTCAGCCTTTCTGATTGAGAAGCGGTTACTGAAGACACTGAGTCGCAGCAGAAGGCAGCGAAGCTAACATGCGCTCCATCATGCCTTCCCAGGGTTGACGGAGCATTCCATCTATCTCTATGGGTATATTCGACCGTCGATGGTAAGCAACTCTTATATTCACACACATGAAGCTTCGTATCGAAAGCAAACTTGAATACGAAAAACAAACTGACAGTCGCAATACTAATCGCAACATTTCTGCTAAGCCCAATGGTAACCGTCAGACCAGCGCGTGCCGATCCATCTCCAAGTGCTGCCATCGTACTCAGCAACTCAAGCGCATATCCGGGAGATTCCGTAGTTGCCAGAGTCATGATATCAAACGCTCCCTTCATCGCAGGCTTTGATATTACTGTCAACTACAACGCGGATGTGTTCACTGAGCTCAGTATCGACACAGCGGGAGGCATAGTGTTCTCAAGGTACCCAGTTCACAGCAGCCTGCCGGGATTCGTCCACTATGCAGGCGTAATGCTAGGTTGCACCCCAGCCGATGCCAGTTCCCCCTCGCAAATACTTGCTATCACACTCATGGTGAACAATCCGCCGGGCGCATCAGCATCAGAACTGCCATCCGCGCTATCTCTCTCCGACTCGTTGGTAGCGTTGGAGTCCGACGGTGCATGTTCGGGTGAACCCTCTATCGCATCACCTACCACAACAGGAGCATCCTATGCCCCGCCCTCCGTAACGATACTGAGAAGCGTCGGATGCAGATCCACCAACCCAGGATTCAACGTGAAATCCAAAGGCTTCACTGATGGACTGTTCTGCAGAGTTGTCAACAGCGGTACAGAGTCCGTACTAGCCGGAGCAGTATTTACATGGACCAGTGTCAACGGAGTGACAGGATCCGCGTCGTCATCAGCAGTGACGCTCGCACCAGGTCAAACCGCAGAACTCACTGCGTCAATTACTGTTCCCAACGCCAAGGACCTGTTTACCGTGACCGGAACTACGGGCTACGCCATGACTGACGGCTCGGTATACGCCACGCTGCTTACACCGTACAACCCACCTAGTGTCGCCACTAGCCAGACAGTGTCGTTCCTCATCACAGTGAACGCATAAGCCACCCTTACCGATCCAACCCCCTCTTTCTATTTTTTACCAGTTCAGTGTTAACTACGCTTGCTCATCAAGAGGCCGCCTCTTTCTTCAACCACCAAGTTACATGGTTCCTTGTTCGCGATTCCCTTTTTCATCTCAAGTGCCGTTGGTGGCAGTGGATATCTGAGGCAATATGTAGGGTGTCAACGCATTCTACTTCTGACAAATGCTTAAATTTGCAAGGGAGGTGAGAGCGTCTCGTATTCTGGGAGATGTAAGCACTGGAGGACTGCCCGTCTTTCGAGCTATTCTGGTAATTCTTATCGTTGGGCTAAGTGCGGTTCTCCTCGGTTTCCAGACTCCGATAGTCGCAGCGACTTCACCCTGTTTAGGCTGGAATTGCCCATGCCCGACCAGCGGCGCTAGCCCTCCATGCCAAATCACGAACAACACGATTATCCATGTCACACCCTCCGTTGCCCAAGATGGTTCGGGTAACATTTTCCTATTCTGGGATCAGAATCCGGGAGTGTACTATCTTGTCACAAATGCTGCTAACATGGCGGCCAACATTTGGCCAAACCCCGTCTCGTATCCCTATCACGGTCAAGACTATGATCCTTCTCCGGTAGCACTCAAGAACGGGACACTGCTGTTATTCTTGAGCAGGCAGACGACGTCTGGCTGGAGCATTCTCTACTCAAGATACAACAATGGCGGGTGGTCGAGCGAAACGACCTGACCACAAGCCCACCGGGAGACCAGAGTCCAGCCCAGAGGGCTATTCAGGACAGTTCCGGCAAGATATGGGCGACATGGACACGCAACGACAATGGAGACCTGAGGCTCAAGTTTGCAGACACCAACTCAAATGGCTCGTGGGATTTGGGAGAGCCCATCGTCTACGACTCGAATAACAACGGGATCTATGATAATGGTGAGTCAACTATCTATGGCACAGCCCCGGCTCAGGGAGCCCTACTAAGAAATGATTCTCATCTCAAATTCATAGACTCTAACGGAGATGGGCAGTGGGACTCTGGCGAGTTCGTCATGTACGATGGAAGCCTGAATAATCTTTACAGCCCACGCCTAAGCTTCATCGATACAAACAATAACAACGTATGGGACTCGGGCGAGTCAATCGTTTACGATGCAGACTTGAGCGGAACATACGCGATCCACTCCGGGATTGGCAACTGCGTGGGAACGAGTCTTGCGTCGGACTGCGTCATCGTCGGGTCCCTCCCTGCTTCGAACAATACAGCTGTGAAACATGACGCCCAAATTAGGTTCGTCGACCCGGATAACGATGGAGCTTGGAGGCCTGGTGACGTGTTGATTTATGATCGTAACAGTAACGGTGGGTACGACAGCGGCGAGCAAGTGATGACGCCACTCACAAGCGACCCCACCCTGAAGTTCATCGGTTCGGGTAACACATGGACTTCAGGAAATGCGGTTGTGTACAATACGAATGGCGACACGATATATGACTCCAGAATCAAGTTTGTCAATAGCACAAACAATCCAACCGAAACATGGTCACCGGGGAAGACAGTAGTTTTCGACAATAGCCTGTCCGGAGTCTTCTACCCATCAGACCCGATAATCGCTGGCTCAAACCCCGGCTTCTTAGCCTCCCTAAGAAATGACCCTGTGCTGAAGTTTGTTGACACAAGCGGCGATGGTCAGTGGAACCTTGGAGAGACGGTCGTATCGGATAGCAACAGCGACGGACAATACGGGAGCGGGGATATCATCGTTGCTGGAACTGCTCCTCCAAGTGGAACAACACTCCTGACCAGCCTTGGCCAACCGTGGATAAATCAAGGCGTGCCAGGCGTTACTGCTCCATTACCTGGCGCCAGTCTCAAGACCGATCCAAAAGTCAGATTTGTAGACTCCAGCGGGAATGGCCGCTGGGACCTGGACGAGCCAGTCGCTTACGATATAGCAAACACGGGCATCTTTTCAACCGGGGATACTCCGATCGCTGGCACTCCAATACCAGCCGCGGGAACCCTGCTGAAGTCGGACGATCCTATCCTTTCGGGCTTTACCGTCTCCGGAAATACTCCACTAAGTATTGATTCAAAGATAAGATACGTGGACTCCGGGTCCAACGGTCATTGGGTACCCGGAGATACCGTGGTCTATAACACAGGTCCAGTCGGCGTTTACACGGCAGGAAAATTCCACAATGACACAATTGTCAACGGGCCCGCACCAGCGAACCAAACGGCGCTACAGACCGATCCGAGGCTGAAGTATGTCGAGTATCAATCACCTTCAGACCATCAGTGGGAAGCCGGAGAGACCGTTCTATACGACACGAACAGTACAGGCCTGTTCCGGGTGGGAGATCCCATCGTGGCATCATATCCTTCGCCATCCCAGGCTGCCTTCTTGAGATCCGATTCACTTTTGAAATACTTCGACACTAGTGGCGATGGAATCTGGGAACAGGGGGAGCCCGTCGTTTACGCCAACAGCACAATGGGCAGCAGCACATACTTCACGGGTGAACTCGCAGTCGGAGGACCGGTCCCACCCGAAGGTGCACCCCTTTCGTCAGACTCTCACATCCAGTTTATCGACACCAACAACAACGCTGTCTGGAACTGGGGCGAACCGGTTGTCTATCACACGAATGCTGGTACGGGGTACGTCACGGGAGAACCCGTGATAGCGCCTGGGGGACTTCCCGCCGCGGGCAACCCGGCTCATGTCGTTCCACGAATTTTTGTCAAGAACTTCAACGGCGTATCTTGGTCGGCAGATCAGAGAGTCACCAGCCAGCTTACGGGCGACCACTCTCCATCTCTTACGCAGACCTTGGACGGACGAATCTGGGTAATATGGGTAGGGGACAGAACATCTCCGATGGAAACCCTCTACAGCACCACACAAGACGGAAACAGCTGGAGTCCAGAGACCGCTCTCTACTCCGGCACAACCGCAGATTCAGGTCCATCAATCGCTCAAGACAGGAATGGAACCATCTGGGCGACATGGTCCCACTTGGTCCCTTGTAGTGGTTGCGGGGGCATCTTTCCCTACCAGTCCGATATCTATTCCTCATTCTCCACGGACAATGGTGCAACGTGGTCCTCTCCCATCGACCTCACCCTGAACTGTAACACAAGCGAAGGGAGTTGCTCGACAACCCAGGAGGTACAACCCAGGCTGGCCCAGCTGGCCGATAAGAAGCTGTACGTATTCCTGTCGCTATGGTGTCCCGCGAGCTCGACACCCCCATGTTCCGAGAACTTGTTCTACCTAAACAACCTGGTCCAGGCACACAGCGCCAAAATGACGGGCGCCACATTTTCCCCAACCAACTCAAGCGGCGCGATCAACCTAAGAGCCGGGCAGACGCTTACGGTGAAGGCGAACGTTACCAATAATGGAGACTACAATGATACCATGACCTTCAGGCTCATTCTCAATGGCACATCAGTTTCAACAAATTCCAGTATAGTCAAGGCGGGGCAAACGCTACAGTTCATTCTAAGATGGAACACGAACATTAAACCGGGCCACTACATCGCCATGGCAAACGTCAGCGACCCAGGAGAGACCCTCCCGAGTCAAGGTGACAACTCTATCACCTTCTCCGGCAAAACGTTGATTCGTCCCACGGGTGATGTAAATGGGGATTGCATTGTGAACATATCCGATCTTGCGATAGTCGCCGCCAATTTCGGAAAGAGCGTGGGTAGCCCGGGGTATAATCCTCAGGCAGACGTAAACGGTGATGGTACGATCAACATAAGCGACCTCTCGATCATTGGATCGACATTCGGACAAACCTGTTGACAGTATTGACTTAGGACTATTCTCTCAGTCTGACATCCAATTGCTCAGTAGTGTTGCCGATCAAATCATCCTCCAGCCATTCTTAGGTACTAGGATCTTGGTTCTTGAGAATATACCCAGGCAACCCAACTATATCTGTAACCTTCCAGAGCAACCAGCGTTTACCCCCTTTCGACAAAAGCTTTTAAGCCCAATTCAAAGCAAAACCCGTTCAAGCGAAGTGTTGTTTAGTTTTGACTAAGCGAAAGGTTCCATCGATAATTATGATTACTTTGGCGGTAATGGGGATGTTCTTGACTGCCGAGCTCTTCTCTAATTCTCCCCTAATTCCCGTCGTTCCAAAGGCGCACGCGAGCCCGCTGGATACCGCACCTGCGATAGTGGGGGTTTTCAGTCCGGTCAAGAAAGATAACGTGTTCATTCAATCGGCGATCACAACCTTCGTGATGAGCATCAACATCACGAACGCGGGTCCAATATTCGGGGCACAAATCGGGATCAATTATACCGCAGCCGCCGTCACGACTGCTGTCGTTGACTTCTCGAAGGGCATCTTCTCGAATTTGTCTCCGACATTCTGCAGTCAACAACAGAATATCAACAAGCCCGGATTTATCGACCAAACTTACCTATGCCCACAGTCAGTAATTGGTACAGGAGTGATTGAGAACGTGACATTCACAGTGCCCGCGAGCCAATTCTCAACAATTCACATTAACACGAAGAGCGTAGTTTCGAACCCGGCAGACGTCCAATACAAGTCGATAGATGGTTATTTCGATAACAGGGCAACGGGGTCAGTCGTGTACTCGATCTCCAATAGTCAACCCACAGTTACTGTCCTGAGGACGGTGCTCCCAACAACCACAAACGTGACTGCGCCGACCGCGTCTGTATCCCTCGCGTCTTCAGATTCAAGTGAATGGTGGTAAGAAGGGCGCGGCAGGCACGACCCCTTCAGGAACCTACAAGCTGGCAATTCTTGGTAATCAAACCATAAGCGGTAGTACATTCCTTGTCAGAGAAGCTTGGCTTACCCTTGTGGTAAAGCCCCCGCACGCGCCAACTTTCGTGGTCAGTTCCGACATTACGAACTTCCTTCAGGGCGATGGCGGTTGGACTGTCCTCCACATCAGCGCGACGCTAACATGCACAGCCCCCACTCAATGTGCTAATGATACACTCACCTGGAGTACACCTCAGCTGTCTCCCAGAACGGGTTCACTCGCGAAATTCACCCCTCCCTCAGGTCAGTTCAACCTGGGCACTCAAGCTTTCCTTGCAAACATGAACATCACGACTCCACCGGACGATACGTTCTTTGGCGTATTCAAGTTCGGCATTAACGCTACAACCAGCGGGGACTACTCAGAAGTGTTGTCAAGAGCCTCATTTGTTGTCAGCATAAACATTCCACAGGCTGAGACTATGTCGAGGGCGTTCGCGTACAGTGGCGTTTCTATAGCCACCAGTCCGATAGGTGTAAACGTCACCTTCGTCAACCCCAGTCCAACGGCTCAAAACTCGATAACGGTGAACGCCACCGCCAGAGTCACACTGAAAGCCGATTCAAAATTGAGATACGTAAACACGACAAACATTCCAAGTGAAACCTGGGCAGCCGGAAAAGCCATCATTGCTGACTACAACGGAGATTTCAAGTATCAAAATGGCGAACTCGTATCAGGGACCGCACCGGCAGTTGGAACCCCAACCGCTCGGGACAGCAACATAAGATTCGCCGATCTTCACCTCAATGGCGTGTGGACAAATGTAACGTCCAAGACGCCGAAGGATCCAGTCGTTTACAAGACTACCGCCGACACAATATTCGGCCCCGGAGACTTACTAATCACCGGAACCCTTTCGACTGGATACCTCATTGGCACAGTGCAAACCATCAGCCTTGCACCAGGCCAGAGCAAGTTCGTGCTCTTCAGCTTCGATGCAGGACCAGCAACTTGCCTACCCGCCTCACCCCCTTGTCTCCCTACTGACGTCTACACGATTAGCGGCTACGAGCCAGCGGGACTAAACCCGAACCAGGCTCCCGCTGGAGCCCAAGGGTCAATACAGTTCAGACAAAAGTTCAAGGGTGACGTCACAGGAGACAACCACGTAGACATATCAGACCTCTCCATCGTCGGTGCGCAATTCGGAAAAACAAGCAGCTCGATCGGATTCAACCCGGCCGCGGACCTCAACAACGACGGCGTGATCAACATATCCGACCTATCGATCGTCGGCAGCCAGTTCGGCCAGAGCGTCTAACCGGCAAAGTCGAAAAATCAGAAATAGGGACTAGCGGCTAGCTGAACGCACATAGGTAGTGCCCCGCACCGCTTTAAGCCCACGTTCGATGAGGGCCAGTAACCTAGCCTCTTCCAGAAGTCCTTCTCGGATTAGAACGTACGCTTCGTCATACTAAAGGACGTTTAACAAAGCAAGTAGAATCAGCATGAAAGCCAAGAAGACTGAGGCGGCGATTAACTGGGCCGATAGAAGCTTAGGTAGAGAACTTTCCCCGAACTGAATGGACCTTCCAACCTTCCGGTTTAGGTAAACTGCGAGCAGTCCCAGCGTGGAGACTACCATGGCGAGGAACGCCAGGGGCCCGTAAACTAGGCCGATGAATACCGCAAGAATTCCGCCGGCCATGATCGGTAACCCAATGAGGGCAGCAAGAAGACCACTTACCCCATCAAGGGCGCGAATTGTCCTCGAAAGAATCCGTTGGCCCAACGTCTGGGGCATCGCCTTAGACTGGGCTTCAAAAACCTGCTTGAATTTTTCGACGGTATAGAAACGATGGTCTTTCTCGGCTTCTTCCTCGCCCGCCATGACCCGATAGCCCTATTCTATTCTGTTGGAATGCACATGTCTCCTACTTGTAGCTTTTACGCCGTCCGGGTTCGGCCCGAATGATAACCGTCTCGAAGTGTCCAAAAGTCCATTGAGAAATTTGGATGAAAGATCACAGTCATGCATAGGAGATTATCACGTTGTAAGGGCTTGAACTTGCATTGGCGTTTCTCGCGAAGGGACTGTTTTCGTAGAGTCTGCTGGGAAACCCATCGATGCTCATTGTAATGTTGTGACCATTTCCCGTCTTGTAGAAGAACAGTTGGTCCTTGTTGAACAGGGCGAACTGGTTCCCAAATGTTTCGCCCCAGACTAGAAAGAAGTCACCCACGGTATAGGTTCGGTTTTCATACGCATCAATGTGAATTATTTCTGGATCTTGCGTTGTCCGAGTGTTAATAGGACGCACACAGGGACTGTGCACGCCAATTCCTGCAGGAATCGGAAAGAGTTGGCCGTTGATGAATATCTCCATAGTCGGAGTTGAAATGTACACCGGTTTCTGATCAAGCGGGACGCACTGGTTAAGATAGCCAGGAAGAGTGACTGAGGCCGTATGAGTCAACGCGAGCGCCGCAATGATGACTGTCGCTACCAGCATCAACGTCACGATGACGAGGTTAAACCTCTTCTGATTTCGAGCTTTCGCAATCCGGGCTTTGTTGCCAGTTCGGTCCAAGTTCATGAGTCTCAAGTCTTTGGAGTGGCCCAGCAAATCTATGGCCTCGAGGCCAGATAAGTGTAACGAGGTCCCGCCTCTAATACCTAAAGCCAAGAAAGAACGCTCCCCTCGGAAAAACCTCTATTCGGCCGCTCTAGTTTACACGAAGGAGTCCAGTACCCGAGAATCTTGGAGCCATGCCGTTAAGCAGTTTCAGCCGACCGCAGCCAACATCATTTAGACCGCCAAGTGATGAATACTGGTGCGGGGGGTGGGATTCGAACCCACGAACCCCTTCGGGACAGGGTCCTAAGCCCTGCGCATTCAAGCCCTACATGGGCTCTTTGACCTGGCTTGGCAACCCCCGCTTGGAACCGATGTCCCTGTCCAGTTTGATAAGGCCTATCAAGTTTGGACTGTGAGGATTGACTCAAGCTAGAGGTTTGGAGTTCTCCCAAAGGTACTCGAAGTAGCTCTTGCCGAAACGGACCAAGCATAAGTGATCTGAGGAAATGGCTAGAGACAGGCCCTTCTCCGGCTCTTCCCCTAACAACAAGACAATCCTACTACCGTCTGATATCAGACCACCTCCGAACATCTGCTCCCGGACGCGAATATCTGCAAGCCCCCTCAACCCCCGAAGAGAATCCTTGTTCACACCTTCAGTAACCATCACCGAGACACGGACGCCCTTCTCTTTCAACACGACAAGCATCCGCGATGCCACCGACAATACCAATTCGGGCACGACCGGCATGGCAACGAGCAGCTCACTATGGGTCCTTTCGAGAGATTCCCGAATCTTGTCCAGAATGTTGTTCTGGCCTCGCACAATCCAAATATCTGGGCGCTCCTTCACACCCTTCTTCTCAAACAAGGGTTGAAGCTCCTCCAACGCTTCATCCTGACTCGTCCTCAAGGTGTTCTCCGCGCGCATTCTAGAAGACTCCAATGCAAGCGACGGTGCCTTCGGATAATATCGGGTCGGCCGACCCTGCTCCGACTCGACCCAGCCTTTACGTTCCAGATTCCCAATAATCTCGTAGATTTTCGAATAAGGAATGGAGGCCACCTTGCTCAGCTCACTAGCCGGCATCGGACCAGACTCTACTAATGCAACGTACGCTTTCACCTCATACTCCGTTAACGCGAAATCCTTCAAAGCGCGCTTTGTCTTGTCGGAAACAGACAATCCCTACCAACACCACGACCCATAGAACCCGGCACATATGAACTAGAAAACTAGCAACTTCTGAAGCCAGACTGTAAATACCATCTTGACCAATCCAACAGCTAGCGAGAGACGAGGCCCACTAGGCGTGCTTGACAAGACCCGAATCATCGAAGGACTACGAGAGGTCCTAGATCCGGAAATACAAGACACTGCAAACGGACGTCGAAAAAGCATTGAGAAAGATCGCCGGGGTAAGTGCCGTAACGGTTGACACAACCGCGATGTCCCGCAAAGAACTAGAAGACTTGAGAGTCCAGCTTCAAGCCCGCGCATCCAAACAAGCGAATCCCCAACACTCCCCGAACGTCGGCCCAGGAATCGACCGTCTCGGCAAGAAACGGATACGCAACATTATTGCGATCATTTCAGGAAAGGGAGGAGTGGGCAAGTCATTCGTCACAAGCATGCTGGCCTCCGAACTTCGAAGGCAGGGCTATGAGGTAGGGGTACTAGACGCGGATTTGACAGGACCCAGCATCGCAAAGATCTTCGGCGTAAATGAACGACCCCACAAGAACGAGGCTGGGGCTATAGAACCGATACGGACGAAGACCGGGGTCAAGGTAATGTCCATCAACCTCGTGCTGGACGACCCCACAATGCCGGTGATTTGGCGAGGACCAATAGTGAACAGCGTAATCCGCCAACTATACGGAGATGTTGAATGGGGAGACCTTCACTATTTGCTTGTGGACCTGCCACCAGGCACGAGCGACGCCCCTCTCACAGTCTTCCAATCGATCCCCCTGGACGGAATCATAGTAGTATCCTCGCCCCAGGAGCTCGCATCGATGATCGTCACAAAAGCAGTGAACATGGCAAGGAAAATGGACGCGCCGATCGTCGGCCTAATCGAGAACATGACCTACTTGGCGTGTCCAGATTGTGGCACTCGGATAGATCTCTTTGGAGAATCGGTTGGAGCCAGGTTCGCTGAGAGCCTCGGAATACCCTTCCTGGGGGGAGTCCCCCTCGACCCTAACATCCCACGCCTCTCAGACCAAGGAAGCATTGAGACATACATCAGCCCAGTATTCGCAAACGTTGCAAATGAGCTCCGCCAGAACTCAATAAGACAGGTAGAACAGTTGACCCAAGGCCTCCCGATAGCTTGGGGAACCTAAGGGTCCACGCCGACTCGTGACGTATATTAATGGTAAAGCACCCTATAGTATGCAAGGGTTCTAGGAGAGGGAGCTTGCCACATCTGAACAAGAAGAAGGGAAACGCCCGAAAAACATCTAGGAAACCAGCTGCGAAATCGAAGAAACCGGTCAAGAAGGAGAA
>WNGG01020382.1_pt1 | contig 15438 bp, 15 predicted proteins | sample 5400661 | NCBI WGS metagenome assembly WNGG01 (sample SAMN13153372, study PRJNA577476) | soil metagenome | isolation source: 100 cm soil or saprolite under Garry oak tree replicate 1 | place: USA:California | collected 2016-06-15
ACCAGTACTCCTAACGTCCCAAGCAGCAGTCCTCGCAGCGCAAAGTGCTGGCACAGTAACCGTGACAAGGAACGCGTCCGCAGACTTTCTCTGCCCGGTCCAACTATAACCCCGCTTTCACGAATGGAGATTCCGGGACGGTTCCACCGTCCAATCCCCTTCTTTTCCATTAGCCTCAAACACATGCCGCTGTTTGTTCTCCTTGAAAACTCCAGCCAATAATAGAAACACTTGCGGGACCAATCTTTTAGAATCTCCTGCCAACATCCATCCCGTTGACAGTTCGGGGATGCTCTTCGTTGTTTCAACGGCTAGGCTCAATCTTTGACGAGTACAAGGGCATACCCCGCGAAGCCAACCTCCTGATCTATTCCAGCTTCTTCACTTGGGCTGCCGCAGGCCTACTCTTCATCTCGTTGCAAGTTTTTCTTGTACTTGAAGGCATCTCCTTCGCCACTAGCAGTCTCATCCTCGGAACCTTCGGAGTCGTCAGCGCCTCCTCCACCCTCCTATTCGGCGGCCTCGCAGACCGCTACGGCAAGAAGAAGTTCGTAGTTATGGGAGGAGTGCTGGGAAGCCTTGCTCTGGCCATCTTCGCTATTGACTCGAACATCTCTCACTTGTTCGGTGCAGCTGTCCTAGCTGGGTTCTCCGAGGCAATGTTCGCCTCCTCGTGGAGCGCCTTGTTAGCGGACAAGGCAGGAAATCTGAAACGGACCAGCGCTTTCGGCCTCTCCTTCTTCGTTGCTACAGTCGCGTCGGCTTTGGGAGGCTTCAGCACGAGCCTGCTCGGTCTGATGAAATCAGTCTATCAGGTCGACCTTGTCACCGGCAACAGATACCTGTTCGTCGGGGTAGCTGCTATCAGCCTCATCGGTCCGACGATCGTCTACCTCAGAGTCTCCGAGTCCAGGCTAGAAACGAGCCAGCAATCTGGGTTCCACATTCTTCCAAGAAAGGGCCGAGGCGTAGTCTTTCGGTACGCTGCCTACGGGATCGTGATCGCTCTAGGTGCCGGCATGGTAATCCCCCTTATCCCAGGCTGGGTGTTTCTCAAGTACGGCCTCGCAAACGATGTGACTGGGCCGATCTTCGGCGGCATCAACAGCCTTGTAATGGGATTCGCCAACCTCGCAACTCCTCGGATTGCTCGGAGGTTCGGTACCGTTCGGACAATCGTGCTAACGCAAGGATCGTCTACATTGTTTCTTTTCTCGATTCCGTTCTCGCCAAACTTTGCCTCCGCCTCGTCCATCTATATCGTCAGAAGCATGCTGATGATGATGTCCAACCCAGCCCAGAACTCTCTTCTGATGGGCCTGGTCCCGGCTGAGGAACGATCAGTGGCCTCCGCCATTGTAGCCTCGCTCTGGAGACTGCCCAACTCGTTCAGCACCGGTCTCGGGGGCTACATCATGGGGCTAGCAACAAGCCCCAATAGCATCTACCTTGCCCTACCCTTCATTATCTGCACAGTGCTCTACCTCACAGCCATCAGCTACTTCTGGCGGACGTTCAAAGATGTGAAACTACCAGAGGAGCAGGTTCTGGAACCTCTAGCCGAAGTCGTCCCTGCCGCAAGCTAGCGCGTTTCAACCTAGGGTAGTATTCCGCCTATCTTCGCCAACGTCACGAGTCCAGGTTTCTTCTCAAAGATTCCCGCGGTTATCTCCAAGGCCTTCTTCTGCAGCTTCTTGTCCTTGTTGAGTTTGTGGAGAGCTCTCTTGTTCAGCCGTTTTATCAGCCAGTTATCGCTCAACGCATACGTCACCGTATAGTTGGCATGTTTCCCTATCACGTCTGCGCGCATTTTCCGTTGCTTCTGGTATTCCATCAAGGATGCCTGCGAGAAGTCTCCCCCGACTTCGCATTTTTCGATCACTTCGGCCAATGCCACCGCGTCTTCGAGTGCCAGGTTTACTCCCTGTCCCGCATGCGGGTGAAACGTGTGCGCTGCATCCCCAAGCAAAGCGAGCCCATTTCCAACCCACCTATCCACCTCAATGAACGAGGGAGTGAAATACGCCATCTTCGTCCAAGCCTCCACACCAGTAAACGCGTCCGCCATCTCCGGCGCCGCCTCAACAACCTCCGCCCTGAAAGACGCCAAGCCCTCCTTCTTCACACTATCAAAACTACGTGGACCAACGCAATGGAAGAGATAGGTCGCATCTGGACCAGAAGGCATTATCCCCAGCATCTTTCCAGGATGCTGATACTGACGCGCCCTGCCCTCCAAACCCGGAACAGGACCGACAAGTCCAACCAGAAAAGAGTCAGGATACTTCTTCGTCTTCACGCCCACACCAAGGCTAGTTCTGATGTGAGACTGAGGACCATCCGCTCCTACCACAACTGAAGCTCTGATTTGATCGCTAACCCCTTCGGACTCATATGCAACCCCATCCGACTTCCCACCATCCATTAGCAGTTCCTGGAAAGAAGTCCCCCAAAGTATCTGTGCTCCTGCTTGCTCAGCTAGATAGACGAGCGTCCGTTCTAGTTCACTAGCGTTTGCAGTCAGGAGATAATTCTGAGGATGATCTAACAAGCTGTAATCCGCTTCTAGGAGAACTTCTCCTTCCCAGCTCTTCACTTCTAGAATCTGTGACATAGACCCTACCTCCTTTGCCCGATCAAGGGCGCCAAGCCTCTCTAAGACCGCCAACCCATTAGGCTGGAAGGTCAATCCTCGCGGAATGCCCTCAGGACTCTTTTGTCGTTCGAGAAGGATTGTCGAGATTCCTTTTTTCTGGAGTTCTATTGCTAGTGCGAGCGCGGCTATACCTGCTCCCACAATTACGATGTCAGCCTTGCCGGGCAATTCCTCATCCTCCGATGCCCCGAGCCAATCTAGTTGATATCTTAAAATCATGCCTGAACCGATATTGAGGAGACTTGAGCAGAATTCACGGACAAGGCTCGACAGAGAAGCTAGTGCTCTACGATCCCGGAATGTCGGTCGCACCCCACGTATACGACAAGGACCGGCGATACGCTGTCTTGGTGGTCGATATGCTCTATGACTTTGTCTACGGGAAGATCAAGACCCCCCGCGCACTCCCCATAATTCCCAAGTCCGGGGACCTAGCCGACGCAGCCCGTAGCGCACACATTCCCGTCTTCTATCCAAACGATTCACACACACGCCGAGACTTTGAGATCCAGCGCTGGGGCGAACACGCAATGAGAGGGACGAAGGGCGCCAAGGTGATCAGCGCTCTCAGACCAAGAAAGAAGGATGTTGAGATTCCCAAGACAACCTACAGCAGCTTCCACGATACGAGACTGGAGAGAGAACTGAAGAGAGCTCATGATGGCAAAGGCGCGAACACTCTGATACTCGCGGGACTGCACGCTGACTGTTGCGTGAGACATACCTGCGCGGACGCGTTCTTCAAAGGATACGAGACCATTGTCGCAGAGGATGCCGTCAACTCGTTCACCGAGCTACAATACCGGACAGGGTTACAGTACGTCAAGTTCTGGTACTTGACAGACGTGTTGCCGACAAAGAAAATCACGAAGTTATTCTAGGAAGCGCTCGGGCTCGAAGAAGCCCACCCGCGTCATCATCGACCAAGACGGAGGAATAGACGATGCGCTCGCACTCATCCTCGCACTAAGATCGCCAGAGCTTGAAGTTACAGCCATAACAGCAGTCTCGGGCAACGTAACAGCCGAACAGGCGACACTGAATGGATTGCGAGTCGTTGATCTCCTCAATAGAGGAGACGTGCCGGTTGCTAGAGGGCTAGGAAACCCGCTTGTCAGAGACGCAGTTCGGGCCACGAGCTTCCATGGAAAAGATGGGCTAGGCGATTCCAACTTCCCACTTTCAAAAATTCATCCTGCAGAAAAGAATGCTCTAGACACGATCTCTAACGAGCTAACCATTTCAAAGCGTCGCGACCTTATCATCATCTGCACTGGTCCTCTCACCAACATTGCCGCCCTCCTAACAGGTTTCCCTGAATCCGCCAAAATGATCAAGGAACTTGTGATAATGGGCGGAGCCTACGGTGTAGCAGAATATGATGTCGGCAACGTAACGCCGGTTGCCGAGTTTAACATCTACGCGGACCCGGAGGCGGCAAAGATCGTGTTCGAATCCGGAGTTCCGCTAACAGCGGTTGGCCTCGACGTGACAATGGACCCCAAGAACCAGTTGACACTGAAAAATTACAGCGATATCAAGAAGAAGAAGGGCCGAGTTGCCAGCTTCGCCGCGACGATCCTCAACAAGAACATACACAAACATCGAATCTTCGCGTTGCACGATCCAATGACCGTCGCCACCAAGATCAAACCCTCACTCTTCGAATATACCCGCTACAAAGTCCAAGTCGAGACAAGAGGCGAAATCACAGCAGGCATGACCGTTGCAGACAGACGGGAAAGGCTACAGGAAAGCAAGACGCCTGGCAAGAAAATGATGATTTGCAAGAATGTGGATTCCAGAGGTTTCAAACAGCTCTTTCTAGATCGTTTGACCAGCCCCATGAGCAGTTGATACATCAAAACGGGCGTTTCTGAGCCTAGTGTGAGAACTTTTAAACTCAATATTTGGCAATATACAGCTACTATGGGAAAGGAAAGGCAATATACAGCTACTATGGGAAAGGAAATCGGCCACATAGAACTGACATCAAAGGACCTAATGGCGACAAAGAAGTTCTACTCCAAACTCTTCGGCTGGAAATTCGAAATGTTCGGCGACGGCTACGCAATGTTCAAGACCTCGCAGAAAGGCGTCGGCGGCGGCTTCCAACTAGGCAAGAAAGTTAAACCCGGCTCAACAACATTCTACGTCAACGTAGACACCATACCAGCAACCCAGCAGAAAGCAAAGAGCCTCGGCGGACGAATCCTCAAGAAACGGAAGTCTATCGGCGGCGGAATGGGCTACTGGGGTACCATCGGCGACCCGCACGGCAACGTCATCGGCCTCTGGAGCAAGAAGTAACCATACACCGCACCCTGCGCTCCTAGTTACGCGCTAGCGTAACGCGCAGTATCAAACTCCCTTTTTTCGTCCCATCAAGACCCTTTTCCAAAGGGTCCGACTCTGGAATCTGCAAGCCTGACGAAAGTCTATCGAAAACCAATCCTACTACTCTTCTTCCTCTCCCCACTCATCGGCGAAGGACTCTCAGGGTCCACTCCTCCACTAGCATTTCTCAACCCCGCGGTCACTTTTCTTCTAGCTTCTCTATACGGTAGTGGAGCACTGCTCGTCCGGGATTATGCTCGGCGGTGGCAGAAGGGCTGGCGCTCGATCCTAATCCTAGGCGCCGCCTATGGAATAATCGAGGAGGGAATAATGGTCCGCAGCTTCTTCAATCCGGCATGGAAGGATCTCGGGGTCCTCGCGACCTATGGACGTTGGCAAGGGACAAACTGGGTGTGGGTCGAATGGCTCGCAATCTACCATGCAATCTTCAGCATAACAATTCCCATCTTCCTCGTCGAGCTAACATTTCCACAATCGAAGACCCGGATCTGGCTTTCGTCAAGAATGCGAGTTCTCTTCCACGGGCTATTGGTCCTCGCGATAATTCTCGGGTTCTTCGCCTTCCCCTACGATCCTGGAGTGCTCGCTATAGCGGGCTGCATCGCGGCAGTGTTTGCTCTAGGCTGGCTTGCCAAGAGAATCCCAAACATTTCTCCGTCACACCGAAATCTCAAGGTGTCCTGGAAAATCCTCGCCCCTCTCGGATTCTCAGTACCGGCACTATTTTTCTTCCTCTTCAACAGCGCACTGATCCCAATCGCCGCGGGGACCATGATCGTTGGAGGATTCATGGTTCTCGGCTACGAGAGACTACTTACCAGATGGGCAAGGAGAGGCTTCAGTGACATCCAGAAGCTTGGCTTGATAACCGGTGCATTAGGCTTCTTCGTGTTCTTCTTCGATTTCATCCTGGATCTCTTCTTAGGAAGGTTAGGAACGAGTGTTCTAGGATTGGCTTTCGTCGTATACCTCCTCTGGATCAGAAAGAAGATCATCTTGCAACTCCATGGGAAACGGCTCTCTGTTCAACTAGGGTCCGAAATGCCAGAACACACAGAACCTGGCGTGAGATAGCTGAATGCTGGAAAGTCTCAGGACCGACCGTTCTCCCTTTCTGTAACTATTTTTTTTCCTGTAACTTTTCTTTTCTGCTAACTATTTCTCGACCCCCGGGGTGGTCGATTTTCCCGCGCCGCGCCCTTCACGAAAACGCGAGCATAGTTCCAAGGCCCCTTCGGTTCCCTAGCTAGACAGGTTCAAAACCCGTAAAGTCCCCTAAAACTGGCAAGAATCGCCCAAACTCGGCGAGAATAGAATGTGTTAAATATTGTAAGGTCAACTCGAAGCGAGACCCGATATGGCCGATAAACCAACCGCAGCATTTGTCCTAGCCCTAATCGGTGGAATCTTCGTATTGTTAGGCGGTGCCTTCCAGGCCTTCATAGGAGCTGCAATATTCAATTTCGGCACTCAAAGCGGCGCAACCGGCGCGCCAGCCGTGGGTTCAACAGTTGCCATACTAGGAATCTTGGGACTCATTTTCGGGATAATCATGATTCTGGGAGGTATCATGATGTACACCAAGCCTACATCACACACCATGTGGGGAGTTATCATAATCATACTGTCGCTCATCAGCTTCGCAACCTCCTCTCTCGGAGGCTTCTTCATAGGCTTCCTTCTTGGCCTGATCGGTGGGATTCTCGGAATTGTCTACAAGCCTGCGATGGCCGCAGGAGCAATGCAGCCACCACCAATGATGAGCTCTTCGATGCCGATGGGCTCAGCCCCAATGGGCTCAATGGGTATGAACTGCAAGAACTGTGGAGCAAGCATCCCCGCAGGTGCAACGCGATGCCCTAGCTGCGGAGCGAGTGTATAGTAGCCATGCAACCAAAACCACCGCGACCAACCGGCGTAACAGTTCTCGCTGTACTAGCAATTCTAGGAGCAATAGCGCTTCTGTTTAGCGGAGCAGTGCTTATCGGACTTGGACTCCTCCTTGGTACGCTAACCGCATCTGTTGACATTACAAGCGCAATTACAAATGCTGGCTATCCCGGACTGGCCTCGCTCGGCGTAGGAACCATATCCGCATTAGTAATCGCCCTCGGCGCGGCAATCTTGATTCTCGGAATCCTCTATCTAGCCGTCGGAGTGGGGTTCTTCGGTGGAAAGAGATGGGCGTGGAACCTAGGGATCATAGTAAGTGTCATCGGAATAGTTCTCAACGTAATTCAGATGATCGGTGGCAACTACAGCGGCGTCGTTTCGCTGATAATCTCGCTATTGATAATCTACTATCTAATGAGACCGCACGTCAAAGTCTTCTTCGGCAAGGGAACCCCAATGGCATTACGCTCTGCTATGCCAGGAACAGGTTCCTCAACACTCTAGTCGAGTCAATATCTCAAGCAATCAGAATCAAGCTCTTTCTCCCTTCTGTTCTTTCATTCCGATGAGGCTCACTGTTCAAGAAGGAGGTTGGTAACAGTCCGCTTAACACCTTCCCGTGAGACTCGATTTTCCCATGATGCAGAAGCCCTCCCGGCCAATCGGCATTACACTTCTCGCGATAATTCAGATCCTAATCGGTGTCCTTGGACTTATAGTCAGCCTCGCTATCATCGGCTTAGCTGCCATATTCTCCACCCTTCCCACAGTTGGAACCCTTATCGGTACCGTCGGGATCGTTATCGGCGGAGTCTTTCTCTTCTTCAGTCTCATATGGCTGGCGACCGGCGTCGGCTTTCTCCATGGAAAGGGCTGGGCTTGGACCCTAGGAATGATCTTCACAGTTCTCTCGATTCTCGGTGCAGCCTATGTCGCGTTTACCGGGCTCTACCAAGCAGGCTACGCCTTAGGTTTCTGGGTTCTGATGATATTCTATCTCACCAGGTCACGTGTCAAAGCCTTTTTCGGCAAAGGAACCATTTCAACTTACATGCCCGCGATGAACACGCAACCGACAATGAGAACCGCCCCAACACTCCAATCACAGACCCAGTACGCTCCAACAATGCAGCCCACTCTCCAATACACCCCCTCCACTCCCATACCAGCATCAATACCAGCAGTAGCCGTGGCAACTGGGAAGTGTCGTTCCTGCGGCGTCCCTCTGGCCCCAGGCAATACGTTCTGCACTAACTGCGGCGCGAAACAATAGCTCTCTTCATTCTCAGAATTCCAGGCTGGGCTATGCCCAGAGCCGACGCGGTTGGCGAGTGGACAATCTCGCCACGCCACAGCCGCTTGTAAGCATCCCGAAGTCCGAGGGTCTTGACCTCCATACCAAACTCGTACGGCTCTCGATGCAAAACCCCCCGCTTCAGATTACGCGCAAGATAGGCGTAGGCTCTCTGCGAGGATATTCCCGGAGAGGGATGAAACCATCCAAGCCTCTTCCACGAGCCCGCAGAGTATCCCGTCTCCTCCTCAAGCTCCCGCTTAGCACAAACCTCCGGACTCTCACCATTCTCAATATGGCCAGCAGGTAGTTCGAGCTCCCAGCCCTGGATCGCATGCCGATAATTCCAGACCATCACAAGCTTATCCCGACCAAGAACCGGGACGACGATCGAGAAATTGTCAACCAATAATCGAGGATGAACCATTTCGAATCCAGTCTTTGAGACGATCCGATCCCAGGGACGCGATCTTCCTGCTCTCTACCGTCTTCCAAGGTTTCGGGGTCCTCCGAAACTTCAGGTTCTCCCTTGACAACAATCGAGCACCTTACGCGAAGGTCTTGGGCATGAGCAAGTGTTTCTCTCCCAACATTGCATGAACTTTGAAGCCTTCCCTCTCAAACATGGCAACTGTTCCAAACCAGAGGGCCCAAGATCCTCCTTCTTTAGAAGTAGACGGGTACGCCTCAACTATTCCTCCGCCTTGCTTTTGAATCGAGTCCAACGCAGCCTTCAAGGCAACTCCTGCTACGCCCTTTTTCCTGAAGTCTCTGTCTACGAAGAAGCAAGTGAGACGCCAGAGTTTCCGGCCCTGATCAGCTGATAAGTCCAGTTTGCTGTAGTTGCGGCCTGAATCGATCCGGGGCAATTCTTCCTTGGGACCGTACTGGCACCATCCAACTGCTTGGTTGCCGGCATAGACCAGGGTTCCATGAGAACGGCCCTTATTGACTAGAGTCCTCTTTTCTTTTCGGTTCAGCGCGATCGCGTCCTTCCGCTCCAAGCCTTCCTTCAGCAAACGACCTTCCGTATGGTGGTAGAACGTGCACCAGCACCCGCCTTGGACCCCGTTGTGTTTCGCGAAAAACTTCTCGAAATCAGGCCAAGTTGTGGAACTTAGCTCCTTAACCTCATAGTTAATCCGAGCCGGTTTTGATTCTGCTTTCTTCTTCGTTGCTCGGGCCCCTTAGAGAATCGGTGGTTCTTTGTATTCTCCGAAAATCTTCCGTCCGACATCCATGATCTCCCCAAGCGTCGCGTAAGCTCTGACCGCTTTGACCATGGGATACATGGAGTTCGCTTTCTCATCCTTGAATGTCTTCCGTAGCTCATCCAACGCTTGGTCGACTTTGTTGTTGTCCCGCGTTTCCCGCACCATGTTTATCCTTGCAACTTGGCGCCGTTGTGCCTCTTCGTTGATCTTCAAAGTATCAATGGGCTTCTTCTCTTCTACCTGATACTTGTTGACCCCTACGACGACCCGTTCTCCCTTCTCCAGTTCCTGCTGGTAACGGTAGGAGTTCTCAGCAATCTCTCTCTGAATGAAACCGGTCTTGATAGCGTCCAGCAAACCGCCGGCCCTCTCTATCTTGTCAAAGTACTGGAACGCGCGCTCTTCCATCTCATCAGTCAGCCATTCCAGATAGTACGAGCCAGCCAATGGGTCGATAGTGTCCCCAACGCCGGTTTCTTCTGCGATAATCTGCTGGGTCCTCAAGGCAACCGTAGCCGCTGCCTCTGACGGCAAAGCCCATGCTTCATCGTAAGAGTTGGTGTGAAGCGACTGTGTCCCGCCTAGCACCGTTGCCAGTGCTTCGATGGTTGTTCGTACAATATTGTTGAGAGGCTGCTGCCATGTTAGAGACGCGCCAGAATTCTGCGCGTGCGTTCTCAACAGCAGTGATCTAGAGTCTTTGACTTTGTATTTGTCCCTCAACACCCGGGCCCAGATTCGACGGGCAGCGCGAAACTTTGCGACCTCTTCGAAAAAGTCCATTCCACAGTTGAAAAAGAAGGAAAGACGTGGCGCGAAATCCTCAACCTTCAACCCTGCTTCAATCCCGAGATCGACATATGCGAATCCGTCTGCCAGTGTGAAGGCTAGTTCCTGGACTGCGCTGGACCCTGCTTCACGAATGTGATATCCGCTGATGCTGATGTAGTTCCACTGGGGCATCTCTTTCGTACAATACACCATCATGTCCCGGATGATTCGGAGATGTGCTTCGGGCGGGAAAGCCCACTCCTTCTGAGCGATGTACTCCTTCAGAATGTCAGCCTGAACCGTTCCGCGTAGCTCTTTCGGTTTCAGACCCTGCCTTTCAGCAACGCCAACATACATTGCGGTTAGAACCGATGCTGGAGCGTTGATCGTCATACTGGTACTCACTTTCTCCAGCGGGATGCCTTCGAGAATGATCTCCATGTCTTTCAACGAGCCCACCGACACGCCGCAACGTCCAACCTCGCCCTCAGCTCTCGGACTATCGGGATCATACCCGTAAAGGGTTGGCATGTCGAACGCAATGCTCAGACCCGTCTCTCCGTGCTCCAGCAAGTAGTGTAGACGCTTGTTGGTGTCTTCAGGGGTTCCGAAGCCTGAGAACATGCGCATCGTCCACGGTCGCCCCCGGTACATTGTCGGGTAGACGCCACGGACATAGGGATACTCGCCCGGGAGCCCGAGCTGTTCGGTCTCATTCAGATGCGAAACATCTTCGGGAGTGTAGACTCGTTTTACTGGAATATCCGATAGGTTTCGGAACTCCTTTTTCTGTTCAGGGCTATCACGACTCCATGGTTTGAGCGTCTTGCTCTCCCAACGGACCCTCTCTTGCTTGATCTTTGCGAGCTGTTTTTTGTCGAAGGTAGTTGGCGAAGCCTTCCGTTCCTGTTTGACCTCGTCTAGAACTTTCTTCCAGTAACCCTTTGCCAAAATACGATCACGAAACAATAGAAGATGCCCGGAGGTTCCTATTTTTCCATTATCCTGACGCCGTTCACCGCCGAATCTTGAAATACGCTCAAGGGGCAAGAACGAAACCGAGAATTCCACTTGGCACGCGACCTATCTTCTCAAGTTCTCAAAGGAGACCACAGAGCCGTTGCCAAGGCGATTTCGATAGTCGAAGCCGGTGGGGAGCCGAGCCGAAAGCTCATTCAAGAATTGTACCCGCATACCGGCAGAGCGTACACCATCGGGGTTACGGGTCCGACCGGGACTGGCAAGAGCACTCTTGTCGACAAGACAATCGAAGAGTACCGCAAGAGGGGATGCAGTGTCGGAGTTCTAGCCATCGACCCGTCTAGCGCGTTCACAGGTGGTGCTTTGTTGGGAGACCGTGTACGGATGATGGACCATAGCCTAGAGAAAAGAGTCTACATTCGAAGCATGGCCTCCCGGGGCGACCTAGGAGGACTCGCTCGCGCGGCAAGAAACACGATACGTGTATTGGACGCGGCCGGGATGGACATCATTATCGTCGAGACTGTGGGAGCGGGCCAGACAGAGGTTCAAATTGCAACGACAGTCGACGCCACCGTTGTAGTTCTGATGCCTCAGTTGGGCGATGAGGTCCAGGCGTTCAAGGCAGGCTTCGCAGAGATTGGTGACTTGTTCGTCATTAACAAGGCAGACCTCGTCAACCCGGCCAAGACAATCTACAATATCGCAAGCGGTCTGCAAGAGAGAGATGGATGGAGGCCACCAGTTCTGAAGACAGTAGCAGTCAAGGGAACAGGCGTGCCGGCAGTCGTTGATGCGCTCGAGAAATTCCGGAAACACTTGGAGGCGGGAGGCTTCAGGGAGAAAAGATTGAGGAAGAGGATCGAGTCTGAGCTTGTAGACGCCGCTTTCTCAGATTTCTATCACCAAACCGTCAAGCGTCTCGAAGGTGAGAAAGAGCTCGATGCTCTGGTTGGGAGAGTTGTCAAACGCGATCTGGATCCAGAAACGGCTGCGTCGAGGCTGGTGGAAATTATCGCCAAGATAGGAGAGAAACCTTGACGGACACTGTGACAACGGACTCTGGTATACCTGTCAAGAAATTCTACGAAAACAGAGATGTTCCAACTAACTGGGCAAGGTCATCGGGTAAACCAGGCCAGTTCCCATACACCCGGGGCATCTACGACGGAATGTACAGAGACCGGGTGTGGACTATGCGGCAATACACCGGTTTTGGGTCCGCGAGAGAAACCAATCGTCGCTTCAAGTATTTGGTATCTCACGGTGAGACTGGGCTTAGCACTGCCTTCGACCTGCCAACTCAGCTCGGTCTTGACTCTGATCATCCGAGGGCTGCGGGAGAAGTTGGGAGAGTTGGGGTGGCGATCAGCAGCGTGCATGACATGAGGCGTCTCTTCGAGGGCATCAATCTCGGAAGGGTCAGTACGAGCATGACAATCAACGCTACTGCACCAATCCTGCTTTCTCTGTATGTTGCCGTTGGAATGGAACAGGGCGTTTCTCAGAGCAAGTTGAGGGGAACGACGCAGAATGATATTCTGAAGGAGTATATCGCGAGGAACACGTACATCTATCCTCCAGAAGCATCGCTGAAGCTGTCCGTCGACCTCATTGAATACTGTGCTCACAAAATGCCTCGATGGCACCCGATCAGCATCAGTGGCTATCACATCCGTGAGTCGGGCGCGAACGCGGTCCAGGAACTGGGATTCTGTTTTGCAAACGCTGTTGAATACGTTAGGGCGGCTCTTGATCGAGGGCTCAAGATAGACCAGTTCGCTCCGCAACTCTCTTTCTTCTTCGCCTGTAGGAACGATTTCTTGGAGGAGATTGCGAAGTTCAGGGCTGCGCGAAGAATCTGGGCCCGCATTATGAAGGACCGCTTCAAGGCTCGGGATCCTGAATCGTGCAAGCTACGCTTTCACACTCAAACGAGTGGTGAGACTTTGACCGCTCAGCAGCCTGACAACAACATCGTTCGTGTCGCAATTCAAGCCCTTGCAGGAGTCCTTGGTGGGACACAGTCTCTTCATACGAATTCGAGAGATGAGGCACTGTCTCTGCCGACTGAGGAGTCTGTGCAGATTGCGCTCCGGACCCAGCAGGTCATCGCATACGAATCAGGAGTAACAAGGACGGCAGATCCGTTAGCCGGAAGCTACTATCTCGAATCTTTGACAAGAACCCTTGAGGCTAACGCGACTAATCTCTTGGAGAGAGTTGAGAATCTGGGCGGGGCGCGAAAGGCGACAGAGTCCGGATTTGTCCATCGTGAGATACAGGAAAGCGCATACAAGTTCCAGAAATCGGTTGACGAAGGCCGAACGATTATTGTTGGAGTCAACAAGTTTACAGAGGGAAGTAGGGGACCAAGAATCCAGCGCATCGACCCCGAGCTTGAGAGAGTTCAGATAAGACAGGTGAAGAAGATGAAGCAAGCAAGAAACAATTCTAGCGTAAGGAGGGCCCTCGGACAGCTCACTAGGTCGGCACGACGTCAGCAGAATCTCGTGGCTGACATATTACGCGCGGTCCGAGCCGACTGCACCGTTGGGGAGATCAGCGACGCTCTAAGAGACTCGTTCGGAGACTATCGGGTAAGGCTCGACGTGTAACATTACAGTTGATGGAATGATGAGTCTTGGAATCGCCCATTATCAGCCCTGATCTCGAATCTGAGAGATGCCGAAAATTTTCGTTCGGAGGACCCCCGACGATTTACCGATTCTTCGCCCTGCCATCCAAGCCCGGACCAGGCTTTTATCAGCCAGAATCGCCCGAAATCGCCGCCAGACAGAAAATCTTCTCTATCAGAGGGGGGGTCTAAGCGATCGCATCCCGAGACGCAAGAGTGGTTGAGAGAACATTTCCGGGTCGCGAATAGCCATTATCAGCCCCGATCTCGATTCTAGAAACCCTGCATGAACTCTCCCAAAATTCGTTCGGAAATGTCGCCAACTTTCCGTTACCATCGCAGCCAAGATTGCGCCCTGAACCGTGTCACTCGCCCATTATCAGTGCCAGACAGAAAATCGTTTCTAGAAAATAGGGGGTCCTAGCGACCGACCCTCGCGTCGCAAGAGTGGAGAAACGGAGTACCCCGAAAGTATCCCCGGATCTGATCCCGTGTTCGGTTAGTCCTGGTTGGCTTCTATTCGAAGCTGGTGAAGCTCGCCATCTGTCTTCATTACAGTAATGACCACGAGTTTCCGTTCGATATCGACCTTGAGAATTCGACCACAGAGTAAGATGTGTCTTGCTTCTCTGGGGATGCCAGAGCTTGGCTTGGTCTTTGGCTTCGGTTGTTTCTCTAGTATTTTCTTGATGCCGTCGTAGAGGCTGATCACAGCCTCATTATCGGTGTCCAGTTCTCTCGGCTCTTCCCAGGTCGCCAACTCTCGCATTCCCTGCCTTGGTGTCCCATACAAGACCGACAGGGTTAGCCAATTTGCAGGTCGTTACCAGAGCCTCAGGCTCGAAGTGACTTATTTCCCCGAAATACCCGTATCTGCTCTCGACAAGAGACTAGACTGAAGGAGACGTTGAGAAAGCTGGATCCTGCCATATCAGGCGAGGTCTTTTTCCAAGGTAATCCAGCCAACTTCCCGTTTGAACCCCAACTTTGTATTGACCGCTAACATCGGAGCATTATTGGACGCGTTCCATGTCTTCATCTTCTCATACCCGTTCCTCCTCGCGAAATCTATGACTTTCAGCTTCAACGCAACCGCTATTCCCCTGCCACGATACTCTCGTCTAACACCAGTATTTCCCTGAACGAGCCCTCTCGGCTCCTGATCAATGCGCCAGACAGTGCTCAGTCCGACATACCTGGACCCGTCCTTTGCTATCATATACCCTTCAGGAAGGAGACTTGGGTTCTTGAGCTCAAACGCCTTCCACTGCTCAAAGGAGATCGGTGTGAAAGGTGAGGGACTCGGCATGTCAGCCGAGATTAGCTGTACGAGTTCGTGGAGCTTCCTAAGCGAATCCTGATCTTGGTCGCGCTCTGCAGCTAGGTTCGTAATTGTAATTCCCTGCCTCAAAACCTTCTCAGAATAGTCCCGAAACCTCGACGGATCCATTGTTCGAAGGTCGAGTCGTGACTCCCAAGCCTTCAGTTTCTCCCCAAAACCCCGCTTCTGATAGAACTCCGTGAGTCTAGGCAGGTCTTCTTTGCTTCCAGCCCAGGCTACGGCAGCATTCAGTTTCCCAAGCTCTCCGCTTAATCGCTCGTATATTGAGCCGCCAATTCCTCTTCCCTGTGA
>WNGG01018796.1_pt1 | contig 15437 bp, 11 predicted proteins | sample 5400661 | NCBI WGS metagenome assembly WNGG01 (sample SAMN13153372, study PRJNA577476) | soil metagenome | isolation source: 100 cm soil or saprolite under Garry oak tree replicate 1 | place: USA:California | collected 2016-06-15
TACCCGGCCGAGGCACTCAAGACCAACGTGCGGGGCACCCTCACCGTGCTGGAGGCCGCGGCGGCCTGCGGCGTGGAGTCGTTCGTGAACATCTCCACGGACAAGGCCGCCGATCCGGCGTGCGTACTCGGCTACTCGAAACGGATGGCGGAACGGCTCACTGCCGAGATGGCCAGCAGGGCCGTGGGCAGCTATCTCAGCGTCCGCTTCGGCAACGTGCTCGGCAGCCGTGGCTCGGTGCTCACCGCGCTGACCGCCCAGGTGGCCGCGGGCGGGCCGGTCACTGTGACACATCCCGCGGTCAGCCGCTACTTCATGACCGCTGACGAGGCGGTTCAGCTGGTGCTCCAGGCCGCCGTCATCGGGCGCCGCGGCGAGGTTCTCGTGCTCGACATGGGCGAGCAGGTGCTCATCGCGGACATCGCCAGGCGGCTGGCCGCCGACGCGGCCCGCGAGGTCGACATTGTGTACACCGGCCTGCGCCCCGGCGAGAAACTCGCCGAGGACTTGTTCGGGCACGACGAGGTGGACAACCGGCCATATCATCCGCTGATTAGCCACGTCCAGGTGCCGCCGCTGCCGCCAGCCCGGATCCTTGGCCTGGATCCGGACGCCGAGGCAGGCGCCCTTCGGGCGGCTCTCGCCCGCTGCGCCGGCAGCGCTCACCCGGGGCTTATACCGTCTCAGGTGCGCTGAGATGCTGACCCGGGGCGACAGCGCAGCAAGCAACGACATTCCGCCGTCCGCGCCGTGCGACGCGGACCGCGGCGTTATCCGCGATACCCGGCGCGCGCAATATCCGGGAAAGCGTCTCCTCGACCTGGCGGTAGTGAGCCTGGCCGCCATTCCGGCCCTGGCGCTCGGTGCGATCTGCGCCGCTGCGATACTGATGGAAGACGGCTCGCCGGTGCTCTTCCGGCAAGCGCGCGTCGGCCGCGACGGCAGGCCGTTCGTGCTCTTCAAGCTGCGGACGATGACCGGGATCCAGCGGCGCGGCGACGCGTTTCCCGAGCCGGCCAGGATCACCAGGATCGGCCGGCTCCTGCGCCGGATGTCGATCGACGAGCTGCCTCAGCTGATCAACGTGCTGCGCGGCGAGATGAGCCTGGTCGGACCGCGCCCAACGCTCGCCTACCAGGTCCGGCGGTATGACCCGCGGCAGCTGCGCCGCCTGCGCGTACGGCCCGGACTGACTGGCCTGGCACAGGTCAACGGCCGCAACCGGATGAGCTGGACCGAGCGGATCGAGTGGGACCTGCGGTATGTCGAGAACCAAAGCCTCCGGCTCGACCTGGCCGTTATCGTCCGCACTGCCTGGGCGGTGCTGAGCGGCGATGGCGTGGCAGGCCACGCACGCTTCGATTCCATTGCGCAAGCCGAGGAAAGGCGGTCTGTCGTGCCAGCGGTCACGCCAAGGACGTTCTGCACCGGAACAGCCGCTCTCGCGGCGATGCTGCTGGCCGAGGACATCGGCCCGGGAGACGAGGTGATCATTCCGTCGATGACGTTCGTCTCGACGGCGACCTGCGTCGTCCACGTGGGCGCCACGCCGGTCTTCGCCGATATCGACCCGCGGTCGTTCAACCTCGATCCCGGCGAGATAGCCAGGCTGGTCACCAGCAGGACCCGCGCCGTCATGGCTGTGCACTACGCCGGCCAGCCTGGAGAACTCGACCAGATGCAGAAGATATGTGCCGATCACGGGCTGCTGCTGCTCGAGGATGCCGCCCAGGCAGCCGGGGCGCAGTTCCGCGGCCGGCCCGTTGGCACGTTCGGCAAGTCAGCCATGTTCAGCTTCACGCCGACCAAGAACATAACCACCGGCGAGGGCGGGATGGTGCTCACCGGCGACGCGGCAACCGCCGAAAGGCTCAGGCTGCTTCGCAATCACGGACAAGCGCGCCGCTATGAGCACGTGCTGCTCGGCTATAACTGGCGCCTCACCGAGTTGCAGGCGGCTATCGGGCGAGTCCAGCTTCGCAAGCTCGATGCGATCCTCGCGCGCAAGCGCGAGAACGCGGCCTGGCTCAGCCGTCGGCTTGCGCAGGTCCCGGGAATAAGTCCGCCTCATCAGGTACGGCATGCCAGCTCGCCGCACATGCTCTACACGTGCCTCGTGCAACGGAACCGGGATGCCGTGCTCGGTCACCTGTTGCGACGCGGCATCGAGGCCCGCATCTATTTCCCGCCTGCGCATCTCCAGCCAATTTTCACCGGCCGGCCCGCGCGTCTTCCCGTCACGGAAGCCGTCGCCGCGCAGATGCTGTCGATCCCCATGCATTCCCAACTTACGTCCGGCGAGCTTGCCCAGATCGGCGACGCGGTCCAGGAGGCCGCCGACGGCGCAGGGCTAGCCGGGCCGCCCTCGCGCATTGCGACGGACTCTCGATCTGCGCATACAGGATCCGAACCAGCTACCATGCCCCGGCCCGCCAGGTGACGCGGCTGCGGGCAGGCCTGGTCGGCCTGGGCACGATGGGACGTCATCACGCAAGGGTGCTCGGCGACCTTCCCGGTGTCGAACTCGTGGGCGCGATAGATCCGGATCCGCGAGCCCGCGGCGCCGCTCGTTCGGTTTCTGCGGTGGCAGGCCTGGACGAACTGGTGGCGCTCGGCATCGACATCTGCGTGGTTGCCGCACCGACGCTGATGCATGCTGACATCGGGATCCGGTTGGCCGAGGCCGGCGTGCACACGCTGATCGAGAAGCCGCTGGCGCCCGATCTGGCCAGCGCGCGGCTGCTCACGAAGGCATTCGAAGAACGTCGGCTCGTCGCGTGCGTCGGGCACACCGAGAGATATAGCCCAGCCTTGCGCGCCCTGCGTGCCCGGCTTGGCCAGGGCGAGCTCGGGCCGGTTTTCCAGATCGCAACCCGCCGCCAGGGACCGTTCCCGGCGCGGATTCGCGACGTCGGGGTGGTGATGGACCTCGCGACCCACGATATTGATTTCACCCAGTGGGTGACGGGCAGTCATTACCTGAGCGTGTCGGCATTCACCGGCCGACCTAGCGGCGGGCCCCACGAGGATCTAGTGGCGGTCAGTGGCATGCTGCACGACGGCACCGTCACCAGCCACCTGGTGAACTGGCTGTCCCCGATGAAGGAGCGCATCGTCACGGTGACCGGCGAACGCGGCTGCCTGGTCGCCGACACGATCGCCACCGAACTGTGGTTCCACCGCAATGGTGCTGTCACCGCAGCCGGCCCGCCCGACCGGCCGTTCCATGGCGCCTCGGAAGGCGACCTGATCCGCTACGCGGTCGCCAAGCGCGAGGCACTGGCCACCGAACTTGAGAACTTCCGCGACGCCGTACTCGGGAAGCCCGCCGACATCGTCACCATGCGGCAGGGCGTCAAGACGATCGAGGTCGCCAGCGCGATGCTGGCGGCAGCCAGGGACTGCAGCGCTGTCACCCTGGCCGCCGGCGAGGCTGGGCTGGCCGGCCAGCCGGCCGCTGCCTTCGCTGCCGGGCGACAGGACGCGGGGTGAGCGGCAGGGTCACCGTCGTCGGACTCGGCAAGATCGGCCTGCCGCTTGCCGTACAGATCGCCGGTAAGGGAGTCTGCGTTCGCGGGGCCGACGTGAGTCCTGTGGTGGTGGACCTGGTGTCCGGCGGCCGCGCGCCGTTTCCCGGCGAGCCCGGCCTTGCGGAGCGGCTGGGTGAGACCGTCAAGGCTGGCCTGCTCACCGCGACCACCGATACAACCGCGGCGGTCGCGGACAGCGAGGTCGTCGTCGTGGTCGTGCCGCTGCTGACCGACGCGGCCGGCCAGCCGGATTACCGTGCTGTTGATGACGCCACTGCCTGCGTCGCGGCCGGCCTGCGGGCCGGCAGCCTGGTCAGCTACGAGACGACGCTGCCGGTGCACACGACGCGTCATCGGCTAGGGCCGGCCCTTGCCGCCGGTTCGGGCCTGCGTCCCGGCCCGGACTTCATGCTGTGCCACAGTCCGGAGCGGGTCTCTAGCGGGACGATCTTCGCTGACCTGCGCCGGTACCCGAAGCTGGTCGGCGGAATCGACCCGCGCAGCGGCGACCGCGCTGTTAGCTTCTACGAGTCCATCCTCGACTTCGACGATCGGCCTGATCTGGCGCGGCCGAACGGGGTATGGGATCTCGGCAGCGCCGAGGCAACCGAGCTCACCAAGCTGGCCGAGACCACCTACCGCGATGTCAACATCGCGCTAGCCAACGAGTTCGCTCGGTTCGCTAGCATCGCGGGCATCGACATGTACCAGGTCATAGCCGCAGCCAACAGCCAGCCGTTCAGCCACCTGCACCGGCCTGGCATCTCCGTCGGCGGGCACTGCATCCCGGTGTACCCGCGGCTCTATCTTGCAAGTGATCCCGGCGCGCGGCTACCGGCCGCGGCCAGGAAGGTCAATGAGGCCGTGCCCGCCCAGGCGGTGGAGATGCTCGCCGAGCTGACCGGCGGCCTATCGGGGCTGCGAGTGGCCGTGCTCGGCGCGGCCTACCGGAGCGGCGTGAAGGAGACCGCGTTCTCCGGCGTCTTCGCGGTCGTTCGCGAGCTTGCGCGGCAGGGGGCAGTCCCGGTCGTACACGACCCGCTGTACACCGGACCCGAGCTCCGCGAGCTCACGCTGGAGCCCTATCGCATCGGCGAGCCGTGCGACGCCGTGATCGTGCACACTGATCACGCCGCTTACGGGGTCCTTACTCCTGCGGACCTGCCCGGTGTCCGGGCGCTGGTGGACGGCCGCGCGATCATCGCCCCCGGCACCTGGACAGGCATCCCGCGGCGAGTCCTCGGCAAGCCCGTGCTCTGTTCTTAAGCTGCTCTGCTCTTAAGCTGCTCTGCTCTTAGCCGCTCTGCTCTTTGGCCCTCTTAGGCCGTGTCATGCCTATGCCCGCCTGCGTGCGCGGACCGTATGCACCGCCGACATAAGCGCCGAAATTGCGTCTTTTATCCTGCTACCCGACTGCAACTTCGCGCGCACCGTGCGATAACCGCCAGGTCCGACGCTGAGATCCGAACGAATGGCAGCCCGATCTAAAGGGCTCCGGCCACGATCTCGGGGGAGAAATGTTCGGCACGACGCAGGAGGCGGGCACCAGGACCGCAGGGCGCGCAGCACTGCGTCGGGCCGCCATGTACGCGATCGCATCGACGGTCACGGCCGGGGTCTTCCTCTCGGTGGCGGCGCTCGCTCCCGCTGCCCAGGCCGCCACGGCCAACGCCACCGCATCCTCCGCCGCCAAAGCCACCGCCCGCATCCAGGCCCTGCTCGACAGCCCGGTTAACGGCACCGTGAACCTGCCCCGCGGCACCTTCACCGTCCGGCCCGGGCTGGTGCTTCACCAGGGTGAGCGGATCGTCGGCCACCACACCACACTTCGGGTCGCCTCCGGCTCCGGCAGCTACTACGCGGTACTGGCCGGGGCCGACCCAACCACCGGCCTGTCCCGGCTGACCATCACCGGCGTCACCTTCGACCAGAACGCCGCGGGCAACCCGATCCGAAACGCCGCCAAGCTCCTCCAGGGCAAGCCGCGGTTCGTCCTGCTGGTCAGCTGCGGCACCAGCATCAAGATCACAAACGACAAGTTCATCGGTTCCGACAACCTCAACACCATTGTCACCGGCGGGGCCACCCACAACGTCACGATCAGCAGGAACGTCTTCAAGGACAGCAACGCCAAGCTGCATGACCACTCGACCATCTACACCAGCGGCACCAGCACGGTGATCAGCAACAACACCTTCATCGGCAGGACAATGCTCGAAGCGGCCGCCATCGAGGTGCACGGCGACAAGGTCAACGTCACCGGCAACCACGTGCGCGGTTACTACAAGGCGGCCAACATCGTCGCCTCCGACACGACTTTCAAGGGCAACCACGTGTCCGCCGCAGCCGACCCAGTGGACCTCTGGTCAGTAGCGCCGACGGCGCTGCGGAACGTGGCAGTCACAGGCAATGTGCTGAACCGTAATCTGGCGCACTGGGCAAGGGTGCTGCGGAATCTCGGCGGGAGCCTGCCGGCCGCACGGTTCACCAGGCAGGTGACAAAGGACGCAAACTCGACGCAGCCCTTCCACCGCATCACCATCCATGGCAACCGCGGCTGACCACCCCAACCCCGCCCCCAAATCCCCGCGTCGCCGCCCAGCCCTCCCTCCGGCTGGGGCGGCGACGCTTCTTCTGAGTAGCGCTTGGGCAGCATCGCGCCCAGGATCACCGTAGCGGGCGCGCGGGAACCCCGGCGACGACCGCGCCGTCGGGCTGATCACGGGTGACAACGGCCCCAGCGCCTACCATCCCGGCGGACCCGATCCGCAGGCCCTGCAGCACACATGCGTTCGAGCCGATCGTGGCGCCTGCGCCGAGCGTCACCATGCCTGCGATGTTGGCGCCAGGGAGCACGGTAACGAAGTCTCCCAGCACCGCGTCGTGCCCGACAGTGGCGTTGTAGTTGACATGGACATGCGCGCCGAGTGCCGCGCCGGTCGAGACGAACGCGTTGGCCAGCACTACGCAGCCCGGCCCAATTGCCGCCCCAGGCGAGACCACGGCCTGCGGGTGGATCACCTGGCCGGGCGCGAGGCCGCGAGAGACCAGTACCCTGGCGAGCCGTTGCCGCACCCCGGGGTCGGCGATTGCCACGACGAAGGTACCGCCTTCGGCGTCCGCTGGCCGGCGCACCGGCACTCCTCCGACGACCGCACATCGCACCTGCTCGTCGAGAAAGACAGCGCCAGCCGCCGAGGGCGGTGCCGCCGCGCGAAGCGCGTCAAGCGTCTCGCGGCCGAGGCCGCCGGCTCCGGCGATATAGAAGGTCACCGCTCGGCCCGGATGAGCGCATGAAGGAACTGCCCGGCGAGGACCGTACTGCTGTGATGCTCGAAGACCCAGCGCCTGCCACGGTCTCCGAGAACTCGACGGCCCGCGGCGCCCAGTGCCGCCATGTCGATAAGCGCGTCGGCGACCGCCTTTGGTTCGGGCGGCACGCAGATACCGCCACCCGACTCGCTGACCGGGTTGCCCGCCACCGCGCATGCCGCCACGACTGGCCGCCCGCTCGCCAGATAGTCGAATAGCTTGTTGCTGCTCAGCCCGTATTCGAAGACCGGGACGTCACGCACGGCGAAGAGCGTCACATCAAGCGCGCCAAGCACAGCAGGGACCGACCGCTTGGGAACCGGCCGCCAGAACAGGATGTTGGACAGGTCTTGCTCGCGAGCGAGCCGCTCGCATGCCGCTTTCTCCGGCCCATCGCCCACGAAGACAAGCGCGATGCGGTCTTCCCCGCGGTCGCGCAACTCGCGGGCGGCGCCGACCAGCGTGCTGATTCCGTTAGCCCGCGCATGCGACCCGACGTATCCGGCCACCATGCGGCCGGCCCGGCGCCATTCCTCGATCCGCCCCGTGAGTTCTGTTGCCGCATCGTGTACGGGGTCGTCCTCGCCCGAGCTGGCGTCTGCGATTCCGTTCGGAACGTAGGCGATTTTTTCTGGTGCTACCCCGCGTCCAGCAATGTACTCCGCCGCGCCGGGAAGCAGATTGATCACTACCCGGGCTCGGTGGTAGAGGAAGCGTTCCGCTCGCTGTAGCACTCGCGCGGCGACACTGTGCTCGTCAAGTGCGCCCAGGTCGATGAGCGTCTGCGGCCACAGATCGCGGACCTCGAAGACGAAGGGAACGCGGCGGGTCCGGCCGATAAGCCAGGCTGCTGCAACGGCAAGCAGATGCACCGACGAGCCAACAACCACATCGGGGCGCGACAACCGGCGCTGGATGAGCACCACGCCCGCCGCGTAGCTGAGCATGTTGCGCACCCGACGGAGGTCGTTGCGCGTATAGCGGGTTGTCCGTACCCAGACGAAACGGACGCCATCGACCCATTCCACCCGAGTGCACTCGCCGGGGCTCAGCCGTTCCTCCTGTCTGCTGAAGTGACTGAAGCTGCTCGCGAAGATCGTTATTTCATGTCCTTGTGCTGCAAGCACGCGGCCAAATTCGTAGTGGCGTGTCCCGGCAGGCCGGTCCGGCGGGGAGGCGTAATGATTGAGAATCCAGATCTTCATCGGCGGCGACCCTCCCCCGCCAGCCGACCCGTGAGCGCCGCAACGACGCGCTCCGCCGCCCGGCCATCACCGTACGGTTGCGGAGGTTTCCCTGGAGGTCGAGGGCGCGATACCGCCGCTGCGAGATCACCTGGTTGCGGCACCAGCACGTTCCATCCTCCCTGCAGCGTCTCCGGCCACTCAGTCCGCGCCCGCAGTGTGGTGCACGGAATGCCGAGCAGCAGAGCCTCCTTCTGCAGGCCTCCCGAGTCAGTGACAACACCCTGGGACGCGGCCATCGCCGCGATCATGCTGGGGTACGGCAGCGGATCGCTGGCCGCGACGGATCCACCCGACAGCCGCAGCCCCATCGCGGCGGCCCGGTCCGCGAGCCGCGGATGTGCGAGCAACCGGACCGGCAGTGGGCAGGCGGCCAGCGCTTCGAGTGTGGCCGCGAGCCGGCTCGGGTCGTCCGTGATCTCCGGCCGGTGGATGGTTGCCACCAGGTACGGTCCGTCGCAGGCGAAGGCCGGCAGGTACCGCGCGGAATCTCTACCGTCACATCACCCACGCGCACGGTACGTGCTGCGAGCCCTTCGCTCGCCAGGTTGGCGACGCTCACTACCGACGGCGCGAGCAGCAGGTCCGCCAGGTGATCGGCCACGATGCGATTACGTTCCTCGGGCATCCTCCGGTCGAAGGACCGGAGCCCCGCTTCGAGGTGCGCCATTTGCAGGCCGTGCTGAGTCGCTGCGAGCGCACCGCCGAGCGTCGAATTGGTGTCCCCGTACACCAGCACCCAGTCGGGCCGCTGCTCGCCGAGGACCGGATCCAGCCCGGCCAGGATCCCGGCGGTCTGGACGGCGTGGCCAGCAGAGCCGACGCCGAGGTTCACCGCCGGCGGCCCGATGGCGAGGTCGTCGAAGAATGCCCGGGACAGCAGCCGGTCGTAGTGCTGGCCCGTGTGCACTATCACGTGCTCATGCCCGAGCTCGCTGAGCGCATGGTCCACCGACGCGAGCTTGACGAACTGCGGCCGAGCACCGACCACGCTCAGTACCCTCACGCGCTCCCGTCCCAGTGCCGCCTACAGGGTCAAGGTCACCGCTTGTAATTGAAATGCTACCGTGAGTAGTCCGATGTTCACGTATGCCTAGACGAGGCTCTGCCGTTGCTGACTTCCCCGAAGCGCTCACAAGCGACTTCCCGGACTTCGGCGTTGCCTGCCTTGCGATTCCGCCTGCTGCTGTCCTTGGACGGCATCCGGCTCCGCACGGTCGCCAGCACCGTGGGCGCCAGGATCGGCTCGTCCTTCCTGGCCTTTAGTGCAGGCGTGATCGCCGCCAGGGAACTGGGACTTCATGGCCGGGCCACGCTGGCGTTGATGATCGCAGTTCCTGCCATTTTCAGTGTCGCGGGGGTGCTAGGGCTCGACAACGCCAACGCGCGCTTCGCGGGCAGATCTCACTCCGCATTCCGCCAGGTCGTCCGCCGGTCAGTCATATTCTCGGCGGTGGCGGGACCGGCCATGGCCGCAGCGTGGTGGTACGCGGGCTCCGTTTGGCCCGCCGTGCGCCTCGGGCTAGATCCTCGGTCCGCGCTGCTGAGCGCCGCCCTGTGCCCGGTCAGCCTGCTCCTTACGTTGCTCGGCACGGCCGAGATCGGCCGGGGCCGGGTCGGCGTCTACAACCTGGTGATCACTGTCACAGCTGGGGCTTACCTTGCCGGGGTGGTGCTGCTGCTCGCTCTCGGCCGCCTCACGGTCATCGGATGCTTCGGTGCCTCCGCGGCAAGCCAACTGCTAGCCCTCGTCCTGTTGCTGGTGCTAACAATCACCAAGGTGCACGCGGACGGCGAGCGTATCGCACTCCGGCGGTACAGCAGTTACGCATTCCGTGCCTACCTGCCGAATGTCGCGCAGTACGGGATGCTGCGCATGGACATTCCGGTCATCCAGGTCCTGGCCGGAACAACTGCCGTGGCGCTTTATGCAGTCGCGCTGCCGGTTGCCGAGATCCTGATGCTGCTTCCCACTGCGGTCGCGCTGGTGATGTTCCCCCGGGTGACATCGGGGGCGGTCGACCGGGCAGCGGCGGATCGGATCGGAAACGTTGTGGTTGCCGCCTCCGCGTTGATGGCGGCGCTCATCGGACTGGCTGCACCTGTCCTCATCCCCGCGGTGTACGGCACGCAGTACCGCGGCGCGGTGCTCGTCATCTGGTGCATGCTGCCGGGCCTAGTGTTCTTCAGCGCCGGCCGGACGCCGCAGGCTTACCTCGCGGCCACTGACAAGCTCGGGCTGGTCATCGTGGCCACTGCCGCCGGTGTCACAGCGGGCCTGGCGGGCCTGCTGGCCTTGACGCCCCGATTCAGTGCGGCCGGAGCTGGCGCGGCTGACTCCATCGGCTACCTGGCGTTCACCGCCGTCGTCTTCGGCGGGCTGCGGCGCAAATATTCCCTGCGCGGGCTCGTCAAACGGTTGATGTCGTTGTGCCGGGAGCAAGGCCGACGTGCCAAGAAAGCTCTGGCGGGGGCTCTCGCGCCAACGGGCGGCTGGTGCCGTCCGGCCGTGTTCGGCTCTCTTGCGGCGGCGTCGGGCCTCGCCGCCGGACTGGTTTCCACCCGTAGCCTGGCGACGCTGGTCGTGCTACTCGCGGTCGCGACCGTGCTATTCACCGTCATCGAGCCGAGCGCGGGGCTGGTCGTGCTCGCCATTGCCCTCCCAGCGTCACAGACCACCTTCGGAGCTTCACTGATATCGGCAAAGGACCTAGTAGTCCTCCTCCTCGCTTGCCTGACCGGCCGGCTAACCGCAGGCCGCGCCATCAGGCCGAAGGCGGGGCCGACGATGCTGGCGATCGCGCTTGTCGGCTACTTCCTCTTGTCGGCAACGCTGGCCGCCGGGGGGAGCAACGCCGGCGAGGACTGGCGTACTGTGCTCACGCTAGGCGCTCCGCTGCTATGCCTGCCCCTCATCGCCGATGACGACAGTTCCACCCGTCGCGCACTCGTTGTCTTCGGCTTGTCCGCAGCCTGCCTCGCGGTGGTCGAGATCGGGAAGTCGCATGCTTCGCTCGCCGCCGCGTCGGCGGGCGCTTCTGCGTTGGGAGGCGCCGTCGCAGCGGGGCAGACCGGCGCCGTTAACCACAATGCGGAGGGTGCGATCTTCGTTCTGGCCCTGGCTGTCCTGCTCGCCCGGTTGCCGCGCACACGCCGCCCGATCGAGAAGCTCACACTGGCCTGCGCCACCACAGTGCTGGTGGTCGGAATCGCCTACTCGTTCAGCAGATCGTCTTACTTCGGAGCGTTCGCGGTAATAGCTCTGTTCGCCGCCCGCCGGTCTTTCCGCGGCCTGGCCGGCGCTGCGATTGCTATCGGCGCCCTGGCGCTTGTCTTGCCTGCGGCAGTCTCCGCACGACTCGGCACCGTTTGGCAATCAAGCAACTTGGATGCCTCGTCGGCAATCCGCATCGATCTGTGGAGTAGTGCCTTGCGCATGTTCGACGCCCATCCGCTTCTCGGCGTCGGCTACCTGAACTTCGCCGCCAACCTCCCGGCTTACTTCATTGACACCGGCAGCTATGGTAGTTCCATTGTCCAATTCTCAAAACTCGACTTTGCGCACAGCATTTACCTGACAGTGATCGCCGAGACAGGGCTAGCCGGTGCCGTCCTGGTGATTGTCCTGATCGTTATCGGGTGGCGCCGAGCATGGGCCGCTGCGCGTGCCAGCGACTGGGTGGGTGAAGGTGCTGTGCTGTCCTTCGCAGGCATGGGAGTGTGCTCAGCCTTCGGCGAGGTGCTGCTCGTTCCAGCAATCCTGGCAGCATTTCTGCTGGTCATATTGGCCACCCATCGCGCAAGCGGAGGTGCGCTTGATCGAGCCGCTCTCGAGCCCTGAGCGAATGGCAATGCTTGATCGGTCGCTGCGGATTATTCAGGTAGTCGCGACGCACGTCGGCGGTGACTGGTTCTATGACCAAGTAACGGGTCTCGCTCGGCTCGGCCACACCGTTTCTGTAGTGCTTCCTTCCGACGGACCGCTGGCGAACAAGTTGCGGGCAGCGGATATCCCCGTCGATACCGTTCCCCTAGGCTTTACCCGTCATGTGGGCCGGCTACCGGAGATGATTGCCGCTAAATGGCGGCTCCTGCGCCTGATCCGCGCCTTCAAGCCAGACGTCATACACGCACATTTGCTCATGGCAGCCGTGTCCTGTCGGATGGTGTCGTTCGGTTACCGACGCGCGCTACGAGTGACTCAAGTACCCGGAACGGTTCATTTGCATGATCCGCTACTGCGCCGGCTGGACCGATGCATGCTGTCCCGCGACGATCTGGTCATCGGCTCGTGCCGCGTAATTGCCGACCAGTACCGGGCGATGGGGGCACGGTCCGTTGCAGTCGGCTACTACGGCTGTGACGTGTATCACCTCGACCCAAGCCTCTCTGGAGCCGCGTTCCGCCGCGAATTCGGCCTAGCCGACCACATTCCGACCGTTGGGATGGTGGGTTATATGTATCCGAGCCGCCTTCCCGCCTTCCCGGAAATTGGCATCAAGGGCCACGAGGTATTTCTCGACGCCGTCCCGCTGATCCTGGAGCAGATGCCAAACGCGCAGTTGTTCGTGATCGGCGATGAGCTTGTCGGGACCGGGCTATACAGACGTGAGCTAGAGGCCAGGGCTGCCGCTCTCGGCGTGGCCAGGAATGTGCACTTCATCGGTTGGCGCTCGGACATCCCGGTCGTCCTGGCGGGGCTGGACGTGGCCGTCAACCCGTCGATCGGTGAGTCGGCCTGCTACACGATGGTCGAGGCTCTTCTCATGTGCAAAGGCGTCGTTGCGAGCGACGTCGGCGGGCTTCCTGACACCGTGCAGCACGGCCAGACCGGCCTGCTCGTACCTCCGGGCGACCCAGCCGCCCTCGCCGCTGCAGTGCTAGAGCTGCTCGCCGACCCAGCCCGGCGCCTCGACATGGGAAAGCAGGGACGTGACCATTGCCTACGACGCTTCGACATCAACACAACGGTCGCCGAACTCGAAATCCTCTACCGGAGCCAGATCCGCCGCCTGAGACGGAAGAGGACCGCCAAGTGAGAACGACGCGGCGCATTCAAGTGCCTGACGGGCCGTTGCGTCTTCTTCAGGTCACAACAATTCCCGTTGGGGCGGACTGGTTTTATGACCAGGTGACGGCTCTCGCCGATATGGGCCACGCAATATGTGCAGTGCTACCAGTGCATGGCCCACTCGTCGATCGCCTACGGGTTGCAGGAATTCGCGTAGAGATCATTCCGTTCCAAGGCAAGCGACCGCGCCACATGGCACGGATTACTGCTGCCGAGCTGCGACTGCTGCAACTAGTGCGCTCCTTCCAGCCGGACGTAATCCATGCGCACTTGCTGAAGGCAGTCTTGTCGTGCAGGCTAGCCTCCCTCGCTTATCGGCCTGCGCTGAGAGTGAACCAGCTTCCAGGAACACTCCACCTGCATAGCCCACTACTTCGCCTGATAGACAAGCTAACACTGTTCCGCGACGACGTGGTCGTCGGCTCCTGCCAGGCGATAGCCGACCAGTACCGAGAGATGGGAGCCCGGTCAGTGGCGGTCAGCTATTATGGTTGCGACGTGCACCGCTTTGACCCCGACACGCCTGGAGCCGCCTTCCGGAGCGAGTTCGGCCTAGCCGGCGACACGCCGACCGTCGGCATTGTGGGACGCCTCTGTCCAAGCGATATTCGTGACTTCCGCCAGGTGGGCGTTAAGGGACACGAGATCTTTCTTGATGCAATTCCGCTAATTCTTCGCAAAATGCCACGGGCTCATTTCTTTGTGATCGGGGACGACCACGCTAAAGCCGGGATCTATCGGCGTGAGCTTGAGGCCAGGGCAGCCAAGCTCGGAGTAGCGGGAAATACGCACTTTACTGGCTGGCGATCTGACATTGCCAACGTGCTAGCAGGACTGGACGTGAACGTCTGCGCATCGATCGAGGAATCTGCCTGCTACGCAATCGTCGAGGCCCTACTGATGCGGAGAGGGGTGGTCGCGACAAACGTCGGCGGGCTTCCTGACACGGTGCATGATGGCGAAACCGGGATTCTGGTGCCTCCCCGCAATCAAGACGCTCTAGCCGCCGCTGTCATTGGACTGCTCGCCGATCCCGAGCTGCGGCTGGAGATGGGTACTCGCGGACGCGAGCATTGCGTGCGGCGTTTCGACATTAGCTCGACCGTCACCGAGGTGGATGCCATCTACCGGAGAGGGCTGCGCGAGCTCACTCGAAAGAAGCCCGTACTGGTTGAGAGCCGTGGCTAACAGCAATAGCCTGACCATCGTTCTGCTCGCGAGTGCGAGCTCGGTTCATACGGGCGGATGGGCTGCTGCGCTCAGCCGTGCGGGGCACCGAGTCGTGGTGGCTAGTTGGCAGCCAGGCCCGCACGTCCCCGGCGTTGACCTGCGAGTCGCACCGGCGGTAGATGCCTGGCCGGTGCGCCGGGCACTGCTGGCCGTATTCTGGTTGCGCAAATTGATCCGGGACGTTCGCCCAGATGTGGTCCATGTTCTCTCCGTCGGCACCTATGGGCTGCTATCGCTGGCATTGCCCAAGGGCCCAGCGCGGGTGCTGAATCCGTACGGTGGCGAGTTGCGCGCGGCCCGCCGGTCTCTGGTGCGTGCGGCGGTCCTACAGCTGGCCCTGCGCAGAGGCCACATGGTGCTGCCTGTTTCGGAAGAGCTGAGAGCAGAGATAGTCGGCCGCTACGCGATATCCGCGGAGCGGGTACAGGTGCTTTCCTGGGGAGTAGTCGAGGACCTGATCGCCGCCCAGCCATTGATCTCCCCGAAGGCCGTCCGTTCCCGCTTCGGCATTCCGCACGACGCTACTGTCGTGCTTTCGGTCCGCACCACATCGGCGACATACCGGACGCTTGAACTTGTGGCCGCCTTCGCCCAGGCGGCAGCGGATCGGCCCGACCTCTTCTTGGTCTTGCTCGCTGGCGCCCACGTGGACCGAGAGTCCGCACGGTGTGCCCAGGAAGCATACTTTGACCGCGTATGTGAGGCGGCCCGTCCTCTCGTCGGCCGGGTGCTGATCATGGAGCGCACCCTCAGCAGGGAGCAGACCTTCGATCTGATGTGTGCAAGCGACATCGTGGTATCCATCCCGCCTGAGGATCAGCACAGCTTCTCTGTCCTCGAGGCAGCGCTAGCAGGCCCTCGGATACTGCTTTCAGACATCCCGCCCAACCAGCAGATGACCAGCGACGGCCTGACCGCCGACCTGCTGGGAGAACCTATTGCCTGCACCCTGGCACAGAAGTTGCGCGAGGCATCAGTGGATCAGCTGACGCAGCGCAGGAACAAGGAGTACATCCTTAACCGCGAGCATGGCGGCAAGCAGCTGGCCGA
>WNGG01011035.1_pt1 | contig 15434 bp, 12 predicted proteins | sample 5400661 | NCBI WGS metagenome assembly WNGG01 (sample SAMN13153372, study PRJNA577476) | soil metagenome | isolation source: 100 cm soil or saprolite under Garry oak tree replicate 1 | place: USA:California | collected 2016-06-15
CCCCTGTTCGTATCGAAGAAAAAATTCGAGAGCGGCACCGGCTGGCCGAGCTTCAACGATCCGGTCGAGGGCGCCGTCGAGACCTCGACCGACAGCAGCTTCGGCATGGTCCGCACCGAGGTGCATTGCAGCCGCTGCGGCAGCCATCTCGGCCACGTCTTCGACGACGGCCCGCCGCCCACCCATTTGCGCTACTGCATCAACGGCGTGGCGATGAATTTTGCGCCCGAGTGATGGCAATGCCGCGGCTCCGCGCAGATGTAGCCCGGCGCTCGCCGCCACCGTCCTGATTGTGGCATAGGACTCAAAGCAGCCTTGCGCTTAGCGCTTCGCAGGATTTGCGCTATTGTGGCTGGTATCCCTCAATGCGCGTCAGCAGTTCTTCTTCCAGCCAAGCCCGGCGCTCCCTGAGCCGCTTAACCTGGGTTTCGAAATTGTTGAGGAGCTCGATCACCTTGCAGTATTCGTTACAAAGTGCGTCGAAGCTTGCGTCTCTCGCCACCAACCGGCGCACGGTCTCTTCATCCTCCGAGAACCTTGCCAACAATGATCGGATGCGCTCGACCACTCCGTTGGCCTCCATCTTCAAGGTGTGAACGTTACGACCCGATCGCTCCCCCGTGTTCCGTACGACCCTCTTCCCGGGCCGAGATTCGACGACTTCGGACTAGAGCTTGATCTTTCGAATCTCATCGACGATTTCCGGATTGGCCAGCGTCGAGATGTCGCCGGCATCCGAGTTGTTCGAGATCGCCGCGAGCACGCGGCGCATGATCTTGCCGGAACGGGTCTTCGGCATGTCCGGCACGATCACGATACGGCGCGGGCGGGCAATGGCCCCGATCTCACGGATCACGGAATCCTCCACCCGCTTGCGGACGGCCTCGCTCGGCGCGAGCCCGGGCTTTAGCGCCACGTAGAGGTCGGGAACCCTGCCTTTGATCTCGTCTTTGGCGGGAACGACTGCCGCTTCGGCGACCTCGTCAACGAGTAGACTGGCCGACTCGATCTCCTTGGTTCCGAGCCTGTGCCCGGCCACATTGATGACGTCGTCGATTCGACCCAGGATGCGATAGTAGCCGTCGGCCGCCTGCAACGCGCCGTCGTTACAGAAGTACGGCCAATCGCGCCAGTCTCGACTCTTCGGGTCCTTGCAATAACGGGTGTAGTACTGTTGGACGTAGCGATCGGGGTCCCTCCAGATCGTCTGAAATGTGCCCGGCCACGGGTTCTGGATGCAGATGTTCCCGGCGCGGCCGGAGCGCGGCGGAATCTCGTTGCCGTCGTCGTCATAGATGATCGGATGAATGCCGGGCACGCCCGGCCCCGCGCTTCCTGGCTTCATCGGGTGAAGGGCCGGGATCGTGCTGCAAAGGAAACCGCCGTTCTCGGTTTGCCACCACGTGTCGACGATAACCGCCTCGCCCTTGCCCACGACGCCGTGGTACCATTTCCACACCGCCGGCTCGATCGGCTCGCCCACCGTGGTCATATGCTTGAAGCGGTGATTGTATTTGAGCGGCTCATCGGGGCCTGCACGCCGCAGCGCCCGTATTGCTGTCGGCGAGGTGTGAAAGATATTGACGTCGAGCTCTTCGGCGATGCGCCACGGACGCCCGGCATCGGGATAGGTAGGAAGCCCCTCGTACACGACCGAGGAGGCGGCGAGCAGCAACGGGCCGTAAACGATATAGGAATGGCCCGTGATCCAGCCGATATCGGCCATGCACCAGTAGACGTCCTCCGGATGGATGTCCTGAATGTATTTCGACGTCCCCGCGACGTAGGATAGGTATCCGCCGGTGCCGTGCTGACAGCCCTTCGGCCTGCCGGTGGTGCCGCTGGTGTACATCAGGAACAGCGGGTCCTCGGCCGGCATCTCCACCGGGTCGACCCTGCGATGCCGGTAACCCGACAACACCTCGTTCATGACGAAATCGCGGCCCTTCGCCAATGGTGTCGGGCTCGAATACCTGCCCGGGTATCTCTGCCACACGAGCACCTTCTCGACCCTCACGCCTTCCTTTTCCGCCTCGTTGACCGCGATGTCTGCTTTCTCCTTGTGATCGAGAAGCTGGCCGGCGCGGCAATAGGCGTCCATCGTGATCAGCACATGGCTCCCGGAATCGACGATACGTTCTGCCGTGGCCTTGCCACTGAAGCCGCTGAACACCTGCGAGTGAATGATGCCGAGCCTGGCGCAGGCGAGCATCGTGATCGGAAGCTCCGGCACCATCGGCATGTGCAGCGTCACGCGGTCGCCCTTGTTGAGACCGCAGAAGTCTCGCAACAGCGCGGCGACCTCGTTTACGCGCACGTAGAGCTCCTGATAGGTGACGTGCTGGATGGCTTCATGCTCCGGCTCGGGAACGAAGTGGATCGCCGTCTTGTTCCTGTGCTTTGCGAGATGACGATCGACGCAGTTATAACTGGCGTTGATTCTGCCGCCGACGAACCATCTCCAGAACGGCGGATTGCTCGTGTCGAGCATGACGTCCCAGGTCCGGTACCAGTCGAGAAGATCGGCATACTCCTTGAAACAGTTCGGAAAGTTGTCGAGGCTGAATCGTTCAAGGACCGTTTTGTCGGTCAGGTTAGCCTGGGCAATGAATTTCTCAGGCGGGCTGATGCGGTCCTCTTCCTGCCAGTGGACCGCGATCTCGGCCTCTGACACTTCTGCGGTTCTACCTTCTGCGGTTCTACTCTGCGCCATATGCTGCCTCCCGGGTCGTCCCGTGGCTGAAGGAAGCCGTGTCTCCCCCAAGCGAATGTCGATAGGATAGCATCAACGGGCCGGTGGCCGAAAGTCTAGCGCGGCGCACTCAAGGCGGCCAGTCTTCCCCGGTGCATCGGATCATGGCCTCCTAAGCCTGCCCGGACCCGAATCGGCGACGGCGGCTTGAGCATCTCGGGCCTATCACTCAGATCTCGCTGTGTCCTGCGCAAACTTTGACGGTCACAGCCACCACAGGCCGAACAGGGTACTCAGTATCGTGACTGGCGCGCCGACCTTGAAATAGGACCAGAACCCGATCGTGACGCCGTGGGCCCGCGCCGGCGACCGCCATCGTGATTTGTGCCGTCAACACGATCGGGAAGCTTGGAACCGCCGCTATGGCGAGAGCGCTGGCCGTCAGCAAGCCAACGCCGGCGACAACAACGCCGCGTTTCCACCGCGCGGCGTCGATGAAAGCGCCGAGTGGTGTTTGGACGATGAGGCCGGCGAGGCCGCCGGCCGTGGCAAGAAGCCCGATCTCTGCCTGGTTCCAGGAGTGCTGTGTCAACAGGAAAACGCCAATGTAGGGACCAAGCCCGCCCCTTACGTCGGCGAGAAAGAAGTTGAGCCAGTCGAGCGGTGCACGAGACGGCATGCGCCTGCTTCGGCAAGGAACATGCCAGACTGGCACCTGCGAATGACCGGTGTATCGCGCGTCTGCGAGAGCGAATTGTCCGGGTTCACGACATCGACCGTCCGGTCTCCGGACGTTTCTCCAAAGCGTCACGCATGCATGCGGCCCGCGGACGGTCTCGGGCGCAGAAATGGTCTTCGCCTGCGCCGGATGCGGCCAGCCCCTGTTCGTATCGAAGAAAAAATTCGAGAGCGGCACCGGCTGGCCGAGCTTCAACGATCCGGTCGAGGGCGCCGTCGAGACCTCGACCGACAGCAGCTTCGGCATGGTCCGCACCGAGGTGCATTGCAGCCGCTGCGTCTCGGCCACGTCTTCGACGATGGCCCGCCGCCCACCCACCTGCGCTATTGCATCAACGGGGTGGCGATGAATTTTGCGCCCGAGTGAAGGGTGGCGTTGAAGTCGCTCGGGCGGCAGCCGTTGCGCATTCCGCTAACAAGATAGGGATTGACACCCAACTCTCAATCGATTATATAGGGAAACGTCACCTCATCCTGAGGAGGCGCGCGTAGCGGGCCGTCTCGAAGGATAGAAACGCGCGCGCCCTTGGTCCATCCTTCGAGACGCGCGCCTTCGGCGCGCTCCTCAGGATGAGGTTCTTGTTTGTTTCGGAAGGAACGCAGAGGGGCGAGCGCGCCGACGAAAGCCGGGAGGCCATTGATAACATAATTTTTGGAATCAATGGTGCGAGGCCGATGGGCGGCTGGGAATGACGATGATGAAGGCGGAAAAGGAAGGAGGGATCAAAAGGTTGCGAGCGATGCCGGGAGTTCCGCATGCAGCTTAAAAGGATCGCCGAGCCGGGCGCGAAATCAATGCAGATCAATGGCAGAATCAATACGGAATCAATGCCGGATCAATGGGCGGATCAATGAGGGAGCAATGCCGATCAATGCGGGCAACGGCACGGCCGATTGAGATCGCGGGGCCTGTAAGCGCGTGTAAACGCGCAATCTGAAAATGAAGCAAGGAAGAACGCGCGGTTATGGTTTTGGCAGAACGAACCCAACGAGAACGGCAGGGTATGGTTTGGCAGAACGAACCCAACGAAAACGGCAGGTTATGATTTGGCAGAACGAACCCAACGAGAACGGTAGTTATGGTGATGCGCCTTTGCCCGGCCAGGGAAGCCTGTAAAGATCAGGCAAAATACAGGTTTCACGCCGCCCGATCGCCGGCGAGGGCGTAGTCGAGCGCGGCCTTGAGGTCCATGGCCGTGGGCGCCTGGCGGGCAAACGCGAGCGCCCGCTCGTAGACCTCGCGCAACTCCGGCATCCGCCCGCGCACGAGCTGATCGCGCCACAGCAGCAGGCGCTTCCAGCCGCGGGCGTCGCCGCCGTGCTTGGGCAGCTCGTAGCCCTGAAGGACGAGCTTGCGCGCCAGCGCCTGGGCCGCCGCCGCCTCGTCGACCGAGATGTTGGCCAGCGCCGCGATGAAGGCCGCGCACACCGCATAGATCGGCCGATGGTCCGCGTCGGCGAAAACCGCCTTGCTCAGCTCGCGGCGGCCGAGGAAGTCGATCAGCTCGCCGACGAGCGCGGCGTCCTCGGCCTTGCCGTCGATGTCGAGCGTGCGCTTGAGCCGGCCGAGACAGGCCTGAAACAGCGCGATCCTGTCCGCGCGATCGCCGGATGCCTGCGGCTTGCCGCCTGCCGGCGCGGCGGGCTCGGCCGCGCGCCCGGGCGGCTCCGACCGTCCCGCCGCCGCCGGGGCGGCCGGGAGGAAGTCGCGCAGGGTCTCGTCGAAGACGGGGGCGCTCATGGTCTCGATGCCATCTGCCCTTGCATGGGCAGCTATTACTGCGCGGGAATAAGAAAAACATTAAAACCGATTCAATTGCTGGGATAACGCCGGTTAACCATGCGGGGCGGGCGGCGCGCGCTCTTCAGGCGCGCGCCTGCATTGTATGATGGCCCGCGATGTCGGCGCGACATCTTGAAAGCCGGAGAGAGCCGATGGACGACAACGACGAGTTTGCCGCCGCGATGCTGGCCGCGGCCCTGGTGAACATCCAGAAGAGCGCGGTGGGCCTCGAGTCCGACCCGAGCGAGGCGGCGGCGATGATGTTCTTCGACTGCCTGGACGCGATCCGCGCCGAGCGGGTGAAGCGCCTGGCCCGGGCGAGGAGCTGATCCGGGAGACCGGCGGCGTCGGCAAAGAAATAGCCCCAGCCGGACGGAGACCCGTCCAGCCGGGGCCAACCGGGCGGCTCGAGGGGGAATGGGGGTGCAGCCCGGTCTGCGCCAAACTCCGACCGGCCGGCTTGGTTCCAGCCGCCGGAAATTTTTTGTACGGCCGCGCGCGGGTCCCGCTCGCCCTTGGCCGGCGCAAGCCGGGTGCACGCAGCGGCCGGATGATCTATAACCGGGCTCGACCTGATAACGGGCTGGACCTGCGGCCCGCGCACCATTTCCCAACAGACGAGGCGGAAGATGATGTACCCCGAGGTTTCCCTGCATATCGACGGCGCCTGGTGCAAGGGCGCGGGCGGCAAGAGCGAGCCGGTGCTCAACCCGGCGACCGGCGACCCGATCGGCAACGTGCCGCACGCGGAAAGCGCCGATCTCGACCGCGCGCTCGCCGCCGCCGAGAAGGGGTTCCGGGCCTGGCGAAAAGTGTCCGCCTTCGACCGCTACAAACTGATGCGCAAGGCGGCCGACATCCTGCGCAGCCGCGCCGACGAGGTCGCCACCGTGCTCACCATGGAGCAGGGCAAGCCGTTCGCCGAAGCGAAGGGCGAGACGCTCGCCGGCGCCGACGTGATCGACTGGTTCGCCGAGGAGGCGCGCCGCGCCTACGGCCGCGTCATCCCGGCGCGCGCCGAGGGCGTCTACCAGATCGTGGTGAAGGAGCCGGTCGGGCCGGTCGCGGCGTTCACGCCGTGGAATTTCCCCATCAACCAGGCGGTGCGCAAAATTTCGGCCGCGGTCGCGACCGGCTGCTCGGTCATCATCAAGGGTCCGGAGGAGACGCCGGCGAGCTGCGCCGCGCTGGTCCAGGCCTATCTCGACGCCGGGCTGCCGGCGGGCGTGATCAACCTGGTGTTCGGCGTGCCGGCGACGATCTCCGAATACCTGATCCCGCACCCGATCATCCGCAAGATTTCCTTCACCGGCTCGACCGTGGTCGGCAAGCATCTGGCGAGCCTCGCCGGCAAGCACATGAAGCGCGTCACCATGGAGCTGGGCGGCCACGCCCCGGCGATCGTGTTCGACGACGCCGACGTCGACGTGGCGGCGAAAATCCTCTCCACCAACAAGTTCCGCAATGCCGGCCAGGTGTGCGTGTCGCCGACCCGCTTCCTGGTGCACGAGAAGGTGTACGCGCCGTTCGTCGAACGGTTCGTCAAGACGGCGAAGTCGCTCAAGGTGGGCGACGGCCTCGACAAGGAGACCCGCATGGGCCCGCTCGCCAATGCGCGCCGGGTCGAGGCGATGGAGCGCTTCATCTCCGACGCCAAGGCGAAGGGCGCCAAGGTCGAGACCGGCGGCAGCCGCATCGGCAACAAGGGCTACTTCTTCGAGCCGACCGTGCTCACCGACGTGCCGCGCGACGCGCGCATCATGAACGAGGAGCCGTTCGGCCCGGTGGCGCCGATCACCCCGTTCAAGGATTTCGACAGCGTGGTGAGCGAGGCGAACCGGCTGCCCTACGGGCTCGCCGCCTACGCCTACACGCGCTCGGCCAAGACCGCGGCGGCGATCGGCGCGGCGGTCGAGACCGGCATGATCTCGATCAACCATCACGGCCTCGCGCTGCCGGAGGTGCCGTTCGGCGGCGTGAAGGATTCCGGCTACGGCTCCGAGGGCGGCTCCGAGGCGATCGAAGGCTACCTGGTGACCAAGTTCATCACCCAGGCGGGACTCTGACCTTTAGCGGAGACGGACCGCCGTGACCGGGCGCGTCCGCCTCGGCTTCCTCACGCCGTCCTCGAACACGGTGCTCGAGCCGCTGACCACGGCGATCCTCGATGACCTGCCGGAGGTCACCGCGCATTTCTCCCGCTTCCGCGTCACCGACATCACGCTCGCCGACGCCGCGCGGGCGCAGTTCGACCCGGTGGAGATTTTGCGCGCGGCCGAGCTGCTGGCGCACGCCAAGGTCGACGCGATCGCCTGGAGCGACACGTCGTCGAGCTGGCTCGGCTTCGACCGCGATGTCGATCTCGCCGAGCGCATCCGCGCGGCGACCGGCATCCCCGCCTGCACCGCCGTCCTCGCGCTCAACGAGGTGCTGGCCGCGAGCGGCGCCCGCCGCGTGGGCCTGGTCACGCCGTACCGCGACGACGTGCAGGCCCGCATCGTCAGGAATTATCAGGCCGCCGGCATCGCGGCCGTGGCCGAGCGCCATCTCGGCATCGGCGACGACTACGCCTTCGCGGAGGTGTCGCCCGATCGCATCGAGGCGCTGATCCGCGACGTCGCGCTCGACCGTCCCGACGCCATCGCCCTCCTGTGCACCAACACGCGCGGCGCGCCGCTGGTGAGCGAGCTCGAGGCCGAGTACGACATCCCGATCCACGACGCGGTGGCGGTGACCGTGTGGAAGAGCCTGAAGCTCGCCGGCATCGACCCGCGGCGGGTGCAGGGCTGGGGCCAGGTGTTTGCTCAATAAATCGCGACCGCGAGGAAGCCATGGACTACCGCAGGCTCGGGCGCAGCGGTCTAAAAGTGTCGCCGATCTGCCTCGGCACCATGACGTTCGGCGGCCCGACCGACGAGCCGACCGCGCAGCGCATCGTCGCCAAGGCGCGCGAGGCCGGCGTCAACTTCATCGACAGCGCCGACGCCTACAATGGCGGACGCTCCGAGGAGGTCGTCGGCCGCGCCATCTCCAACCAGCGCGACCAATGGGTGCTCGCGACCAAGGTCGCCAATACGATGGGGCAGGGGCCGAACGAGGGCGGCCTGTCGCGCAAGTGGATCATGCGCGCGGCCGAGGCGAGCCTGCGCCGGCTCGGCACCGACTACATCGACATCTACTATCTGCACAAAGAGGATCTCGGCACCCCGCTCGAGGAGACCGTGCGGGCGATGGGCGATCTCGTGCGTGCCGGAAAAATCCGTTACTTCGGGGTGTCCAACTACAAGAGCTGGCGGGTGGCCGAGATCTGCAGCATCTGCGATCGCCTCGGCATCGACCGGCCGGTGGCGAGCCAGCCCTATTACAACGCCATGAACCGCATGCCCGAGGTCGAGCATCTGCCGGCCTGCGCCTATTACGGCCTCGGCATCGTTCCCTACAGCCCGCTGGCGCGCGGCGTGCTCACCGGCAAATATGCGCCCGATGCCGCGCCGCCCGCCGACACCCGCGCCGGCCGGCAAGACCGGCGCATCATGCAGGCCGAGTGGCGGCCCGAATCGCTGCGGCTCGCCCAGGAGATCAAACGTCACGCCGAGAAGCGCGGCATGACCGCCGGGCAGTTCGCGCTGCTGTGGGTGCTCAACAATGCGCTCGTCACCGGCGCCATCGCCGGCCCGCGCACCGAGGCGCACTGGGACGACTACATCGCCGCGCTCGGCCTTCGCTTCACCGCCGAGGACGAGACGCTGATCGACCGCCTCGTGCCGCCCGGCCATCCCTCGACGCCCGGCTTCAACGATCCGGCCTATCCGATCGAGGGGCGCGTGGCGCGCACGGGCGGTCTCACGGCGAGTTGATCGAAGGCGAACGATCGCCGTGTAGACGGGCGATCCTGCGGTGCAGTTCGATGCCATTGTCCCGTCAGGCGCAATAGCGCTTTAGACTTCGGCAGCTCGCCGCAACGCGGCTCGCCTATCGCGTGTAGATTCCACTGGACGTGCGCCTGGTCCCGGGAGTACCCTCAGCGCATCATTTTGGAATAATCGGGAGCGCTCGTCGCAGAGCGCGCGGGACGCAAGCGGGCGAGTGAATCGTGGCGGTGTCCCCTCAGCGAGGGACATCGGGGTCGCCACGCGCCGCCAGCCTCCATCTGGTTCGACTGACGCCAAGCGGACTTCAACAAGGCCGCGTCGAGACGATCGACGCGGCGAGCACGTGGGCGCTCAACCCGCGGCTCCGGTGGCCTAACGTTGGGGTTGGGCGTGTCCGACATGTCGTCGGGTCGCGCCGGCTTTCCGATAGATCGGCTCAGGGAGGACACCATGCGTTACCTTTCGCGCAACGCTTCGCGCACCCGGCTCAGAGAGGCCCAGAAGGCTCGCGACAATCGGGCGGAGATCGTAAGAGCGCTGTCGATCGGCCAGATCACGCGGCGCGACCTCTATAAATGGGGCCTTTTGACCTTCGGCGGACTGGCCCTGAAAAACGGCCTCAGTCCGTTCGCCCCCAGCGCCTTCGCCGACGGGGTTCCGACCGGCACGCCCCCGAGTCCGTTGTTCGGCGCGCAGAAGTTCACCCAGCCCATGCCGCGGCTGAAACTGCAGACGCCGTTTGCGCTGACCCGCGTCGCGTCCGCCGACCCGGCCTCGGCCGGCGACGCGGCCTTCCCCACCTCGCTGGGCGAGCGGCCGGCGCGGCGGTTGTCATACCACACCGACTTCACCGCCGATCCGAGCAACCCGCAGTTCAGGAATCCGATCACCGGACGAGGGCCGATCGAGGGCCGCCCGCCGGGCGAGGTCTTTGCCCATCAGCGATGGAACGAGTTCTTTCCCAAGGCCGGCTACCTGATGTCGATCGGGCAGATCGCGGCGAACAGCAGGTTCCACCCGAATTTCCCGGCCCAGGCACCCAACAGCGTGTGGACCTATGGCGCCGGCCGTTTCCAGCAAGGCACGCTGCCTCCGTTCCTGATCAAGACCCGGTACGGGGAGCCGGTCATCAACCGCATCTACAACAACCTGCCGGTGCTGCGTTCGGACAATGGCGGCTTCGGCCGCAACGAAACCCAACTCCACTTCCACAATGCGCACAACGGCGCCGAGAGCGATGGCGCCGCCAACGTCCACCACTTCCCGGGCACGTTCTATGACTACCGCTGGAGCACGACGCTGGCCCGGCGCGACAAGATCAACACGCAGGCAACCGATCGTCGCGCGTCGGGACCCGACGGCAATGGCGGTCTCGTCAACGTGGCGGGCGATTTCCGCGAGCTTCAGGGCACGTTGTGGGCGCACGACCATCGCTTCTTCTTCACCGCCGAGAACGTCTACAAGGGCAATTTCGGCATGGTCAACATGTACAGCGGTCCCGACCGCGGAAACGAGTCGCTCAACGACGGTGTCAATCTGCGGCTGCCCAGCGGCAACCTGCTGGATTTCGGCAACGTCGATTTCGACGTGAACCTGATCGTCAGCGATGCCGCCTTCTCCGCCAACGGCCAGCTCTTCTTCGACATATTCGACACCGACGGGTTCCTCGGCGACGTGTCGCTGGTCAACATGGCCTACGCGCCGTTCCTGGAGGTTCTGCCGAGGAAGTATCGGTTCCGCATCCTGGTCGCCAGCATGTCGCGGTTCTTCAAGCTCGCCATCGCCGACCCCAACGGCAGAGCGGTGCAGTTCCAGTTCATCGCCAACGACGGCAACCTGGTGGTGAACCCGATCCCGTTGACGGTGCTGGATCAGCAGGGCACCGCCGAGCGCTACGACATCGTCGTCGACTTCTCCCGGTTCCGCATCGGCGACCGGCTCACCCTGGTGAACACGCTCGAGCAGACCGACGGGCGCAAGCCGACGGCGGAATTGTCGCTCGCGCAGGCGTTGGCGGGCGACACCAAGGATCCGCTGGTCGGCGGCATCCTGCAATTCCGGGTCGTCGATCAGGTCCAGAGCGTGGATGTCCCGGGTTTCATTCAACACGCAACCAGCCCCGATCCCAGCGTGGTGCCGGCGGTCTTGACCCAGCAGATTCCGATCGTCACCCCGGTACGGGAGAGGATCGTCGAGTGGGGGAGATCCGGCGGGGGCGACTCGCGCGGGGCCAACGGTCAATGCATCCCCGATTGTCCGGACACCGCCTCGTTCCCCTGGACCGTCAAGGTCAACGGCGGGGAGGCGCACTCCATGAACGCCAACCGGATCCAGCTCCTCTACCCGAAGGCGGGGGACATCGAGCATTGGACCTACATCAACGGAGGCGGAGGCTGGGATCACCCGATCCACCTCCACTTCGAGGAAGGCATCACCATGAACCGGGGGAGCGATACCATCCCGGCGACCGAGAACCTCGTCAGGAAGGATGTCTGGCGGCTGCGTCCCTCGGGGACGGTCCAGTTCCAGATCCAGTTCGGCGAATACGGCGGTTCCTACGTCAACCATTGCCACAACACGGTGCACGAGGACTTCGCCCTGCTGATGCGTATCCAGCTCTTGAGCGGGGTGGCCGGGTCGCCGCAGGCGTCCATCACCGCGACGCCGAACCCGACGCCCGACGGCGTGTTCTTCACGACCCCGGAAGTCCTGCCGGAAGCGACAACCAGCACGAACCCGTCGCAAAAGAGCACACTGACGGCAAGTCCGGCGCGGTTTACCCCGCAAGGGAATCCATAGCCGAGGATCGGCCGTGCGATGCGCCGAAGGGTGTCGCGGCACACCTTCGGCGGCGTTCGTCGGGAGGGACGCATGCGCGCAAGCCTGACGGCCGGCATCGCGGCGCTGGCGGTCGCGACCATGTCGGCGCAGGGCAGGCTCGAAGCTCAGAGCAATCGCTGGGGAGCGGAGTACTTCCCCAACCTGCCCGTCGTCACCCAGGACGGAAAGACGCTGAAGTTCTACGACGACGTCATCAAGGGCAGGATCGTGGTGGTCAGCTTCATCTACACCAATTGCCCCGACATCTGCCCGCTCACCACCGCGCGGATCGCGCAGGTGGAGGAGAAGCTGGGCGGCCTCATGGGCCGCGACTTCTTTCTGGTCTCGATGACCGTCGACCCCGTGCGCGATACGCCGCAGCGGTTGAAGGAGTTCGCCGAATCGTTCGGGGCCGGTCCGGGTTGGCTGTTTCTGACCGGAAGGCCTGAGGACATAAAATTGATAAACACCAAGCTCGGCGACAGGAGCCGGACGATCAGCGAGCATCGCAATGAAATCATCCTCGGCAACGACGCGACCGGCGAGTGGGCCAGGAACACGGTGTTCGGCGATCTCGATCGCCTGATCATGGATATCCGCTCCTTGGACCCGAAATGGCGCGACGAAGTACGCCAGCCGCGGCACGACGAAGCCAGCAACACGGGTTATCTGCTCGACCTGCAGCCGGGCCAGGCCCTGTTCAAGAAGATATGCGCTCCGTGCCACACCATCGGCGTGGGCGACCGGGTGGGGCCCGATCTGCGCGGGGTCACCGAACGCCGCGACCACGCTTGGCTCGAAAGCTTCATCAGGCGGCCGGATATGGCGCGGGCCCACCGAGACCCCATCGCCCTTGCGCTGGTCGCGAGGTTTCCGGGCGCCCGCATGCCGGCACTGGGCGTTTCCGAGGTCGACGCAGAGGACCTGATCGCGTATTTGCAGGCGGAGACGTCTCGCCTGAATTACGCGCAAACCCCGCCCGCACCCGGTCGCCGCCAGCATCACCACCACTGAGCTGCTGAAGCGAGCGTCGCGGTCGTGGCGCCGCACCGGCGCCTCATGACGGGCGAGGCCGGACACCACCTCGGCGGGCCTCGCCGCCGCGTATCGATCAAGCCACGGGAGGGGCGGCGCCGAGTTGGGCCTCGCGTCCCAGGTCGATGGCGGCGGCGAGCAGCGCATCTCCCGCCAGGGCCTGAAAATCGCCAGTCACCCGCGTCCGCACATTCGGGTCGTCGGCGCGATAGCGCGTGATCTTCAATCGCTCGGACGGATTGCGGTCGGTGCGGAACAGCGCGTCGCCGACGAGGCCGAGGCAAATGCATTTTATCAGCGACGACCAGTCGGCCGCGTCGTTTCCCAGCCGGACGCAGGCGTCGGCAAATGCCAGCCAGACAAGCCACATCGTCGCCCCGTCCATCTTGTGCGTCGGCGAATGCGTCGAACGCGATCGGCGTGCCGAAGAAGGACCGCATGATGCGCAGTTGGCTGTCGGATAAGGACTTGATCGCCGCGGAGACGTCCGCGCCTCGGATCTGGTTTTGCCAATTGGCGGGCTGCGCCGTGCGGCTGAAGCCCGGCCAATTCTGCGCGACGCCAAAGAACGTGCCGATCTCCTGGCCGGTCGCGGGGTCTGCCTGGAACTGAAAGAAATCATCGAATTCGCGGAAGAAGCGGTTGTACAGGTCGAAATTTCCGGCGACGCCGCCGGCTACGACCGTCTCTGCCGCCGGACCCGGCGCCGCGACCTCGTCGTCGGGACACCCGTCGTTGATCCAGGTCTCGATGAAGGCGATGGAGTCCTCGCCGACGGGCGCCCGGCCTGCCGGCATGCGCCGAAAGATCGCGCCGTCAGGCCTCGGAGTAACGTCGGCGCCGAACGGGGCGCGTCCGCGCAACGCCTTGATGATCGCGGAATTCCCGGCATTGCCCCGCACGATCAGCTGCTGACCGAAGATTTTCAGCGCGACGAACTGGTCGAGCGTCTTGCCGCGCCAGAAGGGGCCGTGCGCCTTGATGTTCTCGCCGTTGACGGCGGTTTCGAGGATCTCGACGACGTGCGAAAATCGTTTCATGGCCGTCCCCCTCCGATTTGTGAATTCGCGAGATGGCCTCGCGGCGAAGTTTGTCCTGCCGTTCGGGCTGGCGGATGATGCCGTCAATCTTCGCGGTTGGCAATTGCGGGTTGAAAAGACTCTCAACGCCGTCGACGGCGCAGCGCGCGGACCAGCAGCACGAGGCCCGTCAGCGCCAGCGCCGCGGCCGGCAAGCCGACGATCCAGCGCTCGCGCGCCCGCGCCTTGGCGCGCAGCACCTCCTCGACAAAGCGCTCGCCGCGCGCCATCTCGTTGAAGCTCTGCTGATAGGAGGCGATGCGGCGCACCTCGTCGTCGGCGAGCGGAGCGCCGGCAACGCGCGCGGCGCGCTCCCTGGCGTTGAGGGCGGCGACCTCCGCCTGAAAGCGCACGGCATCGCGCAGCGCGCCGTCGTAGATCGCGCGGTCGCTGGCGCTGAGAAAGATCGCTGGCCCCGTGCCGCTCGCGCGCTCAAGCAATGCGAGCAGCGGCTGGTCGGCGGCGGGATTGAAAATGAGCCACAGGCTCGACGCGAGCACCGCGGCGAGCGCCAGCATGGCCGCCCCGTCGGCCGCGACGCGCCAGTTGCGCCGGCGCGGCGCGGCGCCGGTGAAGATCGTGACCACGATGCCGAAAGAGAGGAAGAACAAAAAATCCCACAGCGACACCATGCGGCGGCTGCGCCCGGCCGGCTGCGCCTCGTTCGCGACCGCCAGCATCGGCGCGCGCGCGAACCAGTGAAACAGCCCGATCGCCGCATACAGCGCGACGAATTTCACGAGCTCGTCCGGCTCGACCGTGAGGATGCTGCCGATGAGGATTCGCTTGACGTGCTCGGCGCCCTGGGGCGAGCGGTCGACCACCAGGACGGTGGCGGCGGTCGCCACCACGTAGAGGATGCCGACGAAGGCCTCCTGGCTCACCAGCCGGCCAAGCGCGCGGGTCGCCGTGAGGAGCGCCGCGCCCAGTGCCGTGAAGGCCAGCGCATAGCCGAAGCCGGCGGGGCTCGCCGGCGCGTAGCCGAGCGCGAACGCGACGGTGGCGCCGAGCGCCGAAAGCTGGGCGAGGGCGAGGTCGGCGAACACGATGTTTCGCCGCAGCACGTGCACGCCCAGATAGGCGTGGATCAGCACGAAGGCGACGGACGCCGCGAACGGATAGAGCAGGAGCGAGAGCGCGTCGCCGACGTCGCTCATGGGCCGCGCACGCCGAGCGCCTTGACGAGCGTCGCGACGTTGTAGTCGAACAGGGCGAGATAATCCTTCGCCTCGGCCACGCTGCCGACCGAGGTCGCGAGCAGGATGAACGGCACCCCGAGTTTTTGTGCCACGAATTTCGAGGCGTCCTGCGGCTCGTAGGGCTCGTGCACGACGGCGCGCACGCCGGCCGCGCGGCCCTTGGCGATCAGCCGGGCAAGGTGCGCCGGGCTCGGCGCCACGCCGGGCTTGGGCTCG
>WNGG01007686.1_pt1 | contig 15424 bp, 16 predicted proteins | sample 5400661 | NCBI WGS metagenome assembly WNGG01 (sample SAMN13153372, study PRJNA577476) | soil metagenome | isolation source: 100 cm soil or saprolite under Garry oak tree replicate 1 | place: USA:California | collected 2016-06-15
TATTACTCGGACGAAGCGCGCGAAGAAATCGCGAAGCGAGCCGGGACCATCCCGCCCGAAGTGATCGAGCAAGGACAGCGCGATTGGGCGGCTTTGATCAAAGAGGTGGAAGGCGCGGTTGCCGGTGGCGAGGACCCGGCCAGCGCAAGGGCGCAAGCACTCGCCGGCGCTGGGTGTCCTTGATCCAAGGATTCACGGGAGGCAATCCTGCGATTCAGGCGGGTCTCAATAAGATGTATGCGGACAAAGCCAACTGGCCGGCCTCGTTCCCGAAACCTTTTGGTGACGAAGTGGAGGTGTTCATTCGCCAGGCAATGGCCGCGAGCAAGAGGGAATGAATTCGCCAGGGCTTCATTCTCGTAGTGGCTGGTCTACTGACCGTGGAGTTTAATGAGGTCTCGGAGCCGGTTTACCAACTCATCACGGACGCGGTGAAGGACCGCGAGTTGGTTTGGAAGATCACCTTTTGCCGCCGCAGGATCTTCTATGTCCTTATCAACCACTGGGGATTATCACCGCCCAAAGGTTTTTCAGACGGTCATCTTGCGCAACAGGTTCCTGCGACTTCGAGTTCCCTCGAGCTGCTAATCACACCGCCGGAACCTGACTCATCCACGGTAACGGTCTCCAGTTTGTCTCCACAACTGCAGGCTGCCGTTTCCGCAAGATTATCTTCGAGAACGACAAAGACTTCCCATTCGTTGCCGTCGGGATCGCGCACCCAAGTCTTGTCTTGAAGCGCGTAGCAACAACTTGTTTGCATCTCGTCGCGCGTCAAGAGTCCGGCTGCGGCCCATCTTTGCCTTGTTGCGAGCACGTCATCGGTCGAGGCCACCTGAATCCCAAGATGCGAGAGCGCGCCGCGTTCGCTGAAATGGGCCTGATTGAGTGTCAGATTTAGCGGCGGATTATGCACATCAAACTTTGCGTAGCCCGTGCGTACTTTACTCGGCTCGATGCCAAACAGCTTCTGGTAGAACCCGATGCTTTGCTCGACACTTTTTACGTTGAGCGCGAGGTGCGCCTTCAACGCCGTCACTTCCTGTTCCATCTTGCTTTCCATCTCAGCCTCCCCTATATTCATATTCGCCTTAGCGAATGTAATGCACGTTATACCTGACCATTATATTTGTCAAGGCATATGTGTTGAGCGGCAAGGGCTGGCACAGTGATGACACTTGAAATAACCGAAATGTCTCTCGCGGACAGGGAGCAGGTATTGCGAATCTATCTTGAAGGCATCGCCACGGGTCAGGCGACCTTCGAGACCGACGTGCCCTCCTGGGAGGAATGGGATGGCGGCCATCTGCCCTTCGCGCGGCTGGTCGCAATCTCAGACGGCTGGGTGAAGGGCTGGGCGGCGTTGAGCCCCGTCTCGAGGCGTACGGTTTATCGCGGAGTGGCAGAGGCCAGTGTTTACGTTGACCGGGATTGGCGCAGACAGGGCGTTGGCCGCGTCTTGCTTGAAAAGCTGATTGAGGCTTCGGAGAAGAACGGAATATGGACGCTTCAAGCTAGTATCTTTCCGCAGAACGAAGCCAGCATCGCCCTGCACAAGAGTTGTGGCTTTCGAGAGGTTGGCGTCCGCGAACGCATTGCCCGGCTGCATGGCGTTTGGCGAAATACGGTGTTGCTCGAACGCCGCAGCAAGGCAGTTGGAAACTCGGCAGAGCGAGGCAAAAACACGGCATGATTCAAGCTAAAACAGGAACCAGCAAGCCGGCCAGATCGTAAATAAACTGACGCGTTAGATCAGTCAGCAAGCAGCATAGAATTTGGGATTTGACCGCAAGACTCGGATAGATTATTCAGCGCCTGGCGGTCTAATGTGTGGCGAACGAAACAGCGAATGAACCCCCGGAAGCACCGGCAATGCGCCAACAAAACGGTCAATCACGCCGGAGTAATAAAATGAATAAACCAGAGCGAAGCGCGGAACTGCTTTTTAAGGCTCTTGCCGATCGGACGCGCTTGCGTTTGATTAACCTGATGGGCGAACACGAAATCTGTGTCTGCTTTCTCGTTGAAGTACTGAAAATGAGTCAGCCAAAGATTTCCCGCCATTTGGCGTACCTGCGGCGCGCCGGCGTGGTGGCAACACGACGCGAAGGCAAATGGATGCATTATCGGATTATCGAGCCGGAAGACAGCCACGCGGCGCGAATATTTAGAGAGGTGCGCGCCTGGTTATCCAACCATCCCGCGATGCAGGGTGACCGCACCCGTTTAGCGAAAATCTGTTGTGCGCCTCGGCTGCCGGTGCAGCTCAAGAGGGCGCCGCGCCCGGCTAGCCTGGTGGCGTAACACGAAAAGAGTCTCTGAGAGTACAAGGAGGAGAAATGGTTACAGCGATTGATCCCTTGCGTGAACAGCTGATGGATCGGCGGCAAAGACTCGAAGTCGCCGTCGGCGCTTTCCATGAAGCGCCGAATCTCACGCGTCTTTTGGAAGAAGTTGATGCGGCCTTGGAGCGCATGGACGATGGCACATACGGCCTGTGCGACCTCTGTCACGAACCGGTTGAGACCGATAGATTGATTGCTGATCCATTGACGCGTTTGTGTATTGGTCACCTTACAGCGAATGAACAGCGCGCGCTTGAAGAAGATCTCGAACTCGCTTCTCGCATTCAGATCGGGTTGTTGCCAGATTCAAGCTACCGGGTGGACGGTTGGGAAGTTGCCTATCATTACCAGCCGGCTGGACTGGTAAGCGGCGATTACTGTGATCTGATGGGCGCTGACTGCGAGGGCCTGCACTTCATCGTCGGCGACGTGTCCGGCAAGGGCGTGGCTGCCTCGATGTTGATGGCCCATCTGCACGCGATGTTTCGGACATTGTTTTCGGTGAACTTGCCGCTCGATCAGTTGATCGAGCGCGCCAGTCGAGTCTTTTGCGAAAGCACGCTGCCGACTCACTATGCCACGCTCGTCTGTGGCAAGGCCTGCGCTTCCGGCGCGGTCGAGATCTGCAATGCGGGTCATCCGCCGCCGCTGTTAGTCCGTGCAGGTCAGGTTACGCAGATTGACGCGACCGGTCTGCCGCTGGGAATCTTTTGCAGCGAGCAGTTTTCGCTGAGCAGGTTTCAGATGCAGCCGGGCGACACGCTGTTTCTTTACACTGACGGGCTCACCGAGACGCGCGACGGTGTGGAAGGCGAGTACGGCATCGAACGTCTCTCGAGGTTGCTGAGTGAACATCATGATGAATCGCCGCGATCGCTGGTCGATAATTGTGTTGGCGAGTTGAACCGCTTTTGTTCCGGCCGAGCGCCCAGAGACGATCTGACGATCATGGCGCTGCGCCGGCCAGCTTAGAGAAGTTAAACTCGGTACCTATTCGGGCGCCCGGCGCAAACGCAGCACCGCAACTTCCGGTCTGACGCCCAGGCGCACCGGCAGTCCAATTACACCTGTGCCGCGCGAAACGTAGAGTTGAGTCTGGCCGCGCTTGAAAAGACCGCTGGCATACTTCAGATCCTGCGTAGCGAACCGCGCGGGCGCTCCGATGAAAGGTAGGTTGATCTGGCCACCGTGCGTATGCCCGCTCAGGATTAACGAAGCAGCCTGCGCTTCTTCCAGATCGAGCACGATCGGTTGATGCGAAAGCAGCACCGTTGGAATCTTGCGACTGGTTCCGTACAAAGCACGCGCCCAATCCGCGCCCGCCCACGACCAGTCGTCAATGCCTGCCAGCTGAATGGCGTCCGGCCCGCGACGAATTGTCGTGTTCGCGTTGTTGAGCACGGCGATGTGGTTTTTTTCCAGCGCGCGAGTTGTCAGTTCCGGGTCCGTGTAATGATCGTGATTTCCGAGCACTGCCCAAACACCATCAGGAGCCTTCAATGTGCCGAGCGCCTCCACGCACGGCTCAATGAAACGCCGGTAGGTGGTCGTGTAATCACCGGTCAACGCGATTAGATCCGGCTTCGTCCGTTGGGCCAACGCTACGACGTGCCGCACGTCATCGAGGTCAACGATGCGGCTGTGATGCACGTCGGTGAGTTGCGTGATGCAAAAGCCCTCGAAGCTCTCGGGCAATCCGCGTATGAAGATGTCTGTTTCCGTGACTTCGTAATTGTACGGCGCAATCAAACTCGCATAAGCAGAAGTGGCCGAGACTGCCACCAGCGGCGCGGCGGCGAGTCCCGAAAGAAATTGTCTGCGGCTGAGATTCAGTCGTGGCATTGCTCCCAACCCTATTGTAGCACCGCGAAATTCGGGCGTTCAGAGTGTCGCTCTTAATAGTTCAGAAAAACCCAACTGCAGCTGGCACTTCTAACACCAGCAACACAGTCGTCTTGACAATAGGCTGTGGCACACTAGAATGAAACTTCGCCGCAGTCTGAAGCGGAGATGTGGCCGAGTGGCTGAAGGCGGCGGTTTGCTAAACCGTTAAGGGTCAAAAGCCCTTCACAGGTTCGAATCCTGTCATCTCCGCCAGTTTCCAATAAGCAAGGTTGTCCGATCAAATGTCGGGCAGCCTTTTTTTACTGGGGTCCTGTCTGCAAGTGGATGGAGCGCTAAAACTAACGCGCCGCGTATGGCAGGCAGGAGCCTCCCAATTTCAGTTTCAGATTATGATCCCGCATGGCGCTCCCAGGATACTGCTTTTGGACTCGCTCGGTTTATAGTGCTGTCTTCGACCGTTCGTTGATCATTCGCGAAAGGAGAAATGCAAGTGCACTTATTACTGTTGAACGCTCTTACGCAAGACCTACACTGGCTCATCCCGACGCTGGCCGATTTCCATGACCTATTTCTCAAGTTTCCTCCGGTGCTCGAGAAGATGGTGCGGCCGGTAATCATCTACGGCTTTCTCGTCGTCGGTCTCCGCCTGGCCGGCAAGCGCGAGTTGGCCCAGCTCAATCCATTCGATCTGGTGGTGCTGTTGACGCTATCGAACGCGGTGCAGAACGCGATCATTGGCGACGACAATTCGATCACCGGGGGAATAATTGGCGCCTCGACTTTGCTGGCTGTGAATTATCTTGTGGTACGCTTTCTTTTCCGTCATCGCCGCCTCGATGAGATTCTGGAAGGCGACCCAACCGTTCTGATTGAGAACGGCAGACTACGAAAGAGAGCGCTGGCAAAGGAACTGATCACGCAATCCGAGTTGTTAACCGTGGCGCACCGCCAGGGCTTTGCCAGTCTCGATGAAGTAGAGACCTTCATTCTTGAATCCGGCGGCACGTTTTTCATGAAGGGCAAGACGCCGCTTCCCGATGAAACCCGGCATAGCGAGTTATTGGAGAAACTGAATCAGATCAGCAAGCAACTCGCGGCGTTACAAGCTCGCTCGTAAATGGTAATGACAGTTCGCGTACGTTTTGCACCATCACCTACGGGCTATCTGCATATCGGCGCAGCGCGCTCAGCGCTGTTCAATTGGCTCTTTGCGCGCAAGCTGGGCGGGAAGTTCCTGCTGCGCATTGAAGATACTGACTTGCAGCGTTCGACTGAAGAATCGACGCGCTCGATTCTCGAAGGACTCGCATGGCTTGGTCTCGATTACGATGACGAACCCATCTTTCAATCAGATAATGCGCCGAAGCACAAAGCTGCCGCGCAACGCCTGGTTGAAGAAGGCAAAGCGTACCGCGACTTCACCCCAAAGGAGCAACGCGATGACGCGACGGTCAAACAAGGGATCGCCGATCGCGCTCGAGCCCACTCGGCGGAAGGTGTCGATCAACGAGCAAACCCGTATCGTGATTTATCGAAATCGGAATCTGATCGGCGCGCGGCGGCCGGCGAAGTGTTTGCTGTTCGCTTGAAAATCGAGCGCGAAGGCAAAACACACTTCGAAGACATCGTCTATGGTCCGCAGGAGCGCGACTATGCGGAGATCGAGGATCTGGTGCTGTTGCGATCCGACGGTCATCCGCTCTACAACTTGTCTGTCGTGATTGACGATATTGAAATGGGCATCACGCACGTGATTCGCGGGCAGGATCATCTAACGAACACGCACAAGCAGGTGCTGCTGTATCAAGCGCTCGGCGCCCCGGTGCCCCGGTTTGCGCACTTGCCGCTGATCCTCGCGCCCAACAAGGGCAAGCTCTCGAAGCGCAAGCACGGTGAGGTTGTTTCATTGACGACTTACCGCGATCGCGGTTTTGTGCCCGCCGCTTTCCGCAACTTCCTGGCGCTGCTCGGTTGGTCGCCGCCTGACGAGAAAGAGATCTTGCCGCTCGATGAATTGGTTGAGAAGTTCTCGCTCGAAGGCATTGGTCGCGCAAATGCGATCTTCAATTTTCAAGAGAACGATCCGCGCCATTGGACCGACGACAAAGCGCTTTGGATGAATGCCGAGTACATCCGCACGATGCCGCTCCAGGAGCTGTTGCCGATGGTCAAGGCTGAGTTGCGGGCGAGTAAGCTTTGGCGCGAAGAGTATGAAGACGATGAGCGCGAATGGTTTGAAAAAGCCGTCGAGCTGATCCGGCATCGCTTCTTCACGCTGAAAGACTTTTCCGCCCAGGGTCGCGCTTACTTTTCTGAAGATTTTGATTTCGACGAGGCGGCGGTAAACAAGAATCTTAAGAAGGAGGCGCGTTTGAAAGAACTTTTGCCGGCACTGGCGGACCGTCTCGAGCAAGTCGAGCCATTCACTATCGAAGCGGTAGAAGGTGCGTTGCGTCAGTTCGCTGACGCGGTCGGTGTAAAAGCCGGCCTGCTAATCAATGCCTCGCGCACAATGTTGACAGGCCAGGCCGTGGGACCTTCAATGTTTGAGGTGTTCGAGATCATGGGGCAAAAAAGATCGACCGAGCGTTTGCGCAGCGGCGTGCCATGGACTTGACAACAATATGACAGCGCGGCTTTGCCGCCGCCAGTGCGGAAAGGCCAGGCCTTTCCGTGCGGCCTGTACTTATGAAAGACTGAGGCTATGCCTCGACCGAGAGGCGCAGCCTCGTCGACTTAACTTGAGAGCTGGCGGAAAGGCACAGCCTTTCCGCCCTGAGCCGCGGCAAAGCCGCACGTTGCAATGGTAGACGAAGGCTCGGTAACGCAACCAGTAAAAGGAGCACATCATGGCAAGATTAATTCTTAGCTTTTCACTTCTCTTGGCGGTTTCAACCCTTTCATTTGCGCAGAACTCGAATTCGTCCACGACAAAGGTGCGGCCGCGCGCGACGACGGCGAATACGAATACCGGCGCGCAAAAGCCCGCACCAAGCCCGCCGAGCGCCAAGCGAACGAACACTCCGGAATCTGAAGTGCAGACGGCCTTCGACAAACTGATCGGTGGTCTCGTTCATACAAATGTCGCCGAGGTTACCGGCGCCTATTGGAACTCGCCGCGCCTGATCCTTTTTAACTATAACGGGTCAGTTACGAAGGGCTGGGAACAGATGCGCCAGAACCGCGAGAGTGCTTACCGAGATATCAAGGATGTAAAGCTTGACGTGCGCGATCGACACGTAGTCATGCTCGGGCGTGACGGCGCGGTGGTGACGTGCCTTTGGACGCAATCGCAAACCTACAAAGGCGCGCCTGATAGCGCCTCAGGCCGCATGACACTGGTGTTCATGCGCGTCGGCAGCCAATGGAAAGCCGTTCACCTGCATACGTCGCAGGACAAACCCGATGCTTCTCGCATACCGGCTTCGGAGCAAACGCCGTCGCCCTCACCAACGCCCAAGCCACAACCAAAACTCTAAAGCAGGTTGCGAAGCCATGATGCTCGAGTCGACTTACCTGCAATTTGGTAGCGCACTGAACGCCTAGCAGGTCAACCTCAACTCAGCTACAATCGCGGCTACATCTGAGTTTGTGGCCCTCGGATACAGGTTCCTATCAAGCAGGACGCCAGCACCTTTTTAAGAAAGTCAGCAAGTAAACATGCCGATTTTGCCTGGCACTCGTCGATTGGCGAAGACGATAACATCCAGTGCGCCGCGGCGGCCTGTCGAAGGGATTTGAACTTAAAGCAACGACATGAAAACTTGCCCCGCATGCAAACGAGTTGAGGCCGACGACACGCTCGCCTTCTGTCGCGCCGACGGCACGGCTTTGATCAGTGACTCCGGTCCGGTCAGGGCCGAAATCGGTACTGTGAAGTTCGGTTCTGCGCCGGTGTCGAGTGAGACAGAAACAAGCATCCTGCCCCCGACAGTTACTGATGCAGACATGAGCCGTCCCACTGCGCCGACGACTGTGCTCGATCGACAACAGACGATTGGCAAAACTCATGGGCTGAGCAAAACGAAATGGCGCAAAGCTACTGTTCTAATACTCGTCGCCACTGTCATCGCGGCGATTGCGGGGCTGGCTTATTACTACTACGCTCACAAGAACAACGCAGCAATCAATTCAATCGCGGTCCTGCCTTTTCAAAACAAGAGTGCTGCTGCAGACACGGAATATCTTTCCGACGGATTGGCGGAATCATTGATCTATCGTCTGTCGCAACTACCGAATTTGAAAGTCAGTCCGACGAGTTCGGTAATCAGATACAAAGGTAAGGACACCGACGTGGCAAAGATCGCGAGTGAACTCGGAGTTGATGCCATTATGTCGGGCCGCTTGGTTCAGCGGGGCGACAATCTGACCATCAGCGTCGAACTCGTCGACGCGCGCAGCAACAAATTGCTTTGGGGCGAGCAATACGATCGCAAGATGTCCGATCTGCTGGCCACGCAACGCGAGATTGCCGCGGCCATCATGCAAAAGCTGCAATTGAAACTTGAAGGCAATGAGACGAAGGGCATCGCCAAGCGCTACACAAACAATAACGAAGCCTACCAGCTATATCTCAAGGGACGATTTCATTTTGCTAAAAGAACAAAAGACGACCTTGAGCACAGTATCGAAGAGTTTCGGGAGGCGATAAAGCTTGATCCGAATTTCGCCCTGGCATATGTCGGCGTGGCGGAATCGTATGCGGTTATGCCGTCGTTCTCATATATGTCTCCCAGGGAGGCGATGCCACCGGCAAAGGCTTCCGTGGCAAAAGCCCTCGAGCTGGACCCGGAACTCCCCGAAGCTCACACGGTCCTGGCCCTTATTGCCTCGGTCTATGATTGGAATTGGGCGCAAGCCGAACGCGAATTCAAACGCGGGCTCGAACTCGATCCGAATCTTGCGCTGACGCATTATCGTTACGCGTGGGTTTACTTAAGCCCGATGGGCCGTCACGAAGAGGCGATCGCGGAAATGAAGCGGGCAATGGAATTGGAGCCGCTTTCTCTCCAACAAGGCGCGAATTTCGCAGCGGTCTATATGTACGCTCGGCAGTTTGACCTTGCGGTCGAGCAGGCCAGGAAAACCTACGACCTCGACCCGAACTTCCTCGGAGGCCAGAGTTGGCGTTGCCATACATACAATGCAAGAGGAATGTACACGGAATCGCTTCTAATTTCGGAAAAGTCCTTGCAGCCAAATGTGTCGATCCTTGCCGCAGCCGGTTACGCCTACGCGAAAACCGGCCGACGCCAGAGAGCTGAGGAAGTAATAAACAAATGGAGGGAAAACGCGAGAACCCAATATGTGATGGCTTACTGGATTGCCATAACCTATGTCGCGCTTGGCGAGAAGGACGCGGCATTTGCCGAACTTGAAAAAGCGTATCAGGAACACGATTGGTACTTGCCGCGCCTGAAGACTGACCCGTTCATGGACCCCTTGCGCGACGACCCACGCTTCAAGGATCTGGTGCGGCGTATCGGTCTGCCGGAATAGTTTTGATCGGATGAACAACGAACTGGACAGCTAACACAAGCCTTGCGCATTTACCGCATCGCCTCCGCGGTTGGAGCGGGCGGGAGGGGGCGAGAACTACCATTAACAACAGCCTTATTTGCCTTTCCATACCGGCTTGCGCTTTTCGAGAAACGCCTTTACGCCTTCGTCTTTGTCTTCGGTTGAGAAACAAAGGGCGAAGAGATCCACTTCCCGGCGCAGGCCTTCGTCGAGATTCGAACGAGAGGCGATCTTCACCGCTTCTTTCGCGAGGCTCAAAGCAATCGGACTCTTCTCCGCGATGCGACTGGCAATCTCCATTGTTTTCGCTTCCAGTTGATCGAGCGGGACGACGTGATTGACCAGGCCGATGGCGTGTGCGGTCTTCGCATCGATGATTTCGCCGGTCAGGATCATCTCCATCGCTTTGCCTTCGCCGACAAGCCGCGTCAGACGCTGTGTGCCGCCGCCGCCGGGAATGATACCGAGATTGATTTCAGGTTGGCCGAACGAAGCATTCTCGCTTGCGATGCGAATGTCGCAGGCGAGCGCCAGCTCGCAACCGCCACCCAGACAGTAGCCATTGATCATCGCGATCACGGGTTTCGGAAATGAATCGATCGCGTTAAAGAGCGAGCGAGACACCATCACGTCGCGTTGCATCATCGCGGTGCGCCCCGCAAACTCGGCGATGTCGGCGCCGGCAATGAATGCTTTATCGCCGGCGCCGGTGATGACAACTACTCCCACGGAATCGTTACCGCGCAGTTCTTCAATCAGCGCTGCGCCTTCCTCGCGGGTCTTGATGTTCAGGGCGTTTCTTTTTTCCGGACGATTGATTGTGATGATCGCGACTCGCTCGCGCCGCTCGAGCAGAAGGGTTTCGAAAGATTGCATGGTTGCCTCAGTTTCCATAGCAACAACTTGAGATCAATTACCACAAAGGCACAAAGGCACTAAGGCACTGAAACAATTCAGCAACTCTGTTTAGTTTGCTTAGTGTCTTTGTGTCTTCGTGGTTGGAAACTCATTGTGACGCAGAAGTATCCGGATCCGTGGACGCGGATTGTTCGTCGGCAACCCATGAAACGAAGAGTCTTAACCAGTTTTCCGTTGGGTCGGCAATCTGCACACCGACACGCGCCGTCCCATAGACGGCTGGCGCCACCCGAATCACGATCGCCGTTGCCTCCAGCGGCGCGCCGTCAGGACGGTGCGCGCGCAGATAGAGCCGTTCGCCGCGACTCACTTTCTGATTGAGGTGAAACAGCGCGCCCGAAGTTGAGATATCGTCCGTCTCGGTCGGCTCGCTCCAGGCCGAGCCGTCTTCCGCGCGCCCGGAAACCACGATTGGCAGACGCAACGACATCCGCAGGGCGAACCGTTTCTCTTCGTTGTTGTAGGGAGTGCTCATAGTATGTAACACGTTGGCTTCACACTATCATGAAAGGTGTGCGCGTCGCGCGTCTTCTTTCTCGCCGTTCCATCGGTAAAAACCTTCGCCGGTTTTCTTGCCCAGCTTCCCCTCGCTGACCATTCGGCGCAATACTTCCGGCGGACGAAACGTCTCGGTGCCAAGCTCTCGATGCAAATACTCCGCGATGTTCAGACGCACGTCCAAGCCGACATGGTCCGTTAATCTCAATGGCCCCATTGGATGGTTATAACCCAGCTCCATCGCTTTATCGATATCCGACGCGCTGGCGACTCCCTGCTCAAACATGCGCATCGCTTCAAGTCCCAGCGCCACACCCAGACGGCTCGACGCAAAACCCGGCACGTCCTTCACGGTAATTGGTTCCTTGCGCATTCGCCGCCCGACTGCCAGGACTGTCTCGACCGTCTCGTCGCTGGTGGCTTTACCGACTACGATCTCAACCAGCCGCATGATATGGACGGGATTGAAAAAATGCATCCCCACGACACGGTCCGGCGACCGCGAAACTCTGGCGAGCTCCGTGATTGAGAGCGACGAGGTGTTCGTAGCGAATATGAAAGGGTGCAGAGCAATCGTCTCCAGCTCGCTGAGTATTTGTTGTTTTAAGTCCAGGCGCTCAGGCGCCGCTTCGATGATCAGATCCGCGCTCTTCGTCTCCGCGAGACTGGTCGTGCCGCGAATGCGCTGGAGCGTCTCGTCGCGATCGGCCTCCGTTAGTTTGGCGAGTTGTATGCCCTTCGCGAGGTTGCGCTCGATAGCCTGAACGCCGCGCGCAAGCGCGTCGCGATCCACGTCGCGATGGCTTCAACTGTAGGAGCGATGGTTTGCAACGGTATGCGGAAACTCTCCCTGCCTCGCTCTGGTAAGTCTGCGAGGCGCGCGTTCGACTACTCAAGAGTCAGTAGTTATACTATACGCTCAACCGAAAAGGCTAACTTTCAGAGCGCCGGATAGCAAAATTTCACTTTTAAATGACAAAAGGACAGAGCTTTTAATGGACAAACAGATACTTCAAAGGGACGTGGTAATCATTGGCTCAGGCCCGGCGGGATTGACGGCCGCAATCTACGCCGGCCGCGCCAACCTCAGGCCGCTTTTGATCGACGCGCCGGCGGACGCCGAAAAGCAGACGGCGCCCGGCGGCCAGCTGATGATTACGACCGACGTCGAAAACTATCCGGGTTTTGCCGCGGGCATACAGGGTCCGGAACTGATGGTGGAGTTTCGGAAACAGGCAGAACGCTTCGGCGCCGAGTTTCTCGAGTCCTGGATCACCAAAGTCGAACTAAAGCAACGACCGTTCACGTTCTACACCGACGACCAGGTGATCAAAGCGCAAACGTTGATCATCGCCTCAGGGGCTTCGGCAAAATGGCTGGGCATTCCCGGCGAAGCAAAAACGCCGCACGGCTTCGGCGGCCACGGTGTTTCGGCCTGCGCCACATGCGATGGACCGCTGCCGGCATTTCGCAATAAGGTCCTGGTCGTCATAGGCGGCGGCGACACCGCGATGGAAGAGTCGACGTTTCTCACTCGCTACGCGTCGCGCGTTTATGTCGTCCATCGGCGCGACAAACTGCGCGCGTCAAAGATCATGCAGGAAAAGGCGTTTGCAAACGAGAAGATCGAGTTCATCTGGAATACCGCGGTCGATGAGATTCTTGGTACGCAGGAACATGGCGTGACGGCTGTGCGCTTGCGGGATTTGCAGACGAGCGCCGGGCGTGACTTTCCCTGCTCAGGCGTGTTCGTAGCAATCGGGCACAAACCAAACACCGATTTGTTCAAAGGCCAACTCGAGATGGACGAAGTGGGTTATCTCAAAACGTCGGGACACTCTTCGGCCACCAACGTTCCGGGCGTTTTCGCTTGTGGCGACGTGCAGGATTCGGTCTATCGCCAGGCGGTCACGGCCGCGGGCACGGGCTGCATGGCCGCAATCGACGCCGAGCGCTTCCTGGATCATCTTCCCATTACGCTGCCAACCGGTGAAGAGATTACTATCGAAGGCGAACACATCACGGCTGATCGCAAAACGATCATCACGCCCGATGGCTTCCTGATTCCGAATGAACCAGAGGAAGTAACCGCCCAGGGAGACTGAAGCCGAAGCCCGACTGTAAGGGAGGGCTCGTGTACTGAAGTCGCGTACACGAAAGACTGATCACAGCAACACGATCGAATCGTCTCGCTCAGGTCGTCGCGCTGGAGCGGGTTTAGGTGCGGGCTTGGGCAGTCGATAGGCAGCCTCGAGCGGGCAGGCTTCGCAATACCAACCCAAACGCTTCTTTCGATCCTCACACTCGCTGCACTCGAGCGCCTCGCCTGCTTCCCGCAAGGCGTCAACCAAAGGCAAGAGTAAAAGTCCGCGTTCGGTCAGCTCGTAGTCGACCCGCGTCGGCAGGCCCTTATACTCGGTCCGTGTGAGCAGCTTGTCCTTCACCATGTCGCGGAGCCGCGCGACCAGCGTACGGCTGCTAATCGGAAAGAGCCCTTCATGAATCTCCGTCATGTGCTTTGGACCAGCCGCCAGCTCACGGACCACAAGCAGGGTCCACTTGTCCCCGATCATCTGCAGCGCGCTCGCCACCGGGCAGCCATCAATTTCGCGTCGTCGCAATGTTTCGCTACTCTCCTAAATTCCAGACTAGGGTCGCAGACTGATGTTGTAAGTCTTGATCTTTGAATTCAGCGTCGTGGCGTTCATGCCCAGCAGGCGCGCGGCGCGCGACTGGTGACCGCCGGTTTGCTCCAGCGCCCGGCGAATCAGATCGATCTCAAAGCGCCGTACTTCGTCATAGAAGTTTATGCCGCGGCCAATATCGCTGACCGCTCCGGCGCTGGTGCCGTCGCGCGAGGCGGCCAGCACCGATTGCGGATCGTTGATCTCGGGGCGCAAACATTCATGTGTGATTTCATTGCTGGGCGCGATCACCACCGCGCGCTCGACTGCGTTCTCGAGCTCGCGAACATTGCCCGGCCACGCATAGGCTTCGAGCAGGAAGAGCACTTCGGGAGCGATCTGTTCCGATACCTCGCGCCCATTCTCTTCGTTGTACTTGCGGATGAAGTGCTGGGCCAGCGGCAAAATATCTTCGCGCCGATCGCGCAATGGCGGCAGCTCGATCGGCACCACCGATAGCCGGTAATAAAGATCTTCGCGGAACGTTCCCTGCCTGACTGCCTCTTTCAACTCAATGTTGGTGGCGGCGATTATGCGCACGTCGACGCGGCGCGGCGTTGTGTCTCCGAGCGCCGTGAATTCGCGTTCCTGAATCACGCGCAGGAGTTTCACCTGCGTCTCGGGCGGGATGTCGCCAATCTCATCGAGAAATATGGAGCCACCGTCGGCGACTTCAAAGAGCCCTTTCTTCGCCGCGATGGCACCGGTAAACGCGCCGCGGGTGTGGCCGAACAGTTCCGATTCGAGCAGCTCCGTAGGAATGTTCGAGCTGTTGACGGTAACAAATGGCTTGCCGGCGCGCGGGCTGGCTTCGTGAATTGCTTTCGCGATCAGTTCTTTCCCGGTACCGCTTTCCCCCGTGATCAAAACCGTGGAACGAGCCGGCGCCACCTGCTCGATCAAACGAAAGACCTCCTGCATCACGTCCGAGCGGCCGACGATCGCGCCGCGATCGACGGCGCGGCTCATCGCGCGCCTGAGGGTTTTTCGCTCTTCGTCTTTGCGACGGCGCTTGATGCCCGCGGCCACGGTGGCCGTTATCTGTTCGTTCTGAAAAGGCTTTCGGATGCAGCCGAAGGCGCCTCGCTCCCAGGCGGCAATGGCGGTATCAAATGTCGCGTAAGCGGTGATCATGACGATCACTGCTTCGGCATCCATCTTCAAAAACTCTTCGAGCGCGCGCAAGCCGCCAATTCCCGGCATCGAAACGTCAAGCAACACCGCGTCGTAAGCGCGCCGTCCGTAGGCTTCGAGGCCCTCTTCGCCGGTCTTGCCCAGATCTACGCGATAGCCTTCCGCCGCCAGCAGCGTCTCTAAAACCTCGCGCATGATCTCCTCGTCATCGACGACGAGTACCGAACCTTTTTTTGCGGCGCGTCTTTCTGTCTTCAACGGCGGATCTCTGGAATTGTCTGCGACTGTTCGAACGGTGACTTAGTTTAGGCGAGATTATCGCATAAGACAAAAGGCGTTCCGCTGGCGCAGAAGTCATCTGACTTTTTGAGGAGCAAGCAAAACGAACCCTGCTTTCTGGTTCGAAATGGCGGTCAGTTATGAGTGCTTCGCGATGCCGCGTTCGCGCATCAGTCTGGCATCGCAGAGTGAGTACTAAGG
>WNGG01007206.1_pt1 | contig 15416 bp, 9 predicted proteins | sample 5400661 | NCBI WGS metagenome assembly WNGG01 (sample SAMN13153372, study PRJNA577476) | soil metagenome | isolation source: 100 cm soil or saprolite under Garry oak tree replicate 1 | place: USA:California | collected 2016-06-15
CCCGTTCCACCGGAAGGAAGGTCCGCCGACGCCCCCAGGCGGCTTCTATCGCGGCGGGTGGCCCCCCTGGCCGGACGTGATCGCCTGGCCAACCCGTCCTGGCGATCCCTTGGCCGGGTTCCGCGTTCCGGGCCAGGGTTGCCTGAGCATCTGGTGGGAGTCTGGCCAGCAACAACGCGATCTGGTGCCTGAACTTCTGGCTGCCCTGTGCCGCCGCGGAATGGCGGTGATCGGAGGGCCTGGCCTGACCCGGGATGCCGTCAACCGTCTTCAGCGCCAGGTGCGCCCCTCCCCGGTGATCGTGGACGATGACGGGAGCCTCCTGCAGACTTACGGCAACCCCATGGTATGGGTACTCGACAAGTCAGCCGCCTCCCCGGACGCGGCGACGACCGGACGCCTGGAGAGTTCCGATGTGACGTACCTGCTGCATCCCCGCTGGCTCCCGCATCCAGCCAGACCCGGGACTCGGTTCGCCGACATCCACACGGCGAACATCTCCATCGAGACCGCCTGGAGGGCACTCTGATGGCCCTGCTTAACGTCGACGCATCGCTTCCATCGCAGCTGTGGGCAGTCGTGCGGTATCTCGCCTTCGCCAAGAAACCCGTGCAGTACGAGCAGGCGAAAGCACTCCTGAATCCGCCATGCCTGGACGACGATGGCAAGGCGTTCGAGTGGGCCGTAAGTGATCTGAAGATGCTCGGCATGGTAACTCAAGCCGACTCCGCACAGTTGAGCCTGGACGGCGCGGCCAGACAACTCGACGGCGAGGACTTCGGCGCGTTCGCGGCGGTCCTGCGCACCCGTGTGCTGGCGCCGGACCTCAATGCCGCCGTCGGCGACAACGCCAGCCAAGTCGGCCCGCGCGACCTGTCCCGCGCACTGGCATGGTTCCTGTCCCTCGACCCTATGACCAGTTCTCTGAACTGGAACGATGCCGAGCGACTCCAGGAACGGGCGCTGCGGCCCGAGGTCGGTAAGGCCTTCGTGAACAACAGCCGGTGGCCTCGCTTCGTCGCGTGGGCTCCAGCGCTCGGTCTCGCGGCAGCTGATCTCCTAGTTAACGATCGGATCGTTCCTGACTGCACTGCGGCCGTCAAGCAGGTCATGCAGGACACCTGGAGGCCCAGACATGTGGTGGACGCCGTAGATGCGTTGCAGACCCTGCGCGCGAGTCTGCCCGTTCTCCCAGGCGGCGCCTTCTCCGCAGCGGTGGGGATCCCCCATCCTGGCGACACTGTGGCAGGCCGCGCCGTGTCCTTCGCTTTGCTGCGCGGCGAAGATGAAGGCTGGCTGAGGCTTGAGCGCCCCGGAGCTGACGCTCGGCGGTTCCTGAGCATCCATGAGCTGGGGCGACCCGATCCGGACCGCGCCTGCGGAGCAATGGCAATCTTGGAGGATGGTCGTGGCTGACTTCCGTGGCTACATGTGCTGGGACCCGGCGACAGTCAGCGTCACAATCAGCACCGAGGCGGTCAGCCCTCCGGAGGCCGTGTTCTTGGCCACTCACGCCCCGCTGCGCATCCGCAGAGCCCGCATCCAGGGCCGCAACCTCATACCGACCGATCAGGTGGCGGACGAGAGAGGCGTTCTCCGGGACTTTCTTGAAAGAAGGTCAGATACCGGCACGCTGCTGATGCCCGTGGTTGGGGAATCCGGATCTGGGAAGTCGCACCTGGTGCGCTGGGTCCGCAGCAACATCCACGACTCCGGCCGCGTCAAGGTCATCTATCTGGAGAAGGCACGCACCAGCCTGCGGGCCGTTATCGAAGCCCTGCTGGAAGGGGCGGGCGATCAGTCGCTGGCTCGCCTGCGAGATCAGATCCGCGCGTTCAGCGGGACGCTAGATGAAACCGCACTGGCCCGCCGCCTTGTCAATGCCCTGAACGAGGCCCTGGCAGCAACGAGTCCGGGGGACCTGGCCGGTGTCGCGCGCATCCTCGCCGGCCCGAGAGGCCTGGCAGCCATCCTCCAGGACCCCTACATCCAGCAATACATGCTTGAAACGGGAAAGTACATTCCCCAACTGGCCAGCCAGTTGCTCCACGACCGGACGGCCGACTCTACTGAGCGGCCTACCGGCTTCACTGAGGACGATCTCCCACTGAAGGTCCGGGACATCGGCCAGGCAGCCGAGATGTCAAGACGGCTGCTCGGGCAACTGATGACCAAGCACGATTTGAGGTCGGCGGCAGTCGACTTGCTGAACCAGCATCTCGAAGCGGCAATCCGCAGTTCCTCAAACCTGGGCGCTGGCCGCCTCTATGAGGCAATGCTGCAGGTCCGCGAGGACTATGCACACCAGGGCAAGGAGATCGTCCTCCTGATAGAAGACTTCGCTCTTATTCAAGGGGTCCAGCGTGAACTCCTGGATGCCGTGACCGAGCCGGCAATCCGACAGGGCATGACCCGCTACGCCCCTATCCGGACACTGATGGCGGTAACCACCGGCTACGTCCGGGATCTCCCGGAAACCGTCATGACCCGTGTCGCTGCGGCCACCACCGGCTACGTCTACGACGTCGACGTGGTGTTCAGCGAGGAAGACTCAGGCACCGAGCAGATCGCGTCCTTCGTCGGCCGCTACCTCAACGCAGCGCGCATCGGCCTGGCCGAACTGACTCGCCTGGGACCCGGCACGGTGCCCAACCGATGCGAGACATGCCCGGTCCATGTCCAGTGCCACGATGCTTTCGGGGCCAGCGCCGAAGGGTACGGCCTCTACCCGTTCAACAGGTCGGCACTGGTGCGCAGCGTGCATTCCGTCGCGCCCACGGACAGGCCGTGGGCATTCGTCCCGCGAGCTGTCCTGGGCGGCGTCGTCCGTCCCGTATTGATCGAAGAATCGCAAGATCTGCTGGAGGGCTCCTTCCCGAGTCCCCGTTTCCGCGAACGTTTCCCCCTTGCCGGCATCGACGCGGCGCTGCCCACTGCCGTGGCAGAGGTTATCGAGGATAACGACGACACAAACGCCGACCGCCGTAAGCTCCTTCTGGAGTTCTGGCGTGACCCAACAGAAGCGCCAGGCGACCTCGAACCAGGCATCCTTGAGGCGTTCGCGCTTCCCCCGTTGCGTGTTCGCGAGGGCCGGGCGATCTCACCGCAACCCCTTCCGCCGACGGCCGTCCGGAGACCCGTGGCGACGCCAACTCCAGTGGCCAGGCCCGCTTCCTCGTCGCTTACGGGAACCGAGAGTGCTCCGCTGCGCTTCACGCGGACCGCCGTCAACAGCCAGTTCTTCCGTGGCCTTCTTCTAGCCCGCCATGGAATGGACGGGGCGCGGGTGGACGACATTCGGCGCCTAGCGCGACTCGCGGACACCAAGGACGGTGTGCTGACGCAAGCGATGCAGCGTCAGTTTGAAATCTCTGATCCGTACCTCGTGGTCGGGTTGAGGGCCTCTCTTCTGGGTGCCGTGCTTGGCGGCCGCGCCTGGCCCGGAATGGGTGACGCCGAACTGCTGTCCTCTGCGCTTGACACCGGTACCGAATGGCACCGCGATGATCACGCGCTCCGCACTCCGCAGTGGCAGCAGGCGCTCGATCGGCACCGCCAGCAGCGCGCGGGACTGGTTGACAAACTTCGTTCGAGCCTCGGCGTCGCGCAAGGCACCGGGGCCGTGCGAATGATCGACGCAGCGCGCGCCCTACCGCTTCTGCGACAAGCAACGGTCGAGTGGACGTGGAAGACAGAGCAGCCGGTACCAGGGTGGGCCAGGCCTGCGGCAACGAACTTCTCCAATTGGGAGAACTGGATGAGCGGCCAGCTAACCAGACTTACTGAGTTCCTGAGCAGCCTCAGGCAGTTCCTTCCCCGCGGCACGAGCGGCCGCGAGACCGTCATGTCCGTCCGCGCGGCACTCGGGGAGTCAGAGCAGGTGGGCCTGGCGCCCTCCCGCGAAGACGCACAGGAACTGACAGGGCTGCTCGAGACGGCAGATCACATCGACTGGGGCGTGATCGCGCGACTGGAAAACGACATTGAGAAGGTCTCTTCATCCGAGCCAAGCAGCGAGGAGTGGAGGATTGCGGCACTGCGCGCAGTCGCCCCGGACCGGGGAGACTCCCTGGAAACCATCTCCGACTGCCTGCTCAAGGCCGATCGTTGGCTCGACCAGGCACTCGGGCAAGCGGCAGCCAGAAGCGACTCGGTCGGCGATGCGGCAGCACTCGAGGTCAAGAGGCTGTTGCAAGAGTGGGCGGCAATGGGCAACGCGGGAGCAGGTGACCAGTAGTGGTGCTATCGGTGCTGGAGAAGGCCTCGCAGTTGCAGGGCGAGGCCCGGCGACTTGACGCAGGCGCCAAGAGCGAGGCGGACGCCCTACGGGTTACCTCGCGTATCGAAGAGGTCCGCAACGCGCTGGACAAACTGCGGCGCCAGATAGAGACTGCTCTCGCCCTCAAACAGCAGGCCCCCACTGCAGATGTTTCCCTGCAAGGACTCGATGACGGCCGGGCCAACCTGGCCGCCAAAGGAAGTCTGCCATCTGACCGGGCCTTCCTCGTTGCAAGAGGAAAAGTAGAAGAAACCACAACCAGGCTTTCACAGGAAATCCGACAAACGTGGACTACCTGGACCGCCGAGCGGTTGGATTCACTACCTCTGGACGGAATCTCAAGGCTCCGTCCCGATGACCGGACTGAGGCTGAATCAGTACTCGCAGAACTCAGACGCGCCACGCCCTCGTCGAGTCTCAGCCCAGGTCTGTTCGCCGACAAACGCGAGCGGCTCCGGAGAATGCTGGAACAGGCTCCAGAAGCGCGGGAACAGCTAGCGGTCCTTCTAGATCGCCTGCCCTGCACGCTCTCAGAAGTGACCGACGCGGACATCGGCTTGCTCCGCGAGCACGGCCTTGACCGCGCCATCGAGGTTCAAAGGAAGGAGGGATGACACCGGGAGACGACCGGGAGTTCGCAGGACACGTTCTCACCCAACTCGAGGATCTCGAACTCCCGCTGCTTTCCTGGGGAGTCACGACAGGAACGCTCTCCGAGGCCGAGGTGCTGGAGGCGATCGGTTCCGCCATCGACGCTCACCCGAGTTACAGCGGCACCGTCACCGCGGAGGATGGCCGAGATCAGCTTGAGGAGAGAGGCCTGCTGTTCCGGCTTCCCGGCAGCAGCCCGCGCCAGTACCGCACGCGCCTGGGCGAAACTCTGCGGCTTGCCACCCAGTTGCGGCAACTCTTCCCCCCGCGTGGTGGCGCCTCCGGCACGGCACCGAACTGGTGGCAGTCCGGCCGCAGGCTGGTCGCCGACTACCGGCTGCACGTCGCGGCACGCCCGTACCCGCGCCGCGACATCCCGCCGGGCGAGGCCCTGAGAGCGTTCGCGCAGACGCCGGACTGGAAGCAGTTGCAGGAGGACGTCGCCTCAGCGCAGATCGGCACCCGCAGCCTGGCACGGTTCCAGGTCGACGCCACGCGCCAGATTTTCTCCTCGCTGTCCCGCCGCCAGTCCAGGGGCGTCATCATCGGAACCGGCACGGGCAGCGGCAAGACCCTCGCCTTCTACATCCCGGCGTTCGCCGCGATGGCCGACCACGCCTCCGGCCACCACCGGCGGGTGCACACCCTGGCCATCTATCCCCGCAAGGAACTGCTCCGCGACCAGTTGCGCGAGGCCATCCTCGCCGCCGAGGCGATCGGCGCGGCGCTGACCAGCAACGGCAGGCGTCCATTGCGGCTAGGCGCCCTCTACGGCGACACGCCCTGGAACCCGGAGTCGGCCGAGCGCCGTGACGGCGGCAAGCAGCAAGGCTGGCCGCGCCGCCAGGCAGGGCTGATCTGCCCGTACCTCGGCTGCCCGGCGTGCCCGCCTGGCGACATGGGCGACTTGATCTGGCACGACGCCGACCGCCAGAGCGGTTCGGAAAGACTCACATGCCTGAGGTGCCAGGCCACCATCCCCGATGGGTGCCTCGCCCTTACCCGCCGCTCGATGGAGAAAAGGCCGCCGGACCTGCTGTTCACCACCACCGAGATGCTCAACCGTTACAGCGCGAACCCCGAACTCGGCCGACTGCTGGGATGGATAGGCCAGGACCCCCCGTCGCTTGTCCTACTGGACGAAGTCCACACCTACTCCGGCCCCCACGGCGCGCAGGTCGCCCTGCTGCTGCGCCGCTGGAGGCACGCGGCACGAAAGCCCGTCACGTTCGTCGGGCTCAGCGCGACCCTCAGTGACGCGACCAGTTTCTTCGGCCAGATCACGGGACTCCCGATGGCCAGCATCGACTACATCGCGCCGGCCACGGACTGCATGGACGAAGAAGGCAGGGAATACGCGATAGCACTCCGCGGCGACCCCGTCTCAGGAACCAGCCTTCTGTCCACCTCCATTCAGGCAGCCATGCTGTTCGGCCGCGCGCTCGATCCCTCGGGTGAGCCCTTCCTCTTCGGAACCACCGGATTCCTATTCACAGACGACCTCGACGTGACCAACCGCTTCTACGACGACCTGCGTGATGCGGAGGGGGGCCAGTTCCGGTCGGGCAGAGGAGGCCGCAAGCCCGTGCTGGCCGGGCTCCGCTCGCCAGAACTGCCGCAGCAAGCCGACCGTTACCGGGACGGGCAGTCGTGGGACCTGGTCGAGAGGACCAGCCACCATCTCGACCCGGATCTGCGTTCCGGGGAACTCCGGGTCGGCCGGACTTCCTCTCAGGATGTCGGCGTTGATCTCGATGCCGACCTCATCGTGGCGACCGCTTCGCTGGAGGTCGGTTTCAACGACCTGCGCACCGGCCTGATTCTCCAGCACAAGGCACCGCACGACCCGGCGGCATTCATCCAGCGCCGCGGCCGGGCGGGGAGACAGCGCGGGACCAGGCCTGTGACAGTTGTCGCTCTGTCCGATTACGGCCGCGACCGCCTGGCCTACCAGGGATACGAAGCCCTGTTCGCGCCACAGATCACAGCCAGGAATCTTCCGGTCGGCAACCGCTACGTCCTGAAGATCCAAGCCGCGCAGGCACTCCTCGACTGGCTGGGCCGAGACCTCCGCCGCGTCCATGGCGCTGCAGACCCCCGATCCCTGCTCACGGCCCCAGACCCGGCGAGGTCACGCGCGGATCAGGAACGCCCGCGCAATTGGATGGCAGACCGCCTGGAGGAACTCCTCTCTGCCGACGATCTTCAGGACCAGTTCGCCCGTCACTTGCAGGCTGCTCTGCAGGTGAGCGCGGACGAAGCCCAAGCCCTCCTGTGGGACCAGCCGCGCTCCCTGCTCCTGGCCGTGGTCCCCACTGCGCTGCGGCGGCTGAGGAGCAACTGGCAGCCCCTGCGGCCGGATCCCGGTGGCACTCAAGGCGCATTGCTCCCGGAATTCATCACCCGGGCGCTGTTCGAGCCGCTAAACGTCCCAGAAGTCGAATTCGAGTTGCCGTTCGATACTGGGCGCGAGGACGAACGGCTGCCCATCGCCAGAGCGCTACGCGAGGCGGTGCCGGGAAGGGTCAGCCGCCGCTACGGCTATAAGCGCGATGAGCACCGGACGTGGCTCCCCGTTCCCCCCGTTCATGCAGCACTTGAACTGGACGCCGATATCGTGCCGAGTGCCCGCGTCGAGGGAATCTGGCATCCCCTTGGCCACGATCGGGCAGGCATACAGGTCCTGCGCCCGTACCGCATCCGGCTGAGTGACCCTCCCGGTGACGTCGCAGACCAGTCCCAGGGGATCCCCCGATGGGTCACCCAGATTGTCGTCGCCGCTGGCAGTCCTCCTACCGAGGCCGACGTGCCCGAACCTTCACCGTGGCGCGACCGGATCAAGTCAGTTGGCTTCGCGACTCACGCGGCAGGCAACCCAATCGAGGTCCGCCGCGCGACCGTTGGCGCTGACTGCGAGGTGATTCGCGGGCGGCGCAGAGAGCGTCGCGCGGTCCAGTACACCTATCAGGGCGAGCCGGCGGCTTTGGGCTTCGGCCTCGACGTGGATGCCATGCGGATCGAGGCCACCGCGCTTGACCTGACCAGCTCGTCTGTTCAGGTGCATCTCGCATCTCCCCAGTGGCGCTGGCTGGCGTTCATGCGCGCCGTGTCCGAGGACGGCTCGCTCGCCAAGGTGGCAAACGCCTTCCAGCGAGACTGGCTGGCGCTTGTCTACATCACCGCCTTCACGCTCGGCGGACTCGGCGGCAGGGCTGTCGAGGAGGTCCGGGCGAGCTTGTCCGGCGGGTCATGGCGGGATGACCTGGCGAGTGTCCTCCAGGCCCTGTACCGGGACGAACACCAGCAATCGGCAGGCCAAGGAACATCGGCCACCGAACGGCTGATCGCCGGTCTGACCGACCTCAGCCACGATTCTGTCGTCATCGACGCCCTGGACCATGCCGGCCAACTGCTTATCTCGGGGGACCTCGCGCAGCGAACCGCTGAACTGGCGCGGCGCGCCTACCTCGACACGCTGGCCGCAGCGATCCTCGCTGCGGCTTTGCGGGCCTGCCCGGACGCACAAGACGACGACCTGATCGTTGACGTGATCCCCGGGGCCGGCCCCGAAGACCCCGCCACCATCTGGCTCAGCGAAACCTCGGTCGGCGGGCTGGGGATCATTGAGCACCTGGCTCAGTACTACACCGAGGATCCCCGCCGGTTCTGGGACATCGTTGCCAGCGCGGGGCAGCCCAATGAGTACGAGTACACCGACGCGGCGCTTGGGCACCTGCTCAGCGACGTCGTTCAGGACAATCCCCATGGGCCGGCCGCCGCCGCCATGGCCGGGCTGCGCTCGGCGCGTTCAGCTGCGGACGCGGAGCGCGCACTGCGAATGCTGCGAGCGGCGTGGACCGAACTCGACGGGCCACCGCGGCACAGCGCCGTGGCCTCACTAACGACCCGCCTGCTGAGGCCGGGCAGCAGCCCCGAGACTGATGCCGCGTGTCTGAGCCTGATCAACGAATGGGCCGAACTGGAGAGCGAGCTGGGCTTCGAAGTTGACGCCCGGGCTATCGCATACGCGGTCGGCTCCGGCCAGTTGCGCGCCGTCGGCAGGAAGATCAGTGCGGATCAGGCGTTCAGCATGCTGTGGCCCAGGGGGGCGCAGGCACGCAACATTCATCTCCAGCACTACCAGCCGTACGTCGACACAGATCACCCGGTCGTCCTCGACCGGTTGCTGCTGGCCGCTGCTCACGAGGAGAGCCTCCCGCAGATCGACGTGACCGAGCCAGGCTGGCAAAAGTCGTACCAAGGCGCGCTGGCGACCGTCGGCGCGGCAGAACTGGCCTGTCCTGCGGGACAACGACGGGCACTTGCCGACGCCCTGGCCCGGGTCCCGGCTCTCCACGTGGACCGCGATGTGCTGCGGTTGTACGGAGAGGTGACGGCCATCACCCGGCACGGCAGCCTGTTCCGCGCCAGGATCGAGTTGCGGGAGGCTCTCCAGTGAGCGAGTTGGAGAGGACGCTGCGCACCGGTGCCCGGATGAGACTGCGAGCGGACTCGATGCTGACCGCGGCGCTGCTGTCTGAACTGGTGAGCCCTGGGGATGCGGTCTGGGTCGTCTCTGGGTGGCTCACTGACGTAGAGGTGCTGGACAACACGCTTGGTTCGTTCGACGCCTTCCTTGGCGAGAGCCCTCCGACGACCTGCCGCCTGTCCGAGATGCTTGCCCTGATCGCCGAGGCCGGGGCGCATGTGCACGTCGTCACCCGGCCGGGGCCTCATAACGAGGAGTTCGTCGAACGGCTTCGCACGGCCGTCCAGGACGAGCAGCGGTTGCACGTCGTTCTTGATCCCGGCGTGCATGAGAAGACGGTGTGCGGGCGCAACTGGATACTGAGCGGATCCATGAACTTCACCGTCAGCGGCCTGGGCAGCAACGAGGAATCGGTGACGTACAAGGTAGATGGCCGCGACGTCGCACAGGCGCAACTCGACTTCGCCGAGCGATGGGGCAACGGGCCATGACAAGCGGGGATGACGCGAAACGCCACACTGGGCGGACAGAAGAGTTCCTTGGCAACTTCTTCGATGCCGGAAACGATGCCGGGCAGTACCGCGAAACCATCGAGCCCTTCATCCAGGCGCTTCGTCGCCGGGACGACAGCCTGCTCGTCCTCCCCCGGTACATCAGCCACGCAGACCAGTTCAAGATGTATGTGGTCCCGGCCGACGCTGCCCAGGTCATCCCCGTCGCTGACCTCATTGAAGCATTCGCCGGGCCCACATACTGCGCCGATGGCAACGCCTATCCCGCGCAACTCAACCCCGGCGACCCCGTCGAAGCCGCACTGGCAAGCTTCACAGGCCAGAACGAGGCCTTCGTGATCGAGGCTGGCCAGAAACCGGCGAACCGGGCGCAATTGCGGACGGCCCTTTCGCTGATGCAGAACGTCGTGGCCAGCCGGCCGACCAGGCTGTGGCACGTCCCCAAACCTCTCGGACGCCTGCTGGCCGAGTTCGACGCCGCCCTGGCCGCTGGAGGTGAAGCAGCCTCCAGGGCCGCACTCGACCAACTCACGGCTCAGGGCGGAATCACCGCGACCAACCTTGCTCACCTGCGCATCAAGCGACTGGACCGCCTCGGTCGTAGTGACGAACTGATCGCCACGCCAGGCCTCGCCAACGTGCTGATCCAAGACCCACCCCTTCCGGTCAAGCAGGCCATCCTCAACGCCATCTACTCGACGACCCTCGACGAACCCCTCGGGCGAGGCGACGTGGCTTCCGCATGCGAGAGCCTGCGCGCTACCGAATACCCCATGCCACTCCCCTTGTCCGATGACATCGACCTTTACGGCGACCAGGCCGCGGCCGTTCTCCTGACAGCTGCCGTGGGACGGCGTGACATCGCGGCGCTCAGGCGGATGGCCACCCCCCTGCGCGACAGAAAGTGGCCCGGCATCCCGCGGGCCCTTCGGCAGGAAGCCCTGAGCCTGCTCGAAGAACTGGCGCAGCCAACACCTGTCCATCCGGCCGCGACTCCTTCGCTCGGGCCGTCAGGCGAGGTCAGCCTCGCTGCCGCACCAGCGCCGCCAGCCCCAGCCAACTGGCCTGCCTTGCTCGACGCCGTCGCTGCAGATCGCCCTGAGGCCAAGGCCGCGCTTCTCGACGAGAACTGGCGCGACTGGCCGTCACCGGCGGAAACCGACGAAGAGAACGGGCACATCCTCGACACCCTCGATGACGCCGCCTGGATCCGGACGTGGCAGCTAGCAGGCTCCATCATCGAGGCGGTCGGCTACGACAAGCCTGCACCGCGAACAGCCCGCGCCTTCATCACCTATGCCCTGGCTTTCGACCAACTCGGCCCCGGCGACCTTGTCGCGCTTCAGGCGCTCACCGAGATCTGCCTGCGGGCTTCGCCGTCGCCCCCCATCTACCGGGACCTCCTCAACGAACTCCGCGACACGTGCCAACAATGGGTCTCGCCGGAGAACGCCCTGGTGGCCCTCGACTTTGCTGATCGCCTAGTCCTCGCCGCCTGCCCCGATGAGAGTGCCCGGATGAACCTGGCTCTTGCCCTTATTGAGCCACTCCACCGCCGCCAGGGAAGGCTCGAAGATTCAGATCTCGCCTTCGCGCGCCAGTTGTCTGAGGAACTCGACATACCACTCGAATGGCACGTGCCTGCCGACCAGTCCGAGGAAGGCATGCCGTTTGGCGCTATCCCCGAGATGACAGTGTTGCTGTACTCCCTGGATCAGGCGGTCCTGGACCGGACTGCGGCGAAACTCAAGGCGATTGCGCCCGCACTGAAGGTGGCCATTTCGCACGACAAGGTGGCCACGGACTCCCTCAAGCAGAAGGCGCGGACCGCTGACGTCGTAACGCTGGCCACGCGCTGCGCGAAGCACGCCGCCACAGGTTTCATCACCGAGAACGCAAGATCTGCCGTGATCACCTACGCCGACGGAAGCGGATCGGCATCTCTCTTGCGTGCAGCAGTCAGTGGGCTTCTCCGCATTGCTGCACCCGAACGACTTACGCTGGCCACGAGATCAGGCTCGTGAACTGAGGTGCGCCGGCGGAGACGACGCTGCACGAGCCGTCGCGATGCGCAGTACTCGCCTCCCATCATTTCCGGCCTTACGCGCAGTTCATACATACGGCGTACAGGTTGGAGCGGACATACGCCCCACCGGGCACGATCGGACGCACCGTCAACTCGCTCTCGCTCCCGTTGCATAGCCCGCACCGCCTACCGTCTCGGTCGATCACCGAGTAGAGCATCCGGCATCGATGCGGTATAGGTACAGCGGCTACGTCGATCCCGGCGAAGCGTGCCTCAGCGCGGACATCGACTCCCAAGCCATCACCCTTACCCGCGTTACACAGGCGGCACAGAAGTTGCAGGTTCTCAACGACGTTCGTTCCCAGAGCGCTGATCGCCTCTCGATGATCAACCTCTGGAGTCAGCAGTTCTTCGGCTGACTCGAAATATGGCTTGAAGACGTCTGACCTCAGCAGTGATTGAGGGGTTGGGCCGAACTCCACGTGACAGTTCTGGCAAAAGGGCCCGTCTCTGTGCAGCAGGAAGGCCCGGTGGCTCGCTACTTCATCTCGACCACGGTCCCAGTTATCGAGCAGACTCGCGATCTCCCTTGCGAGCGGTTCGCACTCCGCACGGTCCCATCCAAATTGTGCCACGAGATGCTCACGGACGAGCCTCCACCTCGGTGCCGGGTTACTTCTCCGGTAGTTGACCGCCGAAATTGGTGTCAGATGGAGAGCGAGTCGTAGGCGGATCTCGAACCGCCTGCGGTTCAGTTCGTCCTCCTCGGATCGGAGTACGGATGCAGCGCGCGCGAAGGCGAAGGCCTGGTACTGCCTTGCAACCGGGCTTTCGTGCTCGATAGTTGAGCCGATTACCAACTCGTCCAGGAGCACATCGAGGGATTCGAGGACATCCCGCTTGGTCATGACTTCTTGAAGAGTTGCTGATTGCCCAGGAACTTTCCTTGGTTTCGTACTGCAATCTCGATCTGGTTGCGCAGGAATGCTCGGCGTTCTGATGTATCAAGCTGCTTTTCTTGCCACTCAGCTGTGAAGAATGCTGGCGGCAGGTCGGCCAAGGAAGCCTTGACATACTGGCCGAGCTCCCCGAAGTCAGCGAACGGCGAAGGTTTGCCTTCGACTCGTCTAACATTCATTACCTGCACGAGGAAATCCAGGATGAACTCCTGAAGGACCAGCATTGCCGCCTTGTAGAAGAACTGGCTGGAACGCGACTTGACCCCCTCAGCCCAGACGTCAGCGTAACGTTCCCTGATAGCGGACCAGAACTCATAGAAATAGATTAGGCGCTCATCGCTTCCTTGCTGCCATGCCGGAATATCAGAATAGAGAATTCGGTACTTGCGTGGCATGTTGACGAACTTCGACACGACCTGATAAGCCACGTTCTCCTTGATGAAGCCTGATCCGCCAAGCCCGAAGTCGATCAAGTCTCTGAACGGGGAATTTGCATCGGTACTGATCTTGTGGGTCCAACGGGTTGCTTCGGGATTGACTCCGGCGTCTTCGAAGCGCTTCCACAGCGCGTCGATTTCTGCATTGGAGAGGGAGGTGCTTATGGTACGCCGCAACTCTGTCGGCGACAGAGGCTTAGCCTTGTTGTTGAGCACGTAGAAATGAAAAACCTGCTCTCCTATTTCGAGGCCAGGAATCAGGATAATTGGCAGTCGGATATCAGTCTGTGAGACGTCCTTTGCGCCAAAGACGCGATGTTGACCATCTATAATGAGGCCGGGCTTGGAGACCGATTCAATGTAGTTGCGTATGGCTGCTTCCCGTTCGGCCGGAAGGGAGGACATGTCATCGACAGCTTGGCGAAGCTCTCCCGTGAGCGCCGCGATGTACGAGTCGGGCATGCCGCCACCCTCGGTGTCTTCCTCGTCGGCCTGCAAGGAAGCTGGATCTGCTGCGGGTGCGTCGATGCTCGCCTTCTCGGACTCCGAGAGCCGTCCAGCGAAGTACTGATAGACCGATGCCAGCCGCTCCTCGAAGGAACGATCTTCGACGTTGATTGATACTTGGACCACCCCGTCGGCGGCGGGTTCGATGGCGACGGAGTCCGCGCTGGCGGTCACGATGATCGCCCCAGGCACGATGTTCTTCGGGTCTGCTGCCAGAAACTCGGTGATCAGGCGGGCGCGGTCCTCGTCGAATACCCGCTGGTATCCAGCCATGTAGTCAGCCTTGGCGTTAGGGACATCCGCCCACTCCAGGAGTTGCGGCGCACTGACGGTGAGCAGGTACATAGCTGGGGATCCCGGCTGTTGCTGTAGTTCCAGTCCGGTGTAGGAGTAGTTGTGTGTCGGCTCGTCGGGCATGTCGGAGCCCTCTCTGGCTGCTACGAGTGATCTGCTCGGGAGATTACCCCGCAAGGAGCCGGGTGGCCGGGATTTGGGTACGGCCTCTGTGGCATGGCGTCGACCCGACCGAGCCGCCTTGAAGCTGGATACCGACCAGAGCGCTGGATTATCGGACAGTTGCGACCTGTGTGCCGGACCATCAGGACGTAAACGCGTGCTGCCACCGGGTGCTGACCGTCTAGGTGCAGGACACGTTCGGACAGGTCGCGCAGAACGCGGCTAGCCGCGCCCGGAGCCGGTTCCCCGGCTGGGTCGGCGATCAGGTAGCCGACGGATTCGTTGACGACGTAGGTCGCGGGCAGGGCCTTGATGCCGCCGGGGTCGATGATCTCGGTGAGGGCCTGGCGCGCCTGGACCAGCACGGCGAGTTGAGTGGCAGGATCACTGGAGGTTGGAAGGCCGATCTTGGTGAGGAACCGGGCGAGTTCGCCAGGCAGGGCCAGCGCCAGGATGATCCGGTGCCGCCATGCCGGAAGTCCAGCCGCGTCTCCGCTGCCAGGAAGGTCCATGTGCAGGATCAGGTGGGCACATCTCGGGTCGTTGCCGGCGAGGCGCAGGTCTGCCACGGGCAGTTCCAGCATGACCGAGGCGACCGGAGCCTCGGCCGAGGCGCGGCCGGTCAGGTCGGCTTTGAGATTCGACCGCCGGGGTGTGGCACGTAGCTGCCAGGACACACCGGGCCGGGCGCCACTCAGATCGGTGATCAGGTCGATGAACGCCGGCCGCGCCAGCATGGCCAGGAACAGCGCCCGCAGATCCCGCGATTCCGGCTCGTCTCCGAGCGGTCTGCAGGCCACCAGGGTCATGACCCTCACCGACGGGGGCACCGCATCGTTATCTGTACTGCGTTTTCGGCCTGAGGCACGCCGGAATCCGGGGCTTGCCGCATCGTGCCTCATTAGTATCCGGTACTCGGTGAGGTACGTGCTGCAAGCCCGGTACCAGGGTCTTTCTCCCTTCGATGCTGCTTTTGACCTTACGTGGCTCACGTGCCTCAGTTCCGAAAACGGGCATCTACCAGGCATTTTGCGAAGTCCAGTACAGATAACCTACGGCTGGCCGCATATACGCGGGATGGTCGAGACCGTACTGACCCA
>WNGG01004612.1_pt1 | contig 15414 bp, 15 predicted proteins | sample 5400661 | NCBI WGS metagenome assembly WNGG01 (sample SAMN13153372, study PRJNA577476) | soil metagenome | isolation source: 100 cm soil or saprolite under Garry oak tree replicate 1 | place: USA:California | collected 2016-06-15
AACGGCCGATCCACCTAGCGGCCAAGGCGATGAACAAAAATCTGGACGATAAGATCGACATCGTCCGTGGCGATATTACCAAGCTCAAGGTCGATGCCATTGTGAACGCGGCCAACACGACCCTGCTCGGCGGCGGTGGAGTCGATGGTGCAATTCATCGCGCAAGCGGGCCGAAACTGCTCGCTGAATGCAGAACGCTCGGCAGTTGCGCGCCCGGCGAAGCAAAAATCACCCACGGTTATAATCTGCCCGCGCGTCACGTCATTCACACCGTTGGTCCGGTTTGGACGGGCGGGAGCCGCGGCGAGGCAGAAACATTAGCGAATTGTTATCGCAACTCGCTCCGAGTCGCGGTTGAAAACAAAATCAAGACGATCGCATTTCCGGCGATCAGTTGTGGCGCATATCGCTATCCGGTGGAAAAGGCGGCGCAAATTGCGCTCGAAACTATTCGCGACTTCCTCACAACCAAGGGCAAGATCGACAAAGTCATCTTCGTGATTGCCAGCGAAGATATCCATACCGTTTATCGGCGGCTTCTGTAGCGACGCTCTGTCAGCGCCGATTTTCTTGTTTTCCCAATTGGATTCGACGGTCATGGATCGCCGCTGCAACAACCGGCTTAAATCCCGCCGCGGATGCCGCGGTCGGGATCGCGCGGCGCAACGTCTTGACTCAGCTTGGCCCAAGCGGCACGCACTGCGTGACGGGCGTGGTCCCACGGGAGTGCGGCCCCCGCGTTGGTCCGTTGATAGTTGAGGGCCAGATCGTCTTCGATTTCTTCGTAGGCTTTACCCGGATAATTGTGGAAACCTTCGTAACCCGTGCGATACGCTGCCGCATAGTCGTCATAGGAAAGCTCTTTTTTCGCATACGGTTGTTTCGCATGATGTTCGCGCCAATATGACTCTTCTTTCGTTATGTCTGCCATGTCGTTCCTTTCGCTATTCTGTTAAGGTTTCGCGATTCGCTAGTGTGCTGGACGTGAAGAACCGATCCGAGAAACGCAAGGTCGCCCCGAGTTGCGAATTAATTGTATGATCAATCCAAACAACGACGATTTTGTCGAAGATGAACCTCTTTCGGCCCCGCCGCTATCGGGCGAAGAGGAGATTGAATCCGGGGCGAGACGGCGTTTGCGGCAAACGGCTCGCAAAGTTTCGGCTGCGGCAGGCGATACCTGGGAACAGACGAAAGAAAAAGCGGGTCATGCTCGAGCGCGCACGGAATTTTTTCTGCGCGAGAATCCGGTGCCCACCATTCTCGGCGCGCTTGCCATCGGCCTCGCCATCGGATTAGCCATCCGTTACGCCTCAACTGCCGAAGAAAGGGAGATCAAGGTAAAGCCTTCGCTTGGAAACATGCACTGGAGCTTTCTTTCATTGCCATTTCTTTGGCCGTTCTTCAAATCGGTGAAGGGGAAGTACGAAGACTCCGCCGAAGCGATGAAGGAAGGCGTCGACCGCGTCAGAAACATCGACATCCACCGTTATACGAAGCCGATCCGGAAACGCTGGAAAGCGTGGGCGGATTGACCGGCTGTTCTGGGCTGCGCTCGCGCGTTAGACTCCCGCGCCCTTCGCAGAGCGAAGCGGCTGCAATGGCGAACTGTAGCGGCGGTCTAATGACCGTCGAAGATTGAATTGTGCGAGGCGTCGCGGGCGTCCCTTGGTGAAGCGAACCGCTCCCCTACAGAATCGGACACTGATAACTCCGCGATTGAACGCGGCATTATCCTCGCGGAAGATGTCGAGCTTCGCATGGCCAATTCGAATTCATCCGCGCGGCCGGTTTGGCAAAAAAATCCGCTCTTTCGTTTTTTTGCGTCGCTCAAACTCGCCGTTGTTCTGCTCGCGGTTTTGATTGTTGCAGCGATCATCGGCACGCTTTACGAATCGAGTTTCGACGCGAACGTGGCGCGCGCCTACGTTTACGGCGCGCCGTGGTTCAATCTTTGGTTGATTTTGCTCGGCGCGAACCTCGCCGTCTCCGCGATCTCACGCTGGCCGTGGCGCAAACATCACGTCGCCTTTCTCATCACGCATCTCGGCATCATCACCTTGCTCACCGGCTCGCTCATTGGCCGGATTTGGGGAACGGAAGGCACGATCACGCTTTTCAAAGGCGAGCCGCCAACCAACCGGCTGCTTGTCAATCAACATCAGCTCCGCGTCCATGACACCGACGGCATCGTCAAGGGTTACACCGCGGAATTTTTGCATCATCCGCCGAATCCGGATCATCCGAAAGAACTTGGCGTGCTCGCAAGTGGCGCGCGCTTGAGCATTATCGATTACGCGGCCGCGATTGAAGGGAAGTTGAACCCAAGACCACTCGCTGATGGCGGCGCGCCCGCGTTGCATTTCACGATCTCTACCGCGCTGATGAATCAGCAACTCGAAAGCTGGTTACTGGCCGACGATCCGCAGCATGGAAATTTCTCGATGGGACTCGCGAACATCGAACTTAAGCGCGGCGTTGCGCGAGATGCAGGTAGGGGCGATTCGCCGAATAGCCCGTCGAGCACGAGTCACCAACCAGATGTCGATCTTGAGGAGTCGATCTTTGCGTTCAGCAAAGCGCCCGATGAACAAATTGGCCATGTCGCGAAAGGAGGCAGCATCGGCGCAAAAGTGCAATTGCTCGCGCCAGAAAAGGGAAACAAAGGCCGTGTGGCGATTTTGTTAAACGGGAAAGAAGCGAGTTTCGATGTCGCGGAAAATCTTGGGCGCGAAGTCGCGATCGATGGCACGTCATTCACGCTCAAGATCGACAATTATTGGGCGGACTTCCGCATTCAGGACGGCAAACCGGATTCGCTAACCGAGCAGCCAAATAATCCGGCGGTGCTCGTCACAATTCATGGCAAAGGCACTCCTGCGGCAGCGCCCGCGAGCAAAAATCCACATGGCGGCACGGAATTAACCACCAATGGCGGTCCGCCCACCATGCCGCCAGCCGGCAGCGACACACCAAATCGGCTTACCCTTTTTGTCGCCGAGGACGGATTGCTCAGTTACGAACTTGTTTCACGCAAAACCGGTGCTTCAACCGGCAAGATCGACATCAACAAGCCGCTCGCCACCGGTTGGGCCGATTGGCAACTCAAGATCGACAAGACGATGCCGCACGCCGAACCGTGGATGGATTTCGCGCCGATGAAGACATCGGCATCTTCGCCGGCGGCGGATTTACCCGATGGCGTTCGCGTTCGTCTCAAGCAAAACGGCGAAACGTTCGAGCAATGGGTTCCGGCTGGCTGGCAGATCGCGGTCCCAACTTCGCCGAACGAGACTCAGATCGCTTACGGTTGGAAAGTGATTCAACTGCCGATCGCTCTCGAATTGCTCGATTTCGAAGTGAAACGCAACGAAGGCAGCGATGCTCCCGCCGGATTCAAAAGCACATTGCGCATTTCCACTGCCGAAGGCGAGAGCGCGACCGGCCAATGTTGGATGAACAACCCGTTTAGTTTTCCCGGCGCGTGGTTGCACACCTGGACTGGCCTGACCTACAAAATTTCCCAGGCCTCATGGAATCCGGACAATCTCGGTCAAAGCACCGTGCAAATTTTGCGCGATCCAGGCTGGTTGCTGAAATGGATCGGCTCGCTGCTCGTTGTCATCGGCGTCTTTCTCATGTTTTACGTGCGCGGTTTTCGCAGAGGAACTGCGGTCGCGCCGGTGATTGCGCCGGCTCCGTTGAAAAGTCAAAAGCACGTGCGCGCTCCCGAAGAAGCGATTGCCTCCTAGGGTCGGCCGGATCGAGCGCCTATAATTTTCCCGGCCCCCAAAGCGCGCGGCCCGGTTTGGCGCCAGTGTGCTCGCCGTCTTTGATTACTTGCACGCCATTTACAAAAACCTGCTTCACGCCGATGGCGTACTGGTGCGGTTTTTCGAACGTCGCGCGGTCCGCGATTGTTGCCGGGTCGAACACGACTACATCGGCGAACATTCCTTCCTTGATGAAACCGCGGTGATCGAGCCCGAGGTTCGTGGCGGGCAAACCGCTTAAGCGGCGCACCGCGTCCGAAAGCGAAATCACTTTTTCATCTCGGGCATATTTGCCGAGCACGCGCGCAAAACTGCCATACGCGCGCGGATGCGGTTTCGATTTCAGGAAAACGCCTTCCGGCGCTTGTGACGCTTCATCGGAACAAAAAGAAATCCAAGGCTTGGCCATCTCCTTTTTTACGTTCTCTTCTGACATCAAAAGGTAAATCGTGCCGATGCGCGACTCGTCTTCCGCGATCAAATCCATAATGGTGGTGATTGGATCTTTGCCACGCATCTTCGCGACTTCGGTGAGCGATTTGCCGGTGAGCGGTTTCAGTTTGTCCGATTTGAATCCGACCAGCAAAATGTTGTTGGGCGAACCGGCGCCGATATAAAGATTTTCCCATTGGTCGCTATCCTTGCCAACTTCGGCGGCAATTTTTTCGCGCGTGGCCGGGTCGCGCAACCGTTTGAACAACGCCGGGTAACCGCCGTCTTCAGTCCAGGGCGGCAAACAGGCATCGAGCCCAGTCCCGGCTGCGGTGTAAGTGTACATGTTGGCCCGGATGTTGAGCCCCTCTTTTTGCGCCGCTTCGATCCGCGAAAGGAGATTGTCGATCTTGTTCCAGTTCTGTTGTCCGGCGGCTTTGATGTGATAAACCTCGGCCGGAATTTTTGCTTCCCGGCTGATCCGGACCAGCTCGCCGAACGCTTCCAGCAATCGATTTCCCTCGCTGCGCATGTGCGAGATGTATTTGCCTTTGTATTTCGCTGCCACTTTGCAGAGCTCGATCAACTCATCCGTCTTTGCGTAAAACGCCGGCGGATAAATCAACGCCGTGCCGATCCCGAGCGCGCCTGCTTCCATTTCCTTGCGCACCAGCTCTCGCATCTCGTCGAGTTGCTGCGGCGTCGGCGCTTTGTCGTCGAAGCCGATCACATTTTCGCGTATCGTGGCCGCGCCGATGAAGGAGGCAACGTTACAGGAGACGCCGCGATTCTCGAGATAACGCAGATATTCGGTCAACGTGTTCCATTTGATCTCGTATTTGATGTCGGTTTGCTGACGCAGCATGTGTTCGCGGACGCGGTCGTTCACCGGACCCATCGATTCGCCTTCACCCATGATCTCGGTCGTGACGCCTTGCCGGATCTCGCTCTGGGACCGGCCGTCCTGGATGAGCGACTCGTTCGACCACGAAAGCATGTTGATGAACCCGGGCGCGACCGCGAGCCCGGCCGCATCGACAATCATTTTGGCCTTCGCCGTTTTGAAATCGCCGATGCCGGCAATGCGATCATTGCGAATGGCAAGATCGACATGTTGCGGTTCGCCGCCGGCCCCATCGTAAACCGCACCTCCTTTGATGATAACGTCGAGCTGCGCAGGACTTGAAGGCGGAGGCGAATTCTGCGCGAAAACGCAGATCGCAATTGTCGAAGCAAAAATAACGGCAATGCATTTCATGAGCGCGATTCAAAGAAGCCAAATTGCCGATGTCGATCTTAAAACGCTGCGAGCGAGACTAAGCCGCGCAGCATGACTCACTCGGCGCGCAGCATGATGATGTTGCCGGCGCCGCTGAAGCTGCGATTCGGCGATCGCGCGCCTTGCAGGTAGTCGCCGGCGGTTCCAGCAAGACACGCGTTGCATCGCTCTCGTGGGTAATTGAGCGAACCTGATATGTTGATGGAAAGAAATTTTCGTCGCCATATTCGACGCGCATTTCTGCGTCGAGGTTGATCGGCACCATGCCGCGCACTTTGTCGAAGATGTGGAGAAACTTTCCCGCCGTCATGTAATCATCATCTGCATCCCGCGGCACCCAAAGCTGCACAATTGTTTCCTGCCAACAATTAATTTGGCCGCCGCAATCGACCGTATCGAACAAGGCCGTTTTTAATTCCGTAAGATGATAGCCGCCGTGTACGGCATGGCCGTCACCATCGACAAAAATCAATTGGTTGGTCGGCGCGGCCCGCAAAGCAGAGATAAATTCGATCGTCTTCATTTGTTTTTCATTTTTCTCGGTTTTCTTCGGCTCACGCGGCAGCAAACTTTTCGGCGTCTGCGACGCTCACCCTTCAATTGATTGTCTTTCGCCATCCAATCGCGCAATCCGATCAACACGTGACGCACGAGCGGGTCGCCATGTTGTGTCCAGCGATAATGCGTCCATTTGCCATTACGCTGCGCCTCGACCAAACCTGCGCGCTTGAGATACCGCAGGTGCCGAGAAACTTTCGGCTGGACGACGCGCAGCGTATCGGTCAACTCGCAAACACAGGTCTCGCCGCAGGCCAGTAGGTTGAGCAAACGCAATCGCGTTGGATCAGCCAAAGTTTTGAACAAGGCGGCGGGCTCGTCCTTTCTCGGTTTGTTCATGACATTCATATACGTTCAAACGTATATGTGTCAAGAGCTCTGAAGTGTGGAGCCGGCTAGTTCGCGCGCAGATGTTCTAATGGCCGCCATCACTCCAGCAGTGGTTCTGCACTGCATCAAAGTTGAAACGTCCCGGTTGCCGCCGCCCGACAGCGCTGGCCAGTGAACCCGGCTTATCTCGCTGATTCCTGCGGCTCGGATTCCTTCAGCAGCTTCGCCAACTCATCTTTCCACAACGCCGCTCTGGTGTGACTGCCGTGCCCGCGCGTCTTGTCGCTGAACGGAATGACAATGGCGCGGCCGTGCGGGACGCGTTTGATCTCGCGCCCAAGAATGCCGAGCTCAGGAGGATTGATCAAGTCATCTGCAGAATTGATCGCGAGCAATGGTGCGCGGATTTTTTCCAAGTCCGGACCGGGATCATAATCGTGCGATGCTTCCAGCGCGTAAAGTACGTCATTCGCGTCGGCGGTCTTCATGTAATCGGCTACGAACTCGTCGATCTTATCGTCGGCCTCGTGGAGCGTCGGCGCTTCTTTTTGTCGAATGACCGGATTGCTGCTCATGAACCAGAGCATCTCCGCCGCCGTGCGCAGACTCATCGGCTGCGTGATGTAATCGCCGCCGTTCCACGTCGGGGAGTTGTGGATTGCGTCGATGATAATGCGGCGCCAGGCGCGGTTGCGCCCGGAGATCTGCGTGGGCAAACTCGCCAGCGGCATGAGCGCATCCATGAAATCCGGATGCATTTCGCCCCAGAGCCACGTGTGCATTCCGCCCATCGACGTGCCCGTGACAAGCCGCGCATGGTTCGCGCCCAGCCCGTCGATGAGCAATCGATACTGCGCTTCCACCATGTCGATGTAACCGTAGCGCGGAAACTTCGCGTGCATTGCATCGCTCGGCTTGCTCGATTTACCGTGACCAATCCCGTCCGGCAGCACGATGAAAAACTTCGTCGCGTCGAGCAGCTGATCTTTCCCGAAAAGTTCGCCCGCAAATTCCGGTCGGATAAACTGCGCGCCACTACCGGTCGTTCCGTGCATGATGAGCACCGCGTTGCGCGTCCTGCCTTGCGCGTCCTTCTCGGCTTTCCCCAGCGTCCGATAATGAATCCGCAACTCCGGCAACTTTTCGCCGGATGTGAATTTGAAATCGCGAATCGTGTAATCGCCTTCCGTCGGCGCTGGATAATCGGCCGCGCTTAACGCAAACATCATCGCGAGCACCGCGACGAGTCGAAAAAACGGACTGCCCATCGATCTGATATTATCAAGCATTACGAAGTTCGCATGTCGATCTTGGCATGTTATAGCTGTGCGACGTGACTGAGCCGGCTGGCAAGATCGACAAGCCCGAGCCGCGGTGGCAGGCCCTTTTGGCATTGCTCGCGGTCGGCGGGATTTATTTGGCGTTGCCGCGGACGTTAATTGTCGGTCCGACCTGGCTGTTGCCAGCCGCGATCGTGATTCTGGTTACGCCAACCATTGTCGCCCATCGCATGGGGAAGCATTCGTTAAATCACGCGCTCGGCATCATCATCAGCAGCGTGATTACGCTGGCACTGATTGCGTCGATCGTTTTGCTCGTCGCGGCCGTGCCGGCGCGCAAGGAAGCGCCGGTCGCGCTTTTGTGTTCCGGCGCCGAGCTTTGGCTAACGAACGTGTTGGTCTTCGCGCTTTGGTACTGGCGGCTGGATGGCGGCGGGCCCACGCTCCGGCATCAACGGCGGGAATTCGGCAGCCGCAGTTTTGTTTTTCCGCAAATGCAGATTGAGAAGATAGAGCGCGGCCGCTTCGGCATCGACGGATGGCGCCCGCGCTTTGTCGATTACCTCTTCGTCGCGTTTACGCAGAGTTCCACGTTCGGTCCGACCGATGCGCCGCTGCTCGGGCGCTGGTCCAAATGTTTAACGATGATGCAAATCGCCATGTCACTCACCATCGTTATCGTCCTGATCTCGCGTGCTGTCGGCGTGCTCTGAATTTGCCGGCCGGGCGCGCCGAGGGCGTCGGCGGTCACCGCGCGAGGACGACGTCTTTTTTTGTCCAGGTGTGCACCTGGCGGCAATGCGGGCAGGTCATTTTGCTGCTCTTGATTTTTGCGTTTGCCCAGAGTTCTTCGCGGATGGTTTGGCCGCTCGGCGTCAGCTTCGCGGTCGAGGGGCAGCGAATGAGCAGGCGTTTGATAACTGGTCCTTTTGTTTTTGGCGCGGTGGGTGGTCCAAAAAAGTTCATAAATAAAATTCCATTTTAGCCGAGTCGATAAACGATGCGCGCTTTATCGATATCGTAGGGTGACATTTGCATTTTGACGCGGTCGCCGATGGTGAGGCGAATAAAGCGTTTCCGCATCTTACCAGAAATATGCGCGAGCACGAGATGTTCGTTCGCGAGCGCGACCCGGAACATGGTGCCGGGAAGAACGGACATGATCGTTCCTTCCACCTCGATGGCTTTTTCTGCATTCATGATTGTCGATCTAACTGCGGATTAGAAAGATTGACTTTTTCATCGACCGGGCGAGCCGGCCCCGAAAGTTTTCGAGACCGACTGCGCGCGATCAAATTATTTACCGGCGATTTCCGGCAAAGGGGCGCGGACGCTCTTCGCGTGCGCGGGCTTCGTTGACGGTGAGCGTGCGCCCGCCGACTTCCTTGCCGTTGAGCGCGGTCATAGCGGCGCTCGCTTCAGCGTTGTCGCCCATGGTGACGAACGCAAAGCCGCGCGATTTGCCGGTCATGCGGTCCATCATCAGCGCGACTTCGCTGACTTTGCCGTGTTGCTCGAAAAGATCCTGAAGATCGTTCTCGGTAGTCTCAAAGGAGAGATTTCCTACGTATAGTTTCATTGTGATTTGGTTTGGAAAAACTGCCAGCTACAGAGCCGTTCCCGGGAATCGGGTTTCAAATCACCACTGAGGAAATCTCAGCCGACGATCTACCATGCTACGAACAGAACAGAACAATCCAATAACGGCGGCAGTATAACCGGCTTTTGACGAAACACAACTGGTCCTTTCGCGAACGAGGGATCTGTTTGTCGAAAGCGGCAGTCCCGGATAAAGTGAGGGACAACTTGAAACCGCGAATGATCTGTCGTCTCGCATTTCTGATGTTTGTTTTCGCCGCCCAGGCTGGTCATGCGCAGCAGGCGGCCGGCGACAGCAGCGCGCTCAATTTCAAACAATTCGGTCTGCTCGCCATTCAAGACAACGGGAGACGCAAGCCGATCGACACCTTTGCCAAAGAAACGCTGATCCGAATCACGGGAAGATCGACATATACCAGCGGCGCCAGGAAATGGTCGCCGAATGATTTCGTTTTGTCGGCATTACTTGAAACGCATGACTGGAAAACCGAGCCGATGGTTCTGGTTTCGTTTGGCGAATTGAAGGAGAAGCTGGGCCTGGATAAAACTCAACGACGATTTTCGTTCGCGCAATTGATCGCGCTGCCGGAGTTGAACCGGCTGGCGAACGAGGCGCACGAATTGCGCAGAGCGGAAAAGCCATTGGACCGGTTGCAGCAGGAAGTGATGAGCGTGAGCGAGCGGCTCGCGCTTTTCGCGCACGTGATGGACGGAAGCGCGTTCCTTATCCTCCCTGCGGCGAAGAACGAAACGGACGCTTGGGTGGTGCCGACGGAATTTTCCCGGTATTATAGCGACGCGCAATTCGCGCCCATCCAGATCCAGTTGCAAACGGTGGCCACCGCCTATTTTCAGGGCGATGAATTCAATTTCAGCCGCGCCTCGAACCAGCTCCGGGAAAATTTGCGCTCTCTCAGTCCGTCAATTTATCCGCAAGATCGACAATTGCGCCTCGAATATTTCTACAATCATTTTGACGGCTTTTATCGTGCCATTTGGTCTTATGGCCTGGCATTTCTTGTTTTGCTCATCGCGCATCTGCGCAAACATGGCGGCGTATTGCGCAAGGTTGGCGTAGCGATTGCCGTCCTCGGCCTCCTCTTCCACGCGAGCGGAATTGCGATGCGGTGCATGATCGCCGGCCGCCCGCCGGTCACGAACATGTATGAGTCGATCATCTGGGTCTCGTTCGCCGTCTCGTTTTTCGGGATGATTTTCTTTTCTCGCTATCGCACGCCGGTCTATCTGCTCGCGGCCCTGCCGGTCACGCTCACCGCACTGTTGCTCGTGCATCAAATGCCGATCGCGATGCCGTCGAGCATCGACCCGCTCGTGCCCGTGTTGCGCGACAATTTCTGGCTGACGGTGCACGTTTTGACGATCACGTTGAGTTACGCGGCCTTCGCGCTCGCCATGGGTTTCGGGCATATCTTGCTTTTCCGTTACGCGCGCAATCCGAGTGGCGCGCGGGCGGATGCGCCGATGCATTTCTGGTTGTATCGCGTGTTGCAGCTCGGCGTGCTATTGCTTGCTACAGGGACGATCCTGGGCGGCGTGTGGGCGAATTACTCCTGGGGAAGGTTCTGGGGTTGGGACCCGAAAGAGACATGGGCGCTGATCGCCTTACTTTGTTACATCCTCACTTTGCATGGCCGGCTTGCTGGTTGGTGGACGCAATTCGGTCTGGTGGTGGCGAGTGTCGTCTGTTTTCTAGCGGTCTTAATGGCGTGGTACGGAGTGAACTTCGTGCTCGGAAAAGGACTTCACTCCTACGGGTTCGGCATCGGCGGCGAGACCTATGTGGCGGCCTTCGTTATTGTCGATCTTTTATTCGTCGCCTTTGCGATCTGGCGCTACCGGATGAGCAAGCGCGCGGTAATGATAGCCGGGGAGATCGTCCCCGGTTGATCGCGCTCAGCGAACGCAGCTACAGGAACGTCCCTACCGGTCCACGCATGCGAATCATTAGTATGGCAGGACAAAAAACGATGCATCGACGCCGCTCGCTCAGACCGCAAGCGCCACGGTCACGCCCTGGAGAAAATATTCAGACCGGTGGAATAAAGATTGGCATGAAGAGCGGGGCGCAAAAATCTGCGACCACTCGTGCCAAACGGCGTTCAGCGGGCGTGCGTTGACGTTGGAAGATCGTTCGCTTGTTCCGTGGCAGCGAGATTTATTGGATTATCCGGGCAAAGCAGTTATCCAGTTAAGCTCAGAACCGTGGCAACCGAAAACATCGCGCTAGCTCCGACTGATGAAGCGACCGTTTCGCTCCAGCGCAGCATTTACGATCCGGGCTACGTCAATGCGATGTCCCATTTCTATCGCGGCGAGATGGGACGGATCATGGTTTGGCGGCAGCGGCTCGACATTACGACCAACTGGGCCATTACCAGCAGCACGGCCATCATCACCATCGCGTTTGCCAATCGCGAGGTGCCGCACATCATTTTCTTTTTCAACCTCGCGATTGTCTGGGTGATGCTTTGGATCGAAGCCCGGCGCTATCGCTTTTATGACGCGTTTCGCGCGCGCATCCGCATGCTCGAAGCGCATTTCCTTGTTCCAATGGTGATGGAGAACCGCGACTTGCTGCAAGGCGAATGGAAGAAGCTCGTCTGCGAAGATTTGATCCTCCCCTGTTTCAAAATCAGCAAGTTGGAAGCGATCGGCCGCCGCTTGAAACGCAATTACGTTTTTATTTTCATCCTCATCCTGGTAGCGTGGGTGACGAAAATCTTCCTGCACGCCCCGATGGCGATGGATAACGTGCCCGCTTTTTATCGAGCGCTGCGCGTTGGTCACATTCCTTCCTGGCTGGTGGCGTTCGTTTTCGTCGGCACGTTCATTAGCGTCATTGCGATTACGATTTACGTCAGCAAAAAATCTTCCGGCGAAATTTCCGAGTTCGGGACACACCGTTCGCTCTGGCGGATTTGATGAGCGAATTTGGGAAGTTGTGCGAAATCGTCACGCGCTTGCGCGCACCCGGCGGTTGTCCGTGGGACCGCGAGCAAACGCATGAGTCGCTCTTGCCGGGATTGCTTGAAGAAGCTTACGAAGTGGCCGGGGCGGTGCGGGCGGACGACAACGCAAATTTTCGCGAAGAATTGGGCGATCTTCTCCTTCTCATCGTGATGCACGCCGAGATCGCGTGCGAAGGCGGCCAATTTAACATCGGCAATGTTGTTCGGGACGTGACGGAGAAACTGATCCGGCGTCATCCGCATGTCTTTGGCAAAAGCGACGCACGCGACGCCGGTGCGGTTTTAAAACAGTGGGAAGCGATTAAGCGCGATGAAAAGAAGAGCGACCAACATTATCTGGCGAGTTTGCCGGACGCGCTTCCGGCATTGATGCGCGCGCAAAAAGCGCAAAGCAAAGTTGCCCGCGTTAATTTCGATTGGACCGAGCTGACTGACGTGATTGCAAAGGTTGAAGAAGAACTCGAGGAAACGAAATCGGCGATGGCGTCGCAAGATCGACAACAAATTGAGGACGAGATCGGCGATTTGCTTTTTGCGGTCGTCAATCTGGCGCGCAAATGCAAACTCGATGCGGAGAGCGCGCTGCAAGCCGCGACTGACAAATTCGTCGCGCGCTTTAACTGCTTGGAGGATGAGCTTCAGGCGCGCGGCAAACGGCTGGGAAATGTCGATCTTGCGGAGATGGACGCGATTTGGAACCGGATTAAGAAAACGCCGAACGTCCAACGCCCAACGCCGAATGTTTCTGAGTTCGATATTGGACCGTTCGACGTTGAGCGTTGAATGTTTGCTTCTCCTTCGCCTTTGGCGATATTCGCCGTCCCGATGTCGATCCTGATTAATTTGCTCCTGGGTCTTTGGATATTCGTGGCGCTGCTCATGGTGCTCGTGATCCTGATGCAGCGACCAAAAAGCGAGGGTTTGGGTGCCGCGTTTGGCGGAGCCGTGACGGAAAATATTTTTGGCGCGCAAACCACGAATGTGCTCGTGAAATTTACGGCGTGGCTGGCGGGCTTCTTCTTTGTCCTGACATTCGCGTTGTCGATCCTCTACGCCCGCAAAGCGAGCGGCGATAGCACATTGCGGCGCGAGCTGATGAAACAGCAAACTGCTCCCGTAGGTGCAGCTTCGCCGGCGACTTCGGCGACTCCAGCAGCACCTGCTGGTTCGCCATCGTCTTCGCGCGCGCCTGATTCTGGCGCAGGCGTGCTGCCCGCAGGCAGCGCGACACCAGTGGCCGCGTCGTCCGCAAAAGCGCCGGCTGCGCCTTTACTTTCTCCTGCGGCTTCCGTGAGCCCGAAACCACGCTAAGGGATACCTCGGTCAGCGACCGCGGCTACGATCATCTGGCGCGGAAAGCCGACCGAGGGCTCGGAGCAACGCGTATTGGGTTTTGTTGTAGTCGGTGACGATGTTGAGATAATCGTTCCGAACACGCGACAACTCCTGTTGCGCTTGAATCGTCTCAAGAACGACTCCAACGCCGAACTCTTTGCGTTCCTGACCGAGACGCAACGCTTCCTCCGCATCGGAAAGCGATTGCTTGGCGGTGGCAATCTGGTCGGCGAGCGACTGGACGCGCGTCTGGCTGGTGATGACCTCGTTAGCAACTTGATCGATCACTTTCTCGGCCGTGAGTGCGGCGCCGCGTAGGCGCGCCTGCCGGCCATGAATATTTCCGAAATCGAATAGGCCGCCCGGTCCGACGCGCCAGTTGAGCAACGCCACGTAGTCCTCCGATCCGCCGAAGTGTCCGGTCTCGCTGTCTTTTCCGCCGCCAAGCTCGCCGAAAAACGCCTGGCCGCCGACGCTCGGAATCAGCGGACCGTAAATCGCGCCGTTCTTCGCTTGCTGAGCGGCGCTGAGAAACGCAGCGCTCTGTTGTGTTTCCGGCCGCATCGCCAAAGCCTGCGAGACAAGGTCACCGAGCGGCTCTTTCGGAGAAACAATCGAGAACGGCACCACGCTCGGATCGCGCGGCATCAGTTCGATGATTGGATCGAGATGCAAAATCTGAACCAGCCTCGCGGAAGCGAGGCGCACATTTTCTTCCGCTCGCCGCAATGCAATCTCGTCGCGCTGTTGCTGTACTTTGACGCGAAGCGCGTCGCCTTTGAAGGCGATACCCGCGTTCACGGCACGCTCGATCTCCGCCGCGTAATCGGTCGAGGCCCGCAACGCTTCACGCGCAACTCCTACCGCTTCATGCGCCGCGGCCAAATCGAAATAGCTGCGCGCGGCCGCGAGGATTGTTTCCTGTTGCTGCGCGTCGACGCCGTGGCGAGCGGCTTTCGTAAGCTGATGGGCTTCGAGCGATTTGAAAATCGCGTCGCCGATGTCGGTCTGCGCTGCGATTATCGATCCTGGCGCGTAACTTTGCTTGTGGACTTCTTCGATCGAGCCTTCGGTGTTTTGAATCAGGTTGTCGTGCCGGCGATACGTCACGCCCGGCGCGACCCACGGGGAAAACCGCTCGATTGCGCTCTCCTCTGCCGCATATGCCTCGGCCACCTTTCCCCGCGCGAGTTGGATGTCGATGTTGCGGGCACCGGCCAACCGCAGCGCCGAAGGCAGGTCGATGGTCAGGAATTGTGATTCGACCGCGCCGGCCGTGAAACAAGTCAAAATGGCAAACAACCCAACATGAAACACGACTTGGAGGGCGGAACTCCTGCGACGCCGGGCTCGCTGGAGCTCGCCCCTCCATAAATTCAGCTCACCCAACGTAGCGAAACACCAGCCCTTCATTTGCTTTCGGTCGCCTGAACTCTTTGGCCGTCCGTGACGGATTGTTTGCCCGCGACGATGACGGCGTCACCGAGTCCGCAGCCTTTGAGAATTTCCACGTTTACGCCGTCGTCGAAGCCGGTGGTGAGAGCGACCTTGAGCGCTTTCTTGTCGCGCACGACAAACACGCTGTTCTTGTTCTTCTCAGTAACGAGCGCTTCGGCAGGAATGAGCAGCGCGTTTTCTTTTTTTTGCAGCTCGATCTCGACACTCGCCCACATCCCGGGACGCAACGCGAGGTCTGGATTGGAAATTTCAATTTCGGTCGCCATTGTTTTAGTCGATTCATCCAGCGCGTAGGAGAAACGCGTGATCGTGCCGGCAAACGTGCGGCCCGGCAGCTCGTCCACGGTCACTTTCACCGGTAAATCTTTTTTCACGGACGG
>WNGG01004614.1_pt1 | contig 15413 bp, 11 predicted proteins | sample 5400661 | NCBI WGS metagenome assembly WNGG01 (sample SAMN13153372, study PRJNA577476) | soil metagenome | isolation source: 100 cm soil or saprolite under Garry oak tree replicate 1 | place: USA:California | collected 2016-06-15
CGCTTCGTGCAGGTTCTCGATGGCGCGAAGCTTGACGTCGAACAGGTTTCCGACCTGGCGGTGACTGTTGGCATCGTTGCCGATCCCGTCAAATTGGAGGTAGGCCAGGCGCAAGCCCGCCTCATAGGCCTGTTTGCAAAACTCCTTGCTCCTGGCAAACTCGATGCCGTTGGTCGCCGCCTGAACGCTGACGTAGCCCAGCTGTCGCGCGTAGCGGGTAGCGTCGAGAAAATAGGGAGACAAGGTGGGCTCGCCGCCCGAAAACTGCACCGACATCTGCCGCTTGGGTTTGATTTTGACGGCGTTATCCAGAATCTCCTTGATCTCGTCCCAGGTCAATTCGTGCACATAGCCCACCTGGTTGGCGTCCATGAAGCACGGATCACACATCATGTTGCAGCGGTTGGTAAGGTCCACGGTAAGGACGGCCCCACGGCCATAACGGATCGAGCTGGAGCCGTGGTTGTGGAGGTCCTTGTCGTTGTGGGCGGGAATATCCCTTCCCGGGAAGTTCTGTTCGATCCATGACAAAAACTTGGAGTCAATGGACATGATGTCTTCGTAGCGACCGTGGATCGGGCATTCCTTGACCATCCACACCTGGCCGTCGCGCTCGATGATTTGGGCCTTGATTTCGCCCACCTTTTCGTTGATGAGCGTTTTCCAGTCCTCCTCGCCACTTAGGATCATGTCGCGGGCTTCCTTCACGCAACCCGGGCAGAGTGAGTCAGTCTCCCGGGGCCATCCCAAGGTAGGCTTGGTTTTTTGCCAGGATTTCAGCACGGGCTTGTCCGACCACTTGGGGATGAAGGAAGGGTTGGGTTTGTACTTGTTGAAGAACTGCAAGCTGTCGAACATCAGGCCGGCGGATCGGGCTATGACCCAGTCGGCGTACTTCGTCACACGTTTGCGTTTTACTCGGTTCATGGTCATTTACCTCGTCCAATACATCTGTTTAACACCCCAAGAGAGCATTGATACTCAGGCGCTCCCTTGAGAAAGTCGAAAGGTAATCTATGCGAAGGAGAGAGGGGAATCCGGTTATCGCCCCATTTTATAGGAGGGAAACTCCCTACCGGACAAGTCCGCGGTGTTCTTCAAAAAATTCTTCGCGCTCTTCGCGTCTTCGCGGTTAATTCGGACTCCGATTGACCGCGAAGACGCGAAGGAAACACGAAGAGGTTAGGAGAGCAGGCGGGGGTTAATTGGGAGGGCGCGAGGGACGTCTTTCCATGTCGATTTTTTTCAATTTTTCCAGCTCGTTTGTAAGACGTTTGATGCGATCCTCTCGTTCTCTGATTCGCTCGTCCCTGTCGCGCACCTCCGACTTCAGCTTCTCAAGGTCGTTCTGAAGTTCAAGGATAAACTGAGCCTGAGGTTTGTAGGGGCTGTCTGGGAAGCTGGCCGTCAGCCGCTTGAGCAGCGACATGGCCTTTTGAGGATCGTGCGCCGGATAGCCGGGGAGGGCGTAACTGATCGCGAGCCGGAACAGCACCCTGTCCTGGTTCTTTTCTTCCGGATTCTTGAGCAGATAATTTTCGTAAGACTCTGCGGCCTCCGCGTAGTACCCCTTCTCGAAATAGACCTCACCTTGCTGGAAGTAATCGGGCGGGGGAGTCGTGGGTTTGGGCTCAGGTATAGGCGGCGGAGTGGGCGAAGGTGCGGGCTGTGTTGACGAAGGAGGCGCCGGCACGGACGGAGATGGTGGGGCTGCGACCCGGGGCTGCTTGTGACACGCGCCGAGTGTGAAGGACAGGCCTAGCAGGATTACGGCGAACAGTCTTGTTCTCAATTGTGTCCCCGTTCTACAAGGGCGAAGAAGTGCGGTGCGTCACCCCTTCCTGGCTGCTTCCCAAACGCAACAAGAGCCAAAACACGCTCCCGCTCCCGTGGTTGGAATTGTCTTCCACCCAGATGGCGCCTCGATGGGCTTCCATTATGGTCCTGCAAATAGCGAGTCCCAGGCCGACCCCCTGACCGGAGATTTTCTTTCCCTGTTTGACCTGGTGGAATTTCTCAAAAATCCTTTCCTTGTGGGCGTCAGGCACGCCGGGTCCGGAGTCCGAGACGGCCACCAACGCAAATCCGGCGGAGTCCCCATCCTCTGTTACCTTTTCCCGCCATGAGGCTGGCATTGTTTCCGGAAGCGCAGCCACCGAGAAGGCGCGGACTTTAATGACACTGCCTGGGGGAGAGAACTTTATAGCATTTCCCAGGAGATTACTTAAGACCTGAATGACTCGGTCGCCGTCGCACTCCACAATCAATGGCTTTGCCGGGAGGTCCGGCTCGACGCGTATCGTCTTCTCGAGCGCCAGGGGTTCGAGCTGCGAGACAACAGTTTGTATGAGGACCACCAGTTCCTGTGTTGTCAGCTCGTACTCCATCACACCCGCTTCCAGCCTTGACATATCCAGGAGGTTCTCGAGCATGGATGAAAGCCGCTTGCTGCTCAGGAGATTCAGATCGAGCAGGCGTTTCTGCTTTTCCGTCAGAGACCCTGGTATTTCCTCCAGGAGCATGTGGGTTGTCTCCTGCATGGAAGCGAGAGGCCCCTTGAGCTCGTGGGAGACATGGGAAACGAAGTCCTTTTTCATCTGGTCCAACTCGTTCAACCGTGCGGTCATCGTGTTGAAATCTTTGGCCAGGAGCGCGAACTCATCGTTGCGGGAAGCGTCGAGGCGGTAGTAGAACTTACCTTCCGCCACAGCGCGGGTCCCTTCGGTCAGGTGATGGAGCGGCTCCGAAATCGATCGGACGATGAAGAAGGAGACAAGGAAGCTCACCACCAGTGCGATGGCGGCCGCGCTCCAGGAGATCCACTCCGCCTTGGCGCCGGTGTCGGCAGCCTTCCCAACCTCGGCTTCGATAGTGCGCAGCGAGACCTGGTGCACGGTCTGCACCTGTGCCCGTAGGCGCTCCAGGTGTTGGTCCAGCTCCGAGGGCATTGTGCCCGGGGTTAAAACCGCCAGCTCGCGCGCCAGCGCCTGGGAAAATTCTTCCCAGAACTGGACAAGCCGGTTGATTTCTACCTGCTCCCGTTCCGAGCGTCCAAGGTACTGCATGTCCTGCAGGCTGGACGCGAAACCCTCCTTAAATTCTCTGAGTTTGTCGACGTAGTCGGGGTCTCCCACAATGAAAGACTTCTTCGTGTACTCCTCCACCAGGTCCCGGTCTCGCATCAATTGAATGGATGTGCGCGCGGCGCTGAAGTTCAGCCCCGAGAGGTTCTTGTTGATGGACTGCATGTGATGGATGGATGCGACCTGATACACCAGTACAGCCGCCATCAAGGCGATGAGTATGGCATAGCCGGATATGATCTTGGTTGCTATTCTCACTCAATCAAGGCCGTAGGACTTCAGCTTGTTGCGAATGGTTTTCACATCAAGGCCGAGCAGGCGCGCTGCCTCGGCTTTGTTGTTCCCGGTCTTCTGAAGAGTCCTCAGGATGAGCTCTTTTTCTGCGTCCGCCGCGGTGATCCCCATCGGCAGCACCAGCATTTCCGAAGGCTCTTTCCCGGGGCTAACAATATACGGTGGAAGGTGCGAGGGTTCAATCCAGTCTCCTTTGGCAAGGATTACGGCTCTTTCCATGACGTTTTTCAGCTCGCGTACGTTTCCGCGCCACGAGTACGCTTTGAGCATCTCCACGGCCTCGTCGCGAACCGCTTCCACCCGGGTGTTGTGCTTGTAGTTGAATTCGCGAATGAAATGCTGGACCAGGAGCGCAATGTCACCCTTGCGCTCGCGCAGGGGCGGCAAGGCAACAGTAAACACGTTCAGCCTGTAGTAGAGATCTTCGCGCAGCTTGCCTGCATCGACGGCCTCCTTCGGATCCCGGTTTGTAGCCGCAATCACGCGAACATCGAAAGCGAACTCCTGCCTGCCGCCCAGCCTTCGAACGCGCCCGTCTTCCAGAACCCGCAAGAGTTTGGGCTGGAGCGATGGCGGCATCTCTCCAATCTCGTCCATCAAGAGGGTCCCGCGATTCGCGAGCTCGAAGCAGCCTGCGCGAACACCCACGGCCCCGGTAAAAGCACCCCTTTCGTGGCCGAATATTTCGCTTTCCATCAGGTTTTCAGGAATGGCCGCGGCATTGATCGCTATAAAAGGGCCGTCGGAACGGGCACTGAGCTTGTGAATGGTACGCGCCACCAGCTCCTTGCCTGTGCCGCTTTCTCCGGTGACGATCACGGAAGCATCGCTCGCGCTAAGATCCTGTATCAGCTGGTAAACCTCGCGCATGGGCTTGCTGGTTCCGACAAAATCACCGAAACCAGCCCCTTTCTCCAACTGCGAAGAAAGCTTTCGAAATTCCTGCCGCGCTTGAAGGTCTTTCCCTGCAGCCTCGAGTATCGCTCTCAGCTTGGAATAGTCGAGCGGTTTGGTCACAAAGTCCTGGGCGCCTTGCTTCATGGCCTCCACGGCCATGTCGATGCTTCCTTGGGCTGTCACCAGGATCACGGGCCGGGCGGAGTTGCCGGATTTGAGAGACCGCAACAGTTCGAGCCCCGAGAGCTGCGGCATCACCACGTCGGAGATCACGATATCGGGATCGTAGGATTCCGCCAACTCTCTCCCCTCTGTCCCATCGGAAGCGACACGCACCTCAAACCCCCACTTCTGAAGGAGCATCTCCAGGACCTCCCTCATCGCCGGCTCATCGTCTACGACCAGGACTCTTGTCTTGTGGCTGGTCATTATCTAAATCTTCACCCCTCCACCGTCCCAACCTGTGTGATGTCATTAAAGAGACGGCTTTGAAACGATGCCTGAAACGGATTCAGCAAAGTGGGAAGTATACCTGGATTCGAAGAACCCCGAGCATCCAAGTTCAGTTTTTCCGAGGAAAATTTCCCTGATCATCAGAAGGTGTGGAGGTGGGCCGTGTTTTGGTGGACAACAGCCTGAGCCAACAACTGATAGTGGACTATCCATGCGGGGTTGGGGAAAATTTCCCGCTAAGAAGACGTCAGTCTTGAATTTCGCGCACGGCCGAAGGTTGGTGCAACCTCTTGTCTGGAAAAATGTTACAGAGTTTGAGCGGTTTTGGTACGGGCATTGCCTGCGATGGAAGAGTGTCCACAACATTCAGAAGAGGAAGAAGGGCGTGAGATTCAGACTCTTTTGACGCGTATGGGTGCCGCAACTCTGTTGGCTCAGAAGAGTCGATGAAACGACACTGACGTGTATGGATTTCGTTGTGAATGGCAGAGCTCGCTTCCCAGGAAGAAAATCCGCGGACCGGCGCCGCTTCTTGGCGTTCTTATTTGAGGAGAGTGGCCTGCAGATCCGCCTGGATCGAGTTTCTGTGGCACGGTCCTCCGCGGAACAACAGGATTCAGCATGGTCGCGAACAAGTCAATCATACTCGTCGTCGATGACGAGTCCGCTTCGCGTGAGACGCTCGAGATGGCCGTCCGCAGCTGGGGGTACGACGTATGCCTGGCCCGAGACGGAAAAGAAGCGCTGTCTGTCTATGCAAACAGACAACCGTCAATCGTAATCTCGGACGTGGTGATGCCGAGGCTGGACGGCTTGGGTCTGCTCCGCTCGCTCAAGGATATCGATCCCGCAATGCCCGTGATTCTGGTGACCGCTTACGGAAAGATAAATGATGCACTTCTCGCAATGAGGGAAGGGGCGTTGGATTTTCTCACCAAGCCCGTCGATTTCAAAAAGCTAAGGGACTTGGTGGAAGAGTCTCTTCCCGTACAAGAGGGGAATTCCGGACGGTCTGACCGTTCGCAATTTTCCTTTCCTCCCGATTCCGGACCCCGCCACCCGGAATCGCTTTCCTTCCAACAGCGCATTCAGCCCACTCAGCAGCAGCGCCTCAAAACCGGAAACTTCTCCCCACTTGGCGGCCGGTTCCGTGGTCCAGGTTCGCGCCTAGCAGAAAGCTAAAGTTGAATTTTTGCAGGCCGAACCTGGAGCGCGGCTTCCCTCCCCTTCACGATTTCACTAGCCGGAGCCCAAAACTTGATGATTCTTTGTGTCTTCGCGTCTCAGCGGCAAAGTCTGCACCCAATTTACTACGAAGACGCGAAGACGAGAAAATCACGAAGCCTTTTCAGATTCCATAGAGAAACTTTGACAGCCTTCTGGTATCAAATCAGTTTGTAACCGTCGGGAGAGGGGACAAACGCCACTCCGAACATACCTGTATGTAGGTTCGGAGTTCGACCTTTAGGCTGCTGACACAGTTGGCTCTCTGTGTAGGCTAAAGCCTGAGCTACGAACACGGAGGTAGAGATGGGTCTGACAATGAGTGAATCGGCGAAAGGCAATCCGCGGAGACTCCGCAAAAGCGGGCGGGACGCGATTTCTGTCACCCTGGCTTTCCTACTGCTGTTCGCGCCCCTGGCTAATGCCGGGCGCACGAAACTGAAGCCGGGGTGGAACCTCTTTTCGCCTCAGCAGGACGTCGAGTTGGGCCGCAAGGCCTCGCAGGAAGCGGAGCGCCAGTTGCCTCTGCTGAATGACCGAAGAGTCGACAGTTACCTCAACAGCCTGGGCCGTCGTCTGGCTGACCGGGCGCCTGGAGAGCGCTACCCCTATCAGTTCAAAGGAGTCAACGACGCGACCATCAACGCCTTCGCTCTCCCCGGGGGGTTCCTCTATGTCCACCGGGGCGCCATCGAGGCGGCCGACAACGAAGCGCAGCTTGCGGGTGTCATGGGTCACGAGATAGGTCACGTCGCCCTGCGCCACGGGACCAACCAGGCGACCAAAGCCTACGCCTGGCAATTGCCCCTGGCCGCATTTGGAGGGATTGTCGGCAGCGACAGTCTGGGCGGTGTCATCGCGCAGCTTGCCGCTGGTATCGGAGTAAATTCGGTCCTTTTGAGGTACTCGAGAGAGGCCGAGCGCCAGGCGGATCTTATAGGAACGCAGATCCTCTACGATAACAACTACGATCCTCGCGCGATGGCGCAGTTTTTCGAGAAGATCGAAGCGGAAAGCAAAGGCGGGCGCGCGCCTCAGTGGCTCAGCGACCATCCCAATCCCGAGAACCGCATGCAGAGCGTCCTCAAGGAAGTCAACAATCTCGGAGGGCTTCCTTCGAACTATAAAACCGACTCCGCGGAGTTTCGTGAGATCAAGCGCTACTTGCAGTCGATGCCTCCGCCGCCGAAAGGGGGGTCGCAGCAACGCCGCAGTCGACAGGGACAGTCGAGCAAGCCGCCGCGACCTTCGGATCGCTACCAGTCTTTCCGAAGCGACTCTGTCGAGCTCCGGTATCCCGATAACTGGCGCGTTTACGAGCGCAACAGCACTCTGACGATTGCCCCGGACGGAGGGATCGTCGGCGGCGAGAACGGGCAGAACCTGCTCGCATATGGCGTGATTGTCTCGCTCTTCGAGCCCCGGCAGGACCGCCATGGCCGCATCACCCTCGAGTACGCCACGGACCTGCTGATCGATCAGCTGCGTGAAAGCAATCCTCGCATGCAGGTCCGCCGCGATCACGAGAGCGTGCGCGTCGGAGGTCAGCCGGCTCTTTCGACCCTGCTGGAAAACGACTCCCCTGTCAGCGGGCGTGAGAACGTCTGGCTGGCAACAGTGCTGCGGGCCGAAGGTCTCGTCTATTTCGCCTGCGTGGTCCCGGAAGGTGATTACAACGAGTACAGGCGCACTTTTGAAAAACTGCTCGACTCTGTCCGCTTCCCAGCCTCCTAGCCCCAACTACCTCAAAAAACTCACCGCGAAGACACGAAGACGCGAAGAACCGCTACTGCGCCTTCGGGAAGCCTCAAATAAAGCCCTCTGATGTATGATCCTTGTGGTAGAAATGCGGCATGGAACCTAAAGTTCAAGTATCGCTGGATGTGACCTCTATCGACGAAGCGCTCGAACTGGCGCATCAGGCCATGGAAGCGGGGGTGGATTGGCTCGAGGCCGGAACCCCCCTGATTCTGGCCGAAGGGCTCCACGGCGTACGCGCACTGCGATGTGAGTTCCCGGAAGCGCCCATTGTCGCAGACCTGAAGACCATGGACGGCGGCTATCTGGAAGCGGAGATGATGGCCAGAGCCGGGGCTTCCATGGTCGTTGTCATGGGGCGGGCGCACCCGGCCACGATCAAAGCGGTCGTGCGGGCGGCGAAGGACTGCAATCTGAAAGTCATGGGAGACAACCTTGCGGCTCCCGACAAGGCGGCGTGCGCAAAGCTGATGGAGGATCTTGGCGTCGACTACGTCGTGCACCACACGGGCTACGACGAGCGGCGCGAAGCTCCCGCGAGCCCGCTGGATGAGCTGGACCGCGTGGTCCGCGCGGTGTCGATTCCGGTGCAGGCCGTGGGCGGCCTTACCATCGAGCAGGCTGTTTCGCTACCCAAGCGTGGGGCCCCTCTGGTGGTTCTGGGGGCGCCCCTGGTCATCGACGCCGACGCTTTCCATGCTGCCGATCGGGATATCGTTGCAGTGCTGCGTGAGATAGTCCGCCGCATAAAGGAGGGATGACGGATGAGTCAGAAAATGACGGCCGTGGTTCATTACGACCACAAGGACGGGGCCGTTGAGCTGAGGGACGTACGGGTGCCGACAATTGGGAAAGAAGATGCGCTCCTGGAAGTGCGCTCCGTTTCCGTGTGCGGCAGCGATGTGCACATGTGGCGTAACAAACTCGGGCACAAGCCGCGCGTTCCCGTGATCCTGGGGCATGAATTTTCGGGCGTGGTGGCACAGGCCGGAAGGCGCGTCCAGGGATTCAAGGAGGGGGATCGCGTCGCCAGTGAAACCGCGGCGGAAATATGCGGGATCTGCATCCTCTGCAGGACCGGCCAGTATAACCTGTGCCCGCAGCGCAAAGGATTCGGGCATTACGCGGACGGCGCCATGACCCAATTCGTGAAAGTCCCCGCTCGCTGCCTGCACCATCTTCCCGACGGGCTCCCGTTTCGCAAGTCGGCGCTGCTCGAGCCTTCCTGTGTCGCTTATCAGTGCACTGCCGTGAACACTCGTATCCGGCCGGGGGACTTCGTGGTCGTGCTCGGCCCGGGCCCGATCGGCCTGCTTGCTCTTCAAGTGGCCCGGCTTCAAGGCGCTTTGAAGGTGTTTGTTTCCGGCGTAGGGGAGGATGCTCCGCGGTTGGATATCGCCGTGAGGCGGCTGGGCGCCGATCGTGGGATCAACACCTCCCTGGAGGACCCCGTCGAAGCGGTCAAATCCTTCGGAGATGGTCTCGGAGCGGACGTGGTCATCGATGCGGTAGGCATTTCAGAGACGCTCCGGCAGAGCATCGCAATGGTGCGTCCGGGAGGGCAGATCACCAAGGTGGGTTGGGGACCTGCTCCCGTGGGGTTCAGCCTGGATCCTCTGGTGGCCAAAGGCGCGACATTGCAGGGGAGCTTCTCTCATAACTATGGGACCTGGGAACGCGTAATCCAGCTCGTCACAGACGGCAAGATCAATGTCGAACCGCTGATCAGCCGGGTGGCGCCGCTGGAAGGCTGGCACGAAGCCTTTTCCAAAATGGAAGAGCGCGTTGAAGTAAAAGCTGTGCTCACTCCCAACGGCCCCGTCTGACATATTTCAGTACTTCGCGTTTTCTTGGCGTCCTTCGCGCCTTCGCGGCGAATTTTCGTCTGCGTAAACTGCGTAAAATGAAATCACCGATGACCACCGATCCGTGTTCATCTGTGGTTTCGTTCATACTCTTGGTTGCGCCTACCGGGTGACACGGGGGATGACGGAGCCCGATAAAGAGGTGACGGCGGATCTGCTCGTGATCGGAGGAGGCATCACGGGAGCGGGGATCGCCCAGGATGCTGCGGCGCGAGGCCTCAAGACGATTCTGGTTGAGAAAGGGGACTTCGCCAGCGGGACCAGCTCTCGGAGCTCCAAGCTGATTCACGGCGGCCTGCGCTACCTGGAGCAGTTCAGCCTGGGCCTCATGCATGAATCGGTCTCCGAGAGACACATTCTGACGCAGCTGGCCCCTGGTCTGGTGCGTTGGGCTCCATTTCTGCTGCCGCATTTCCGCGGAAAAAGCAAGAAGTGGAGAATCTCGCTCGGGCTCTGGCTGTATGACCATCTCGCGCGCACCGCGGAGGATTTGAAGCACAGGCGTCTGACGGCCGAGCAGGTGCTTCACTATGCTCCCGGGATGAGGCAGGAGGACCTTGCCGGCGGCGCGCTGTACTACGACTGTGTAACCGACGACGCCCGGCTGGTTCTCTCCGTTGTTCTCGACGCCAGAGCTCGCGGAGCGCAGATCCATAACTACGCCGGTGTAGAAGAGCTCGTGCGCAAGGACGGGCGAGCCGCCGGCGCGGTCGTGCGGGACGCTCTTACCGGCGAATCCTGGAGAATCCGGGCAAGGCAAATAGTGAGCGCGACCGGTCCCTGGACGGACGAGACGCTCCGGGCTCTGGGCGAGGCCCGGGAGCAAAAGAAGATCCGGCCCGCGAAAGGCGTTCATATTCTGCTGAGGCGCGATCGCCTGGAATTGCATCAGGTTGCCTATATCCCATCCGCGCGAGACGAGCGCGCGCTCTTCGTCATCCCCTGGTACGAAGGCATTCTGGCCGGAACGACGGACACGGAGTATCGAGGGGCGCCGGACGAAGCGTACCCGGAGCGCCAGGATGTGGATTACATACTGGACGCGCTCAACTGGTCCTTTCCCCAGGCTCGGGTTACCGTCGACGATGTGATTTCAAGCTATGCCGGCATCCGGCCGCTGATCAACGTGCCGGGAAAGAGCACAACGGATGTCCCTCGCGAATACAAGATCTTCGAATCGCCGAGCGGCCTCATATCCGTCGCGGGCGGGAAGCTCACCACATACCGGCGGATGGCGAAGATCGTGGTCGATCGCGTTGTGCGCCGCCTTAAGGCAGAGACCAAAGAACTGCCCGTGCTCCCCAGCTGGACGCATCGTATCAGGCTCGGGAATCCATCCGAGGAGGGGTTCAACCCCTTCGCAAGCGCCGGTCTGACCGAAGACGTTCGCGCGCACCTGCTGGCGGATTACGGTGTGTGGGCGCGCCAGGTCGTGTCCATCCTCGAGGTGTATCCCGAGTGGAACCGGCCCCTCGCGCCCGGCCTTCCTTACATCCTTGCCGAGGCGCATTTTGCTGTGACGCGCGAGCAGGCGCGCACTCTGGAGGACGTTCTGGCCCGCCGGACGCGCGTAACTTTGCTCGATCCCGGTCAGGGCAGGGAATGCGCGGAGGACGTCTCTCGCATCATGGCTCGAGAGTTGAACTGGAGCGAGGAGGAAAGGCTCCGTCAGCTAAAGCAATATAACCAAGCCCTCGAAACAAAGTACCGCGGCGCCCGGTTCCTCAAGTGACAGACTTCAGACCTCAGACCTCAGACTTCGATCTGGATAAATCTGGATACTTTGACTGAAATTCTGGGGCGAGATTTGAAACATTAAGTATGAAACAACAAAAGGAGGCTTCTATGAGCAGAGACTTCACGAAGATTAGGGCTTGGCAACTTTCGGATGATTTGACGGTAGAAGTTTACAAGACAACGAAAAACTTTCCACGAGAGGAAGTTTACGGCCTGAGCTCTCAACTCCGGCGTGCGGCGAGTTCCGTTCCAGCCAACATTGCCGAGGGCGCCAACAGAAGCAGCAAGAAGGAATATCTGCAGTTTCTTTCAGTTGCTTCAGGTTCACTCGCCGAAGCGCGCTATTTCCTCCATCTCTCAAGACGGCTCGCTTATATGGGCGAGGTTGACTATTCAAGAGCGAGCAAGCTGGCCGAAGAAACGAGCAAAACCCTGAGCGGCCTAATCCACGCCCTGAAGGGTGAGGTCTGAAGTCTGAGGTCTGATCCCTGAGGTCTGACTAACGAGCCGGTAGGAAGCGTCCTTTCGCATATTGCCGGAACTTTTCGACATATTCCCGGCGGGAGCGTGAAAGCGGCACGGTATTCCGCAGCTCATTGAGGACGCGCTCGGTCGTCAGAGCTTCGGCATTCTCTGCGAGAATTCCGTACAGCCCGGCAACAAGCGCCTGCTCGATCTCGGCGCCGCTGAAGCCTTCGCTCGCCACCGTAACGGCTTCCAGGTCAAATTGCTCGGGTTGTTGATGGCGCTGGCGGAGGTGGATGCCGAAAATCTCACGGCGCTCCTCCGCATCCGGCAGGTCGATGAAAAAGATTTCGTCGAACCGGCCCTTGCGCTGCAGTTCCGGGGGCAGGGCCGTGAGGTCGTTGGCGGTCGCGGCGACGAAGACCGCGTCTTTCTTTTCCTGCATCCAGGTGAGAAAGGAACCGAAGAGGCGCCGGCCCAGCCCGGCATCCGATTCGGAGCTGGACGCGCCGGCGAAGGCTTTTTCAATTTCATCGATCCACAGGACGACGGGGGAGATGGCCTCGGCCGTCTCGAAAGCCTGGCGCAGGTTCTTTTCCGATTCGCCGACGTATTTGTCGAAGAGCTGCGCCGGATCCAGGCGGACGAGAGGCAGCTTCCATTCGAGGGCGATCGTCTTGGCCGCGAGACTTTTCCCGCATCCCTGAATTCCGACCAGCAGTATCCCGCGCGGAGGCCGAAGCCCCATCTGCCGCGCTTTGTCGCTGAAGCCGGCGGCAAAGCGGCGCAGCCAGGCCTTCAAGCTGCGCAGTCCGCCCAGTGAAGGCAGATCGCTGCGCACATCGAAATATTCCAGAGTGCCCGATTGCTCGACGCGTTCCTTCTTCATCGAAATCGCGTGAGCCAGGTCGGCGGAGTCGAGAACGTTGTCGTCCAGGACGCAGCGGCTGACAACGCGGCACGCCTCGGCCGCGGTGAGGCCCTTTAGATTACGCGCGAGCTGGACCAGCTCGTTCATCTCCAGGCGGTTCGTGTAATTCCGCGCGCGATTCAGCTCCCGGAAGGTCTCCAGGATGACCTGCCGCAGCTCCTCTTCGTCGGGGAGCTTCAACTCGAATCGAGCCGCGAGCTTTCTCAGCTCGACCGGCAATTCCAGTTTTGGCGCCGACAATACAAGCGTGATACAGAGCTTTGTTGCTGTTTGCGCGATCTCGCGGAACAGGCGCACCAGACGCGGCTCCGTCAGGTAGGGATGAAAATCCTGGAGCAGATAGACAGCCGGAAGCCGGGACACGTGTATGTGCTGGAGGGCTTTTGCCGGCTCCTGAGTGTCGTAGATGGGCTGATCGGTTCCGAGACGCCGCACGCCGGAGGTCACGGACCACGTGAATAGCGCCAGGCCCAGGCCCTGGCATGCGACCTCCAGAGCGTGCACGACCCGGTCTTCTTCATCCGTCTCCACATAAACGATGGGATGGCGCGACTTGATTAACAGCTGAAGATCATCCATACCGTGCCCACGATTTTGCCACAGAGTCGCCGCGACACGGAGAAGTAATTTGCAGGGGCGGCCCTGCGTGGCCGCCCCTACCAGCCGTCTTCGTGCAATTCGTGAAATTCGTGGCCGTTTTTCTCCGTGGCTCTGTGTCTCTGTGGCCGAAAATCGGCAAACGCCGTTGCTCGGGTTGTGGTGCGCTGCTAGACTGTGAACCCATGATGCTGACTTGATGCAGAGCTGAGACCATGGCGAAAAAGGAATCCCTGATTCCCTTGGGGCGCATCGAACACTTGATTCAGCTGATCCGGGATCACCGCGTGATCCTGGACGCAGACCTGGCCCGACTCTATGGAGTTGCCACCAAAGCCCTCAATCAGGCCGTAAAACGCAACCGGAAGCGATTCCCGCCCGATTTCATGTTTCGCCTCACCGAGGAGGAGAAAAACGAGGTGGTCACAGCTTGTGACCACCTTTCCCGGCTAAGGTTCTCGCCGGTTTTGCCTTGTGCGTTCACCGAACATGGGGCAATCATGCTCGCGAATGTTTTGAACAGTGAGCGCGCCGTCAAAGCCAGCGTGCAAGTCGTGCGCGCCTTCGTCCGCCTCCGGGAGGTGCTCGCATCGAATCGGGAGCTGGTGCACAAGTTGGCAGAGCTGGAACGGCGTACCGCCTCGCACGACGAGCAAATCCAGGCCATTTTCGAGGCCATCCGCCAGCTTCTCAATCCGCCCGAACCACCCCGGAAGAAGATCGGTTTTCGCGTGCGAGACGGCCGCGCCACGCACGGAGTCGAGCGCCGGGGAGGTCACCGATGACACCGGAACAACGCGCAGAGATTACTTGCATGTTCCAGAGCGGCGAGGACCTCTCGCCCGAATGGGCCCGCATCCTCTTCCCGCCGCGACGACCAAAGCTACCCGATGCCAGCTCCTAAGAAAAAAGCTAAAACTGAAAGCGATCAACTGATCGCACCTCCACACGAAGACTGCTGGGCAAAAACGACGGAACAGAACGAGCCAGGGATCAATGTGCGGGACCACTGCCTTAATGTGGGTTGCGTCGCGGAAGCGGTCTTGGGAAGCCTGCCTGATTCGCTAAAATCCCCCCTGAGGATTGAAACGGCCGCTACACTCGCCGCTTTACACGATATAGGCAAGGTTTCGCCGGGGTTTCAGACGAAGTGCGAGAAATGGCTGATTCGGCTACGGCTCAAGGATCGCGCGTTGCAAGAAGCCTGGGCATCCTGCGAATCGGACCACGCGAGGATCAGCCAGTTCACAGTTCAGCAGATCCTGGGTTCCGCCGGGCTCGTGCGCTGGGCGGCGGTGATCGGAGCGCATCACGGCAGGATCAAAGGCGAACGGATCCTGCCATTCCCCGAAACCAATCAACCCGCATGGAACGCTGAACGCTGCCGCCTGGCCGGGGAGCTGATTAACGTTTTTGGCCCATTACCCGGGGAGCGTCCGGACGAAGCAACCCTGTGGATGATAGCAGGACTGGTAACATTTGCTGATTGGCTGGGCTCAAATGAGGATTTCTTTCCGCAGGACGCTCGCTGGGACCTGCAGGCGCGTAGGCTTCGCGCCAGACAGGCTCTCGATTCCATAGGCTGGAGGCCGGTTCGCCTTCGGAAGGCGCTTCAGTTCGAAGCCATCTTTCCCGGCTACTCGCCCAATCCCCTCCAATCAGCGGCCGTCCAGACCGTCCAGGAACGCGGTCTCTATGTCATCGAAGGACCGATGGGAAGCGGGAAGACAGAGGCGGCGCTGGCGGCCGCATATCAACTCCTCGAGGTGGGGAAAGCCACGGGCATCTACTTTGGCTTGCCCACGCAGGTGACAAGCAACCGAATCTATCTGCGCGTGCAAGAATACTTGCAGAACATCAGCACCGAGTCGGCCGAATTGCGGCTGGCACACAGCGCGTCGTGGCTGGTTCAGACTGAGCCGCCTCCCAAGCTGAGACCGGCGAGCAACGACGGCGAGGCCAAAGATCACGTTCGGGTAGGCCGATCGTGGTTTGCTTCGCCCAAGCGTGCTCTGCTCGCGCCATTTGGCGTGGGGACGATTGATCAGGCCTTGCTGGGCATCGTCGCGGCAAAGCACTCTTTCCTTCGCCAGTTCGGGCTGGCGGGAA
>WNGG01007838.1_pt1 | contig 15412 bp, 12 predicted proteins | sample 5400661 | NCBI WGS metagenome assembly WNGG01 (sample SAMN13153372, study PRJNA577476) | soil metagenome | isolation source: 100 cm soil or saprolite under Garry oak tree replicate 1 | place: USA:California | collected 2016-06-15
TCCAAGACGATTACTGCGATGACCACGGCCACTGCGAGCCTGGTGTAAAGGTAGATTCTCTATGGTGGAATGGAGAAGAATGGAACTGGGAACGGGTTCGCCCATATTCTGTCACTCTGCGAGCATTGCGAAACAACTAATTCTCTTTCACGATTCTTCGGTGAGGCTACAGTTTCGCTGGCTTCGTGTTACTACGAGACCAACTTGGTTGGGATCCTGACCTCTGGATAACTTAGAAGAGTAGCGAGATTTTTCATCAATCAACCAGGCTTGCAATGCTCGATGCCCCAAATCCGCAGTGCAAATTGCGAATAGTCCCGCACTTACGTTTTGGTTTACCGTTGTTCGTTCGTCTTTCGATATAAACGAATTATATGGGTATCTGCGAGCCAGTCTCGGGTTTCCTTCGAGATGAGGTTCGTCTGTTGAGAGCGCTGCATCAAATCCATCTTGGAGGACGAAGACTGTGGGTGAGAGATTCCAACCTTTAGCTTCACTAGAAAAGGCGCTAACCGCGAAGAACATACTCGCTAGTCGCCTTTTCGGCCTCATAGGTGCGAGGTTCGGCTTGGCAGCGTTCCTCCTACCGCTTGCCATAAGGGCGATTCCGGACCTCATTGCCGGACCCTATCCCATAGGGTACGACACAATCGGCTCCTACGTTCCGATCATGCTCGACTGGGGATCGGGCAACTTCCAATCCTTCAACCCCATGATCGGCGGGTGGTTAACCTTTGCAATCTTCGGCACAGCCTACTGGGCCACACACGCGGATCCAGTTTTCATATTGAAAATTGCTGGACCAATACTCTACGGATTCCTCGGGTTTTCAGAATACTATTTCGCCCGTGGCTTACTCAAATGGGACATGAAGAAATCACTGCTGTTAGTTCTAATTGCCTCAACCTACTTCGTTTCCCTTAGAATCTCTCTTGATCTCTTCCGGAACACCCTCGGCATTTCACTACTCCTGATCACGCTAACGCTGGGCCAGAACATTGGGACTACCCATCGTAGCCTTCTCTTCGCAACTCTCGTTTGGCTAGTGTCAGTAACCCACCTTCTTGTCGGAGGCCTGCTTCTTGCTTTCATCGCGATCGAAGCCTTCAGATCCTCCGCATATAGACTTCAGAGAATCTTATGCATGGTGCCCGCTGTCGGGCAGATTCTTTTGTCGCTCGTAGGTTTCTATCTTCTCGGAACAGGGCTCATTGCTGAGAGCAGTCAATCGATTCACTCACTTTCCCAAATTGCGTTTCCACTTTACATCTTCCTTCCATTAATCCCGGTTGCTGCCTTTGGACTCAAGATGCTCGCCAATGGGACTGTGAAGTGGTGGTTGCTTTGCTGCGGAATAGGGCTGGCCCTCGCTGCAGCACCAATCTCAACCTCCCTCGTTCTCCCCTACCGTTGGGCTCTAATGATGACTGTTCCGATAGCAATCTGTGCAACTGAAGGTAGCGACAGACTAAGGCTCATGCTTCGTCAGGGAGGAAAACTCCGCTTGATCCGTGGAGCATGGATGCTGGCCTTGCTCCTTCTGGGAGGCGCATACCTCGCGCTGCCGACGGATAACGCGTTTCCCTACTTTGGCTTCTTCTCCCCCCCTTCGATGCTACAAAGCACTGTTCCCCTAACCGACAGCAGCAACATCGTGAACGCAATGGGATGGCTGTCCAACCATACGCAACCAGGTTCCGTCTTGATGACTCACAACGCGTTCTACGGATGGGCGAGATTGTACTTTCACGGGAACGCCTCAATCGTCGGGTACAGCCCTGACGTAACGCTTCAGTCAGCCACACACGATACCATCGAAAAGGGATATTCACGGATCTACACACTTTGGTGGACCGACAACTCTGGAGCGGTCTACTATCAACAAACCATTCCGTCAGGATTCGTGCTGCAACACCAAGAAGGAAGAATAGGGGTCTTTCTATATGTCGAATAAGAAAGAATCGAGATCATCCTTCAGAGTCCGGTGCGGCAGAACTTTAGAAGCAAGGTTCCAGAGGAATCCCAATTGGCCAACTTGACCGCCCTAGATACAATCCCCTCACAAGAGATCTCTGCCCTCAGAGAGAGACCATTCATTGTTGCGGCTATTCCTGCCTACAACGAAGAGAGGACAATCGCCAAACTGGTCTTACAAGCAAGAAAATACTCGGACAAGGTCGTCGTATGCGATGATGGTTCCACCGATTCTACTAGCGAAATAGCGACAGAGTTGGGAGCCGACGTGATTAGACATGAAAGGAATCTCGGCTATGGCGCTGCAATTCGAAGCTTGTTCAGAAGAGCAAGAGAACTCGGAGCTGATGTAACCGTCACCCTAGACGGTGACGGTCAACACGAACCAAGCGAAATCCCCCTATTGGTAGAACCGATCCTTAGAGGACAAGCGGATGTTGTCATCGGATCTCGCTTTCTAGGCCCTCCCCAAGATGATGGCATGCCCAGATACCGTCGCATAGGGATCGATGTGATAACGAAACTTGCTAGTGTTGCTTCAAGCCTCCGGCTTAGCGACGCGCAAAGTGGTTTCCGTGCATACGGTATCAAGGCCCTAAACGAGTTAGTACTTTCTGAGGAGGGGATGAGCCTTAGCGTAGAAGTCTTACTGGAGACAAAAAGGCACAATCTGGAAGTGGTAGAAGTGCCATCAGTATGCAATTACGAAGACGTGGGGAAGACGTCTACCCAGAATCCTTTGAGGCACGGGTTGGGAGTATTGGTATCCCTCCTTCGGCTTGTCGTGGAGGAAAGACCCCTCGTACTGCTGGGGGTGCCCGGGACAGTTCTCCTGCTGATAGGAATCGGGTTCGGCGCCTGGATGCTGCGAATTTACACCAGTGAGGGTCACGTGGTTACAAATATCGCTTTGGCTTCGATCGCATTCATCCTCATAGGCCTTGTGGCAGTCTTCGCTTCGATAACTCTTTACTCTATTGGCAGGCTAATGAAGAGGGCTACCAGCCTTCGATCGTGATGGCATGAAACTGTCCATAGTCTTAGGCACGAGACCTGAGATAGTCAAAATGTCACCGGTGATAAGAGCATGCGAGGATGCTGCTGTCTCCTTCTCAGTCCTTCACACAGGCCAGCACTACTCCTACAACATGGACCGGGTATTCTTTGAACAGCTCGGTCTGCCAGACGCGGGGTACAATTTGGACGCCGGATCTGGAAGCCATGCACAACAAACCGGTCGGATACTCGCAGGGGTGGAACAATTCCTCCGAAGAGAGCAACCTGACGCTGTTCTTGTCGAGGGTGATACCAACACAGTTCTTGCGGGTGCCCTTGCCGCCACTAAGCTTGGAATCGAGGTTGGACATGTAGAAGCTGGGTTAAGGAGTTATGACAAGAGAATGCCGGAGGAAATTAACCGAGTGGTTGCCGATCACTGTTCAGACTACCTGTTTGCACCTACTAACAAATCAAGGGAAAACCTTGCTCTTGAAGGTCTACTGGACAAAACCTACGTGGTGGGAAACACAATAGTGGACGCGATATCTCAGAATCTTGAAATTTCTAGACAGAGATCGAGCATTCTCGACGACCTGGATGTAGAAAAAGGCTCTTACTTTCTCGCTACAGCACATCGGCAGGAAAACGTAGACGATGAGGCAAAGCTACGAGGGATCGTCGGGGGCTTGGAGTTGGTGGCGGAGGAACTGTGCCGCAAAGTCATCTTTCCAGTTCATCCCCGTACCGCCAAGCAAACTAGAGAATTCGGAGTAAGCCACGATGGAATCAAGTTCGTCGAGCCGTTGGACTACCTGAGCTTTCTTCAGCTTGAGAGTAATGCGGCTTTGGTGTTCACAGATTCTGGGGGGGTTCAGGAGGAGGCGTGCATTCTTAATGTGCCGTGCCTCACAATGAGGGAGAATACTGAGAGGCCTGAGAGTGTCGACGTAGGAGCGAATATCCTAGTAGGTACCGACCCCAACAGAATTCTTGAGAACGCTCGAATCATGCTGGACAATCACTCAAAATGGAAGAACCCGTTCGGGGACGGAAAGACGGGCCAAAGGATTGTTCAAATTCTCAGGGACGAACACGAGGCGACGTCAACCGAATTGAAACCGCAACCAATCGCGAGTGTTTTCTGATGCCAGCCAATCCACGCACGTTCTCGAAAATTAGTTCGAAGGGTAAAGTTTCTTTCTATTCGGCGGGAGACAACATCCCATGAAAGTGCTCGTTACAGGCGGCTTGGGATTCATTGGTTCGAACCTCGTGCCCGAATTGAAGAATAGAGGGCATGATGTCTGCGTCTGCGACATAAGCCAATCTGGGAGCGAGAACTATCTGAGGTGCGACGTCTCTGAGTCGAGACAAGTCGAAAGGATCTTTCGAAAACACAAGTTTGATCTAACCTATCATCTGGCGGCCGAGTATGGCCGTTGGAATGGCGAGGACTATTACGAGAACCTGTGGAACACGAATGTGATCGGGACAAAAAACCTCATTCGGGCGCAAGAAGCAAATAAATTTCGCATGGTTCTCTTCAGTAGTGCTGAAGTGTATGGCGATTATGGAGGAACCATGAAGGAAGAAGTTATGGATACTGTCCCAATTAAGCAGATGAATGATTATGCAATGACGAAGTGGGTTAACGAGATGCAGGCATTAAACTCTGCTGCAATGAGTCAGACGGAGACAGTTAGAGTTCGACCCGTAAACGCCTATGGACCTCACGAATATTACTCGCCATACAGAGGAGTCGTTCCAACCTTCATTCATCATGCCATGAAAGGAATACCTTACGTTGTATATAAGAATCACAAGCGAATGTTCGACTATGTTGAGGATACTTGTGAAACCTTGGCGAATATTGCCGAGAACTTCCGACCTAATGAAGTGTACAATCTTTCGAGCAACGACGAGCACGACATCAAACACGTGTCCGACCTTATTTTGGAATTTCTCGGTAGAGACGATTCACTGGTCGCTTACAAGGAATGGGAGCCATTCACGACAAGAATCAAAAGAGTCGATTCTTCGAAGGCGATTGCACAACTCGGCCATAATCCGAAGACCTCACTCGAGGAAGGTTTGAGAAAGACGATCGCTTGGTCGAGAAACGCCTACTTGTCAGCCTCGAAAAATTCGACACAAACGGAAGCGGCCCTTCCACAAGTCGCAGGGTAAGTCCCAATAAATGTCATCTGAGACTTACAAGACTGATGATCCAACTAACGGGCAAATCCGAGGATCCTACAAAGATGCAACCGCCTTGGTTACCGGCGGAGCAGGTTTCATAGGAAGCAACCTTGTCCGTCAACTCCTAAGTCTCAATGTCAACAAAATCACTGTCGTTGACGACCTTTCCTCTGCTTGCGAATGGAACCTCCCCAGAGACATGAGGGTCAGATTCATTCGAGGGAGCATCTTAGAAGATGAAAAACTGGTAAGCGCTTTTGAAAGTCGGCCCCGATACGTCTTCCACCTAGCTGCTCATTTTGCGAACCAGAACTCTGTCGACCACCCGGAGACTGATCTCGCTGTAAACGGCACGGGAACTCTGAAGATGCTTCGACTCGCGCGTACCGCTGATACGACTCGTTTCGTGTTCGCCTCGTCGGGATGCTCGGTTTACGGTAGCGACGCGCCACTTCCCCTGAAAGAGGATTTCGTTTCGATCCACCTAGACACTCCTTACCAGATTACGAAGCTGCTCGGAGAATTATATTGCAATTACTTCTCAGACCTATACGGGATGAAGATCAGCGTTCCTAGATTCTTCAACGTATATGGTCCGGGCGAGGTCCCCGGTAACTATCGAAACGTGATTCCGAACTTCTTCTTCTGGGCTCTAACCCAGAATCCTCTACCGGTAACAGGTAGTGGAGATGAAACTAGAGATTTTACATTTGTAGAAGATGTCGTAAATGGAATATTGAGATGCGGCTGTGTCGATCAAGCGATCGGCCAAGCGATGAACCTAGCTTCAGGAGTTGAAACGAGGATCATCGATCTCGCCAAATCGATTAATAAGTTAACCGGAAACAAAAAAGGAGTCATAATGCAACCCAAAAGAGACTGGGATAAATCAACCCGTCGCCGAGCCTCAATTGACAAGGCGAGACGCTTAATTGGATACAAGCCCTCGACGAACATCGAGGATGGACTGACATCGACCCTATCGTGGTTTAGAAAAAAATGGGCAATGATTCAGCGTGATGCCAGATTCTAGAGTTTTAACCAAAGATAACCCAAGAAAATCTAAGGTCTTTTGCTGGCGTGGACTCTGGTTATATGTCCATCGGCATGCGCCAGAGAGTCATTCTTCAGAGTTTAACAAAAAATTCGGACGAAGCCTCCGCCAACAGGGCTCTTACACCGATAAGTCGACCACAACCAAAGGCTCGGTCTTTCCATAGTCTATGAACGAGAGACCATTCCATCCCAGAGCCATGACCAAAGACTGAGACGGACATTCACTATCAGTGCTAAGCTCATCACGATTTCATGGTAATTAGATCTTGAATATCGCTATATTAGCCAACGGTTTTCCACCCGAGCTAACTTCCGCCAGACTTAACTACGAAATGGCAATGGAGCTGAGTGAGCGAGGGCATCAAGTTCGAGTCGTGACTGTGCTCCCTCGTGCTCGCTACGTCGATTCATCCTGGACAGGTTCTGGAAGGATATTCCATAATGAATCAGTCAACCAAAGGCTAAACGTTGTCCGAGTTGGGCTTCGGCTGAATCTTTCAGAGGGACTGGTTGGCCGAGCAGTACACTATTTCTTGACACCATTTTGGATAACCCTAGGGTCCATTATTTCCCCCCGCTCCGACATAATACTCTGTGAGTCGCCCCCTCTCTTTGCGGGCGTTGCAGCCTACCTAGTGAGCAAGATCAAAAGAGCCCGTTTTGCGCTCAGAATTCAGGACATCCACCCCGACGTTCTCGTTGAAACGGGCGTGGTGAAAAACCGTTTCATAATATCAATGATGAGATCCATCGAAAAATTTATCTACGCAAATGCAGCGCTGATAACAACCATCTCTCCATCATATCGGAGACGCATCATATCGAAAGGTGTTCCTCCGGACAAGGTGAAATGCGTTCCGAACTGGGCGGCTGATGGCTCTTCACGAAAAACTACCCCTGGAGCGATCGGAAAGGAACTCGTCTTCCAAAACAGCTTCACCGTCACATACGCCGGAACAATGTCTTGGTTCCAAGATTTGGAAACAATCGTCGAGGCAGCGAATCTCCTCCAAGAGAACCCCAAAATTCACTTTTTCATGATTGGAGATGGGGCGATCAAAAAGCAGTTGATGGAAAGGGCGCAAGCCCTTTCGCTAAGGAATATCACTTTCTTGCCTTTTCAGTCGAAGGAAGTTTACTATACTGTCATCAAGTCATCAAACATTTGCGTGGTCCCTCTCAAGAAATCGGTGACAACACCTGAAATGCCCTCAAAGCTTCTAGAGATTATGATGGCTGGCACGCCACTTGTCGTCAATGTTCCAAATAGCTCGGAAGTTGCAAGTGTCGTGAGAGAGGCCGATTGCGGCGTGGTGGTGGAACCTGAAAACGCTGAGGCATTCGCAGATTGCATCCGGCAACTCTACCAAAATAGAAACGACCTGGAAAAATTTGGGAGAAACGGCAGACGATTCGCTCTGGCCCGCTTTTCCCTCGAAGCATCTATTGATTCTTTTGAAAGCCTTCTCAAGTCTGTTGTTCAATCGTAAATAGACTGGGAAGTGAACACCGTGCACCGCTACCGCCATCAGACAAATATCCATAGATTAGCAGCGGCCAAAGGGCCGACAATGCGTTCAAACCATCAGTCTTCGACTATGTTTACGAGTATCATTGCATCCCTCTTCGTAATTTGGAGTAACAGTTGACATTATGTCTCTGGGGTGATGACTTGGAATGAAGATCGGACTAGTAGCTTCACAGCCATTGTCCGAGAGCATGGGCACCTCGTCAACCATCATGGGTTTTGGATCCGCCCTCGCGGACCTAGGACAAGAGATTCACATTTTAGCCCCTGGCCAAGAGACCAGGGTTGTAAAACACAACCTGACTTTGCACGGATATGATGGCTTCGGCGTTTCTCTACTTTACAAGGAGTCTAGGAGACTATACAACTCCCCTCTCCTCGCCAGAAGAACTGTTCTTCGCCCGAAGATCATCCGTAGCGTAATTGCGAGATTTGGCGTCACGATTTCTAAATGGCTTCAAAACCTGAGATTGGACATCGTAGAAGGAGAACAAGAAGTCGCGGCCCGAGCGTCTCTAGACGAGGCCAAGAAAGTCGGCCTGCCTTGCATCTCGCATTTCCACAATCTCTGGTACCAAGAATGCCTAGAGCTCGGACTCCTCCGATCAAACGACCCTGAGCTGAGGTCCCTTGAAGAACTAACGTGGGGGATTATAGAAGACTCGGACGCTGTTATCACTCCAACCGAATTTATGAGAGAATTCCTCATGTCCCGCTCAGGAAAATCCTCATCGGAAATTATTCACGTGCCAAGGGGGACGACGGCTAGACTCAAAGCGGAGATCCCGCCCCGGACATATAATCGATTAGTCTATGCTGGAACCTTGGCGATGACGCAGGGCTTTCATCTTCTTCTTCAGGCGATAAGAGTCTCTGCTGGGGATCACGAGTACGTCCTCTGTGGGAAGGGTGAGGACGAGAAGAAGATTAGAAACATGGCTCGAGAGCTGGGACTGAATATCAAATTCTGCTGGTTCGATAACAAGAATGAATATTTCGAATTTCTCTCGAAATGCTCTGTGGGAGTGATTCCTTGGGCAAAGACTCCGTCGAGACAGCTGGGCTTCCCAATGAAACTGTTAGATTACATGTCGGTGGGACTTCCTGTCATCTGCTCCCAGATTGGAAGCTGGACCTCCCTGGTAGAGTCGCACAATATCGGCGTCCTTTGTCCTCCTAATCCGGGGCACTGGGCGTCTTCAATCGACGCTCTTCTGGGAGACTCTGACAAGACTAGGGCGATGGGCACTCGAGCCCTTCTCCTCAGCCGCGGAGAATTCAGTTGGGCACGTTGTGCGAAGCGACTGCTTGAGACATACCAAGAGCTGTCATGAAAAAATCCCGGCGAGTCACCGAACAGGCGGAACACCCGGAGAAGCTCGGGCCAATCCAAGTTCTTGTCTATCCCGATGTCCTGTCATTCACCTACGATGTCATTGTAACCCTTTTCGTGATGTTTCATCTGCCTCGAAAGGGGCCCTCGAGATCTCTCTTTCAGCGAGCTCGCTAAAGATATGTCCGATCAGAATATGGGACTCCTGAATCCTCGAAGTTAGCTGAGAGGGCACTACAATGGCGATATCAACAGAGTGCGCGAGTTTTCCTCCACTACCACCTGTAAGACCGATCGTTGTCGCTCCCTTCACTCTGGCGGCTTCAATTCCTTGAAGTACGTTTCTCGAGTTGCCACTCGTGCTTATCCCTATGACGATGTCCTTGGCTGTACATAGAGCGTTGATCTGCCTGTCGAAGATGTTTTCAAATCCGATGTCATTAGCGATTGCGGTCAATGACGATGTGTTCACAGTGAGGGCAATTGCCGGGATGGGAGGTCTCTCCAACAAATAGCGCCCCATGAATTCTGCAGCTATGTGTTGAGCATCCGCGGCACTTCCCCCATTCCCGAATAGAAATATCTTGCCCCCGTTCCTGATGCACCGAACGATAATCTCGGTGGCGCGTGCGATATTGTCGGTTTGAGACTTGAGTAACTCTTTGACAGCAATGCTTTCTTCTATGCTTCTCAAGACGTGATCTTTCAGGCTAGCACTCCGTCCTCCCGCAGTTTCCATGAACCTACGCCATTGCGGTCAAAGTTGAAGCTAACAGTTCTGTAACCTTTCGATTCGAAGAACTTTGTGAGAATTCTCCTTTTCTGGAATTCTACGAAAAAGAGCATGTGTCCGCCATCTCCGGCACCAAGGACCTTGCCGCCCACGGCTCCATTCTGTAATGCGACTTCGTATATCGAATCGATTTGAGGGTTTGAAATCATTGCATCGAGGTGTTTCTTGTATTGCCACTCCTCTCCAAGCAATTCTCCAAATCGCATCAGATCTCCATTCAACAGAGATGATTTCATCTCGAGAGCCACCCTTTTGATACCACGCAGATTCTCCAACGTCTCGGACTCTCCACGAGCATAGGATTCGATTTGTCTCGAAAGAATGTCGGATGATAGACGACTCTTTCCCGTGTCTATTAAGACCAGACTGGCAAGGAGCTCGTTTAGAATTTCGGTTCTAACATTGAGTGGGTTAACGGCAACACCAGTTCCTGAGAACTCCATGAAATTCAGACCCCCGAAAGCCGATGAATACTGGTCCTGGTATCCTCCTTTGATTCCCAGCTCATCCCTTTCGAGTTTGTATGCCATTTCCGCAATTGAGCCGTTTGATGGTTGCCTCCCGAGAAGGTCACTCACAGCTCGTATTATCGCGACCATCAAAGCAGATGAGGATCCGAGTCCCGAGCCTGGTGCCGCGTCGGAAAACAAGGAAAACTCGAGGTTCTTTGGGCTGCCGTTCCCTACGGCTCGGATGACTGACTTGGGCAAGTCCATAATGCCGTTGTACTTCAGACTCCTAAGGTCAGGATAAAACTCACTCAGCCCGAGGTCATCGGATCTGAAGACGTAACCGTTGACCTCGCCTTGAGTAACCGTGCAGTATGCGTATTTGTCGATGGTAGTACTTAACACTACTCCGCCGTACTTTTCAGGATATGGGGGCACGTCCGTGCCGCCCCCTCCGAAACTAATTCTGAGCGGGGCTCTAGCCCGAATTATCATGTCTGATCGAACTCCCAATTCGTGACGGAGCTATGTAACCATCATATCGAGTGTCGTAATGACTAGCGATGAATTTCCCAGCTCTCAGCAATGCACTTGGGCTGTTCGTAGGGATTCTAAGTGTTCGGCATCCGACACTTTTTCCCGCCTCTTCATCGGTGAGCTTGTCGCCAATGAACCAAGAACCTCGGACAACGATTCCAAACCGCCTAGCTGCTTCGTTGAAGAGGCCTGGCTTCGGTTTCCGACAACTGCAGCCGTCTGTCGGTCGATGTGGACAATAAAGGACTCCGGTTATCTCTCCGCCATGACCGGAAATTACGGAGACCATATGACGATGTATTTTACGAAGTTCAGCGTCGGAAATGATTCCTCTTCCAACTAGCGATTGATTTGTAACAATCACAATAGGAAGCTCGAGGTCTGTTAGAATCTTGATAGCATCAAGTGTTCCCGGTAGGAACTCAAATTCCTCAATGCTTCTTACATAGTCATCGCGCTCACGACAAATTACCCCGTCTCTGTCAAGGAACACCGCGATCTTGGGTGCAAGACTCATCGAATCACGCTTGAGTGAGTCAGCGGGGTCGCATCCACTATTTGTCCAGCTCGCTTTTTCTGTGAAGTATGATCAGCCACGACGATCCCAAGGCAAGGGGCAGGTACTTTGCGATTTTCAAGTCTAGGGCTATCACCTGATCAAGCGGATTTCTTCCGCGGAAACCAAGGATTGAAAGCAGATTTCCCATTGTCTCCAAATATGTGGACAAAAATGAGACATTCCGGAACGAGTCGATGGTCATCCCTAGGGCTTCAAGCTGAAGTCTAGCACTCTCGGGAGTAATCATACGAACATGGAAATGTCCTTCCTCGATATGGTCGAGATATCCAAGTCTTTTGAGAACAAATCTGCTAATCGGAGATCTAAGCAGGATTTTATCATAAACCAGTCCGTGGGCTACCGCAGGGATCGCAACAATTATCTTTGAGGAGCGAGCTTGCCAGACGGAACGATCGCACCCGACTACGTCGAAACCACGCTGAGCCAGAACCTTTGATACCCTTCCATCACCGCACCCAGCATCCAGGATAAGCCCTCTATTGGCAAAGCTAAGGACGCTCTTGAGCTTCTGCATTTGGATGTGAGAGGTGATTCCCCTCGGGGAGCACGGTTCTCGAGTGGACGTTTGCACCGAAAGTACGGATTGGTTTTGAATTCTAGAGTCGGAGAAGCTCGCGCGAGGTACCCGTTGAACGCTTGCGTCGCTCTTTGAGCAACTTCGGATCCTCGCAAGAAGAGGAAAAAGGCTCCCCAAGTAAGCTCAGTGGTTGCTCGCCAATGGTGCAAGGGCGTTGGGAGTTGAGATATAGAGGCCGTTCTTCAGCTGGAAGACAGCGCTTTCCACAGGGCCAATTGAATATAGCGCTGGCGGGATCACAATAAGGCGAAACGAATGTAAGTTAGGCGATACAGGAACTACGCCAGCCAGCATGAATGGCTTGCGGCCAGCTAGATCGTTTACCGAGCCTTGGTAGACGTTAGCTCCGGTGATCGCGCGAGCATACTGGAAGCTGTTTTCAATGAAACCGGGGTCCTCAACGAGAACCAGAATAGTTTGATTTCCGAAACCGAACTGGTCTCTAATAAGAGCGAGCTGCTGGATGCCTTGGTTGTTCGGATAATACACATACGGTGGAGCGAACGCCTTTGGGACGGATACGGAGAAAGTTAACAAGATAACGATGAGGATAATGAAAGTCCCGCTTGTGACCCTACTTGTTAATCTCGTCAGTCGCGGGGGCGGGGACAAGGCTTTGACCTTTTGAATGGCTATGCGCGACAAGCCAGTCGCAGCGTATCCAGCGAGAATGCCTACGGGAAGGAGGATTATCAGGCGGGACTGTTGATTGAATCCGAAGAGAAGAAGAAATGATACCGAGGCAATCCATGATACCAGTAGCGTCGGCAGCCTGTGCTTGGACCCGGGACGCAAGAGCGCGATTGCGCCGAGGGCGGCCGCGGTAAGGATTAATGGATTTTCAAAGCCAACTGTGTTATTGATCAGGAAAGATGGATCCAGAGGGGAAAAGTTTCCCTTTTGGAGGGTGAACAGAACCCCTTGTAAGATTGAAGGGGTTGTGATGGTGCGCTCATACCACTGTGCTGGCAGAAGACTCTGAACCAGGCCAGAGGTTACTCTGACTATTGCGAAATATGCTATTCCTGGAGCGATTGCTGCCAGAAATGGTGCAAGGCGTGGAAGGACCCCTTCAAGGTAAGAGCCGAATAGGTAAACAGCTAGAATGACCATTCCAAGAATCCAAGTGTAACTGTGCGCGAAGATCAGTCCAGTTGAAATCAACACTATCTGCAGAATTGATTTCCGGCTGGGATCGATTGTCAGAGTTTTGATAATCGAGGAGAATAGTAGCAACAAAATGGATATGCCAAGCATCTGGGCAAACAAATCGTACGACATGCGGATCAGAAAGAAGGAAAATCCTGAAAAAGCCATGGAAGCAATGGCGAGCTCGCGATCTTGAGTCAGCGCTCTCACCAATTGAAACGTCGCAAGTGCCATAAAGTTGGAGAGCATGATGGGAAAGGTGATTACGGAAATCTGAAATGGTAGGCCTAAGACCCCTTCGACAACTAGCCTAAGAGCTGCGAGGACAAGGAAGGCTAACTCACGCCCGTCTCCAAGAATGGCAAGAATCGATTGCTTTTCGAGGATCAGGTTGGAGACGTAAAGATAGTTCGGGGTATCTGATCCCTGAGGGGTTGGGTCTAGTAGAAACCGTAAAACGCTCAAAGAGACAACTAGCGCAAAAGTGACTGCGAACAAGGTATTTTGCGACTTGGCGACATATCCATGCATCGGGGCAGAATGGTTCAGATTTCGCTTGAATGACGCTACAATGTACGCGATTGGCGAGAGCAGAATCAGGGGGAACATTAGCCATGAAAGGTAATACGAATTTGGAAGAATTAGGCATGTCGGACATGCAAGCTCGAATCGAACTACAAAGAAGGCAAAAAGAAGTGTACAAGTAAATGCAAGCACTACGGAGAGTTGAGTGGCTAGACCTTCCCTGTATCTTCGTTCGAATCGAATGAACACATTTTGCACATCGGCTGTCTGGAATATTAAGGGTCTCCGTCGATATCGGATATCACTATCACCATTTCGAACGCCGACGGAAATTCACGGAGATAAGCCCGTCAACGAAGGATTCAAAGATATCGGAGAATGCTTTTCGCATATCAGATCCAACACTCTTCTTTCTAGAGAATGATAACTGTACCCCTCGACAAGAGCCAGATAGCTTGAAAATATTGAACAGTCAATCCTCTCATCTCCTACATTTGATCTCCTATCATGCGGGAGAGATTCATAGACTTAAGCGTTAAGACTCCGAATCCCGCAAGTGCTAGAAAGAGAACCCAGACGCCTTCCGTCAGCACTATTACGCCAATGCCGATAGCAAGAATCGCCAATACTGCTTCGGCGATTGCGATTCTGTCATGGCTGACATCGAGAAAGTATTGCCGATTTCTTCCATTGTTTTCGACCCCGCTCTTGGGCGTACGGAAAAAGAACCCTGGTCTTCCTCTCATTCCTTGCAGGAAGCCGATGCAGATTCTTGTGGTCATGCACGAGGTCGTGTAGGAAATAAGTGGGAGGAGGAGTAGGTTTTTCGCAGTCATTATCCTTTGCACTTGAAGTGCATATGTCCCTGAGAGAAAGAAGCCTACTAAGGGTAATGTCACGATGATGACATAAACGGGGCTAGTGAATATCGAGTTTGTAGGTGCACTGAACCCAAGGATGAGTCCAATGGCGGAAACAAAGGTGACCACGATCCAGCTGAGTGCTGAGAAAGGTCCCAATAGGAAGAGTAACAAAGCGAGCCTCTTCCAGGGAGATAGTTTGTGAGATTCAAGGATTTTTCGCCAGTTTGAGCGAGCGCACTTGGTCCAGCCCTGCGAAACTCTCGCAGCTTGTTTTTTCCACACCTCAAGGCTCGAGGGATCTTCGCCGAAGACCTTGACATCGCTCAGGTAGACGCCTCGCCATCCTCCTAAGTAGATTTTGCATGAGAGGTCCGCGTCGTCCACTATTGAGTCGTTCGTCCAATACCCGACCTCTCTAAGAACGGCTGACGACATCAGCGTGAAGCCTCCTTGAAATGAGTACGGAGCGTCCAGGGTGTACGATCCCATCTTTGTTATCGTGTCTCCCTGGTCTTGGGATAAAGCAAACAATCTTGTGATCAGGTTTTGTTCGCGGTTGTAGTGGCCGACCCGGAATGACACGAACGCTATTCTGGGATCTAATCGAAAAGCTGCTAGTCCTCGGGACAATGAAGCGGGTGTGACTGTCGAATCCGCGTCTAGAAGGAGGACGTATTCGCCTCTCAAGAGAGGGGCGGCGTGGTTCAATGCGCCGCTCTTGAATCCCTCCCTGTTGTTTCGCCTTGATACGAGAGCGACGATACCCGAAGGATTCAGCTCCTTTATTTTCTCGTCTATCACGCTCCTCGTGTCATCTGTAGAGTCGTCGGCAACAATAACCTGAATTTTT
>WNGG01004617.1_pt1 | contig 15405 bp, 10 predicted proteins | sample 5400661 | NCBI WGS metagenome assembly WNGG01 (sample SAMN13153372, study PRJNA577476) | soil metagenome | isolation source: 100 cm soil or saprolite under Garry oak tree replicate 1 | place: USA:California | collected 2016-06-15
AGATGACGTGCAACTTCTCGCACAGTTAGCAATTTTTCGGTTTCCTCTGCCATAGCAGCATCTCCTAGATTTTTGTCAGGACGGGACTTGCGGTCGCCCAAAAGAGTATTGTTACGACTAGGCATATTTACACCCTTGTCTCTGTAACATAAGAAACAATCAGCATATAGCAACACTGGCATGACGAGACTGGTATTCTCCGCAATGTATCTGCCTATTCCAGCCACGAGAGCATCTCATGGAGCATCTGACGATACAGCGAAAAAAAGGTTATAACATTGCTTGCCAGTTAACTATACTATACAACTCGTCAGAAACGGGCTAAAATGAAGTAGATAGGATAGTGCGGTAGCTGCAAGGATACCTTTCGCGTGACCTATGCCCCCGGATGGTTGCTAACCCGCCAACCTGGGGGTACAATTTAAGAAGTTTAGGCACCAACACATCTTCCAGTCTGGGATCATACAAAGAGACGACCAGGCGCAATAGAAAGGGTGTCTTCACGAAAGGGTTCTAATGACCACAATCAAACTGGTTATCAGTGATCTACATCTTGCCGACGGTCATGCAGTGCTGGATGGCTTTGGAGAGTACCAGCAGTCGGCGCTCGAAGGACTGCTAAATGCAGCAAGCACGCATGACCCGTTGAGCCAGGCGGGAGATGTCGAGATGATCATCAATGGCGACTGTTTTGACTTCCTGACGGTTCCGCCATATGACAGCGGCGGCACGACGGATACTGCTCTAGCAGTAGAAAAGTTGGCGAAGATCACCGCCGCTCACCGTCCTTTCTTCCAGGCTCTCCGCACTTTTATCGCTCAACCAGGGCGGCGTGTTACATTTATTACAGGAAATCACGATATCGATCTTTGCTTTGTAGAAATACGCGCGGGCATCTATGACGCAATTGGCATTCAACAAGGCGTTGAGACGGTACAGTTTTGCCCTACACGTTTCTATCGCCCGCTGCCGGATGTCTATATTGAGCATGGCAACGCATACGATTTCTGGAATCGTGATATCAGTGAGCTATGGGACGCACAGGGCCAGCCGCTCACACGCGAGCCGCACAGCATCACATTGCCCACCGGATCGCACTACCTGCAGCACGCATTTCTTCCCATCAATCTCGCATATCCCTACATTGACCATCTTGAACCATCCATGAGCATCTTGCGCCAGATGGCCCTGCTATCCCTGATCAATCCCCAGATCGTCATTGAAATGGTGCAGCGCACCATGGAACTGCTAGCTCAGCCTCGCGAGGGACTGGCATACCTTGCCCCGGGTAATGAACGTATTCCCGCTAGGTTGTTTGAGCAGGCGATGCTGGACCTCGCGGCGTTTCAACAAGATGCTGCCGCGCGCCATCCTGGTTGGATCGAGCCACCTGGCATCAATGCAGACCGTACACGGGCCGACGCCATGACAGAGTTCGCAATGCTGCGCGAAGCACTGACCCTGCCTTTCTTAGAGGCGATCGCGGCTGCTTGTACGCCAGCAATATACCAGATGGGAGAAAGCGTAGCGGCAGGCATGCATAATGTGCTCATGAGCGACCCCACACTGCGCTACGCCATTGCCGGCCACACGCATATGCTGCGCATCGATCCTATCAAGAGCGAAGCAAGGGAACAGCAGGTCTATCTCAACACGGGGAGCTGGACTACGCGCATCGCTTTGCCCGCTCCAGGGGAGATTACTGCTGAAGTGGCTGCATGGTTATGCCAGCCAGATTGGCCCACCATCCCGCTGCGCGATATCACGCAACTGATTTTTGCTATGGTCAATGCTGCGGATGGTGGGCCATCCAGCGCCAGCCTCTGCCTCTGGGAGGGGGGCAAAAATGGGCACTACCGGGTACTGGCGTAGCAATAAGAAGGATTCCTTATGATGACACAACATACCGAGCAAGCACAAAATACTTCTTCCACAGCGTCCAGGCGCGAGACGATCGTGTTAATCGATGGACACGCCATGATTCACCGGGCCTTTCACGCTGTACCCGAAAACCTAACAACCAAGAGTGGAGAGCCCATCAACGCCACCTTCGGCTTCACCAATATCCTCATCAAGGCTCTTGGCGACGTGAAGCCTGACTACATTGCCGTAACCTTTGACCGGGCCGCGCCGACCTTCAGGCACGAGCAGTTTGCTGCATATAAAGCGCACCGGCCAACATTGCCCGATAATATGAGGCCGCAATTTGGCCGCATTCGCGAGGTAGTCGAGGCCTTTGGCATCCCCATCTATGAAAAAGATGGCTTCGAGGCTGATGATGTACTGGGAACTCTTTCAGTACAGGCAACGCAAGAGGGGGTTGATACCATCATCCTCACAGGTGATATGGATACTTTGCAACTGGTCAACGAGCATGTACAGGTCATGGCAGCAAAACGCGGCATCAGCGAGGTGACAAATTATAACGAGGCCAAAGTACAGGAACGCTATGGCATTCCCCCGCAGAGGATACCCGACTTCAAAGGGCTGGTAGGAGACACCTCCGACAACATTCCCGGCGTCCCCGGCATTGGCGAGAAAACTGCCAGCAAGCTCCTGGCAGAATATGGCGACCTGGAGGGCGTGCTTGCTCACGTCGACGAGCTAAAATCCAAAGAGCAGAGGTTATTGCGTGACGCGGCGGATCAAGCTCGCCAGAGCAAGTACCTGGCTACCATCGTGCTGGATGCTCCTGTACAACTCGACTTGCAGGCCTGTCGCGTCGGCAACATACATCGCGATCAGGTGCTGGCCCTTTTCCGCGAGCTGGAGTTTCGCTCGCTCCTCGAAAAAGTGCTGGCGCTCCTACGCGAACAGGAGGCCACGAGCGCTCCCACGGATGTTCTACAACAGGGTGATGAACTCGCCGCTGCTAGCGCGGGCGAGCTAGAACCTGGCCTGATGGAAGGTGAGGAGGAAGCATCCCTGGCCATTACAGAAGATCAGGCGGCGCAGGCAAACCTGCTGTACGCGCCGCCAGTTGGCATCGTTCCCATTATGTCACCTCCCCCACCTCCCGGTGGGGCCGCGAACGCGCCAGAGGAAAGCCAGACTACGGAAGCCTTGCAACTGAGCCTCTTTGAAATGCCTGAGCCTCCCACGGAGGTTGTGCGCAGGCTGCACATGCCCAGCGCCCCTTCCGAACCGCTGTTCCTGCCGGATAAATCCGCCAAGACTACCAATACCATGATCGTCAACAGCGAGGAAGCGCTGCAGGTGCTGGTCAGCAGCCTGCGCGATGCCGGGGACTTTGCACTTGACACCGAAACGACCTCCGATGACATCTGGCACGCCGAACTGGTCGGCATTTCCTGCTCTATGGCCCCGGGCGAGGCATACTACATCCCCGTCGGCCATGTCCACACTCTCGATGGTCAAGAGCCCGAGAAACAGTTGCCGCTGGCGCTGGTATTGGAGCAGTTACGCCCTACACTCGAAAATCCAGCTATAAGAAAGTACTTGCATAATGCCAAGTATGATATGCTGGCGCTGGCACACTATAAGATAGGGCTGCAGGGGCTAGCTTTTGATACCATGCTGGGCGCCTACCTGGTAGACCCTGGGAGGCGCGGGTTGGGGCTGAAAGACCAGGTTTTTCAGCGCCTGGGCCACATCATGACCAATATTTCGGAGCTCATTGGCAGGGGCAGCAAGATGATCAGCATGTCGCAAGTCCCTATACGCCTTGCTGCCGACTACGCCGGGGCCGATGCCGACATGACACTGCGGCTGGTGGAGCCGATCATGCTTGAACTACGTCGTCACAACTTACTCGAACTGTACAACAACGTCGAGCTGCCACTGCTGCCGGTGCTGATGCAGATGGAACAGCACGGCGTGGCACTCGACATTGATTTCCTGCACAACCTGGATGGGCAACTGAGCGAGCAGATCAGCAAGCTGGAAAAAGCCATCTACGACTCTGTTGGTCATCACTTCAACGTCAACTCGACCAAACAACTTGGTGATATCCTCTTTGAGGAATTGAAACTCCCCAGGGGAAAGAAGACCAAAACGGGCTATTCCGTGAGCGCCGATGTCATCGAGAGCTTGCGTGGGCTACACCCTATGGTCGATTACCTGCTGGAATACCGCCAGCTTGCCAAACTCAAATCGACCTACGTGGATGGCCTGCTGGCGCTGGTAGACGCGGTGACCGGGCGAGTACATACATCGTTCAACCAGACGGTCGCCTCCAGCGGGCGCCTGTCATCGAGCAACCCGAACCTGCAAAATATTCCCATCCGTACGGAGGTGGGGCGGCAAATCCGGCGGGCCTTCATCGCCGATCCCAGCTATGTTTTGCTCACCGCCGATTACTCGCAGTTCGAGTTACGCATCCTGGCTCATATCACACACGAGCCGCGCCTGGTCGAGGCTTTCAGCAAAGACGAGGATATTCATACCATCATAGCTGCCACGTTGTTCAACATAGCTGTGGCGGAGGTCACAAAGGACCAGCGCAGGCTGGCAAAAACGGTGGTGTACGCCACGCTCTACGGGCAATCCGCCTTTGGCCTGGCCAACATCACCGGCATGAGCAACAGTGAAGCGGCGGCCTTCATCAAGCACTATCACGAGACCTTCCCGCGTATTAAAAGTTACGTCGATAGTACGCTGCAGCAGGCACGTACCCAGGGCTATGTCAACACTCTGTTCGGGCGCAAACGTTTCCTGCCCGACCTTCTCTCCCTGCCCACGAATGAGCGCCAGGCAGTCGAGCGTGAAGCCATCAATATGCCTATTCAAGGGGCGAATGCCGACCTTATCAAGATAGCGATGATTCGCCTGCAGCATGCCATCGAGGAGAAGCGGCTGAAGACGCGCATGATCCTGCAGGTCCATGATGAACTGGTCTTCGAGGTACCTGTCGAAGAGCTCGAGCGGGCAAAACGCCTGGTCCAATCGATTATGGAAGGAGTGACAAAGCTGGACGTGCCGATCAAAGTCGAGTTGAAGGTGGGGAAAAATTGGTACGAGGCCGAACCGATGGAGTAACAACTCCCCATGGGTAAACCCAGGTGCCCTCATGCTGCAATTCTGGTAGAATGTAGGCATGTAGATGACAAATCATGAGGAGTATTTTTCGTGCAACTTTCCAATTTAATTAATGACCTCCCACAGTACCACTTTGCTGATGCAAAGCAGAAGATTGCCGAGCGCAGGGCCGCCGGGGTAGATGTCATCAGCCTCTCTATGGGTGATCCTGATCTGCCCGCGCCACAGGCAGTAGTCGATCGCCTGTGTATGGCCATGCAGGACCCCGAGAATCATCGCTACCCAGAGTATCGCGGCATGCTCGCGCTGCACGAAGCCATCGCTGCCTGGTTCGAAGGGCGTTTTGGCGTTCGCCTCATGCCCGAGCGAGAAATCCTGCCACTACTTGGCTCCAAGGAAGGCCTGGCTTATGCCGGCGCGGCTGTGCTGAATGCTGGCGATGTATCCCTCATTCCAAATCCCTATTACCCGGTCTACGTCACCGCCAGTACCTCAGCAGGGGCACAGCCATACATGCTGCCCCTGGTGGAGCAGAACAACTACCTGCCCGACCTGGATAGTATTCCCCAGGATATCCTGGCGAAGTCCCGCTTGCTCTGGCTCAACTATCCCAACAATCCGACCGCTGCGTGCGCCGATCGCAGCTTTTTTGAGCACACCGTGGAGTTTGCCCATCGTCATGACATTATGATCGTCCACGATATGGCCTACGCCGAGGTTTATTTCGACGATTCCTGCCCCATGAGCATACTACAGATTCCGGGTGCCAGCGAAGTCGCCGTTGAGCTGCACTCGCTGAGCAAGACCTACAACATGGCTGGGTTCCGCATGGGCATGCTGGTGGGTAACCCCGAACTGGTAGATGCTGTGGGCCGCTTGAAGAGTAACATTGACAGCGGCATTTTCCGTCCTATCCAGTACGCCGCCATTGAAGCTCTACATTTACCGGTCTCCTGGATAGAGAGGCGAAATGCTATTTACCAGAGGCGGCGCGACCTGTTCGTAGAAGGCTGCAGAGACATGGGTATGCGCACCCGGATCACCCAGGCGGGGTTATACATCTGGGCATCTATCCCCGATAACTTCTTATATACGACTTCACGAGACTTTTGTAGCTGGCTCTTCGACAAGACAGGCGTTTTCATTACACCAGGCACAAATTTTGGTGATCTGGGTGAAGGCTACGTACGTATCTCCATCACTGCACCCGATGAGCGCATCGAGACGGCATTGCGGCGCATGAGAGCGGCTATGGAGGCGTAGCCCTGTCTCCGTTTAAGGAATTCTACTATGCTTGAGTGCTACTACTATGTGTTGCCAGCTTAATGCGTACGTTAAGCCACCTACAACCATCCATACAGCGGTTAGAATGTTCGGGATTAGAGCAGGAGGGATCACAACTATGATCGTCGAACATGACACGGACGCGCTGAATCGCCCACCCACAAACGCATGGAATCTTTACCTGGGGCGAGGAACGTGCGGTGATGTGCAAGCAGGACTCAACCATGAGTGGCTGGTTACCAATGGATTGGGTGGCTACGCTGCTGGCTCAATCGCTGGGGCCACGACCCGCAGCTATCACGGGCTGCTGGTAGCCGCCCTACGTCCCCCTGTCGAACGTGTCGTCCTGGTGACGAAGATAGATGAAGAGGTTAAACTTCCCAGAGGGCACCAGCTCAAGCTGGGAGTAAACGAGTACCACGATGGCACCATCGATCCACAAGGGTATCAGTATCTTGAGAGCGTCTCATTAGAAGGCGATATACTCTACTTTATCTATCGCCTGGAAGACAATCTCACGCTGCACAAACGCGTCTGGATGGAGTATGGACAGAATACCACATATGTGCAATATACAGTGCATGGGACCCACGAGGATGAAATGAACGAGGCGCCATTGACACTTACGTTATCCCCGTTCTGTCTCTCGCGCGATCATCACGCCACAACGCAGGGTGCAGCAGATTGGCATTTTCTCGTTGAAGACGAGGGGAATCTCTGCCGCGTGCGTGCCTTCGATGGAGCTCCTTTTTCCTATCTGATCGCGGGACCTCCGGCGCATTTCACTGCCACAGGAGTGTGGTACTGGAAGGTGCTGCATCGCCGCGACGTCGAGCGTGGTCTGCCAGGCCTGGACGACGTGTATCAGCCGGGGACATTCCGCGTACAAATCGTGCCGGGAGAGCGAGTGACGCTTGTACTAAGCGCTGAAGAGAGGGCGCACAGCGAGTTTGGCGGACCGCAGCACGAAGAAAATGCGGTGCAGGCACTGGCACGCCGCCAGCGCCGCACCAAGCAACTCCTGGCCGTGGCGGATCGCACAACAAGCGACCTGCCGCGATGCGATCCTGTACGCGCTCGCCTGGTTATTGCCGCTGATCAATTCATCGTTGCACGTCCAGCGTACACGGAGAACGCGAATGGAAACAGGCAACTACACCTGTCGCCTGAGCGGAAAACGATTATCGCAGGCTACCCCTGGTTTACGGACTGGGGACGTGATAGTATGATTTCTCTGCCTGGCCTGCTGCTCGCGACGGGCAGGTATAGCGAGGCGCGCGGCCTGCTCAAAGCCTTCGCGTCTTTTACTCACGAAGGGCTTATTCCCAATCGTTTTCCCGATAGTGGTGAAGCGCCCGAGTATAATACCGTGGATGCCACACTGTGGATGTTCCACGCCATCGCTCGTTACCTCGCGGCGACAGGCGACCAGACGCTGTTGAAAGAGCTGTTCCCCACGCTCAAGGAGATCATTGCATGGCATATACGTGGGACAGCCTATGGCATTGGTGTCGATCCGGACGATGGATTGTTGCACGCGGGGGCACCCGGTATACAGCTGACATGGATGGACGCCAAAGTCGGCGACTGGGTAGTGACGCCACGCCACGGCAAGCCGGTAGAGGTGAATGCCCTATGGTACTGTGTGCTCACCTACATGGAAGCCTGGGCAGTACGCCTCTCCACCGATGCCACACAATATAGCCAGATTCGCTCACAGGTACAACAAAACTACACTGCGCGTTTCTGGTACGAACGCGGTGGCTATCTTTATGACGTGGTTGACGTAGAAGGGATAGCAGGCCAGAACGATGCTTCGCTGCGACCAAACCAGCTATTCGCGGCTGCACTGACCAATAATCTACTCTCTGAAGCGCAGGTGCGCAGCATGTTACAGCATGTGACAGAGCAGCTCCTCACGCCGCTGGGCCTGCGCACGCTGAGCCCTGAGGACCCTGCCTATCGCAGTCATTTCAACGGCAATCGAGAACAGCGCGATGGCGCCTATCACCAGGGGACGGTCTGGCCCTGGTTGATCGGTCCTTACATTGATATGCATTTCCGCGTTTACAAGGACCGGAAGGCACTGCGTCCGCTGTTGCAGCCGCTGGTGGAGCATTTATGGGACGCCTGCCTGGGAACGATCAGCGAGGTTGCAGAGCCAGAGCCACCCTTCACACCGGCAGGCTGTTTCGCACAGGCATGGAGTGTCTCGGAACTGCTGCGCTGCTGGATTTTGGCCACCGGGTAAGCGGCAGGCGCATTACTGGACCTTCACGACGACTGCGCTCACATTGCCCTCGCCGCCTGCCAGGTTGGCCGCGTCAACCAGCGTACGCGCCAGCTTCTGTGGATCGCCACCCTGCGCCAGAATCTCTGCCAGTTTGTCATCTTGCAACATATGCCACAGGCCATTCGTGCAGAGCAGGATCAGATCGTTTACTTCCACGGTATGCTGGGAGAGATCGACACGCATTGAACTGGCCTGTCCAAGAATGCGGTAGAACTGCTTGCGCTTCGCGCTCTTATACACATCTTCGGGAGTGAAGAGATGGGCATCAACCAGGTTGGCCGCCAGGGTATGATCAACTGTGACCGGGTGGATGCCCTTGTGAGGGCTGTAATGGTAGGCCCGGCTATCGCCGACGTTCGCCACATAGACGTGGTGTTTGTACATGAGCATCACCGTCAGCGTGCTCGCCATATTGGTCTCGTAGTCGGCGTTGCAGTGGTAAATGACCGAGTTTGCCTGTTGTACCGCCTCGATTAACCATTGTTCAATCACAGACTCCGGCGACGGCAAAGCCTTATATGAGCCGCTGGGCTGCTTCGCCCCAGCCTGCGCTAGCGGGGCTGCTGATACATTATAGGAGGTTGAGTGTGAAGGTGATGTTAGCAGGGGCAGCAGGACATCGGTCACTGTCTCTATGGCCAGGTGGCTCGCTTCGTGCCCACCGGTGGACTTGCCATGTTGGCCACGCAGTCCGTCGGCCACCGCGAACAGGCCAAATGGGCGTGGTGGAGGCGCAAGATTGGCGCATAATCCCTGCACGATCAGCAGCATATCCTCGTTCTCTTGCGCGGCGTAACGGCGTCCTACGTCGCTGACATAGCCAACCTGGCACACGTCGGTGATAAGCGGCGAGGTCTCATCAAGGCTATGTCCACAGCGCCTGCAGAAACGCGAAGTGCGGCGATTCTCCTGACCGCAGGCCCCGCAGGGGTTCTCAGGAATGATGGTACGCACAATGATATTGGCGCTGCCCGGCACGGCTGACACGGTAGGCGTTGCCTCCGTTGGCGCGGCTTGCAGGGCTTTATTGAGAGCTCCGGCGAACTCTCGCGCCGAGCGGTAGCGCAGCACCGGGTCAACCTCCATTGCGCGTAGGATGACCGCGTCTATAGCAGGCGGCAAGGATGTGTTCAGTTTGCTCGGCGGGGGGAGTTCGGTGGCGCGGCTGCGCACAACCGCCTGGAAGGGGAGCAGGCCGGTGAACATCTGGTAGGCCACTACCCCCATAGAATAGATATCGCTGGCGGGTTCCGCCTTGCCTTTCTCCTGCTCCGGGGCGACGTAGTGTTCGGTCCCCAGAGCCCAGCCGCGCTGGGTGAGCGCCTGTTCCTGTAAGGCGCGAGCGATCCCGAAGTCGGCCACGACCAGGCGCCCATCGTCCTGGTGAATGAGGAGATTGGAGGGTTTAATGTCGCGGTGGATGATCTGCCTGGGATGGGCGTGTATCTCGTCGATGGCCTCTCCTAGTTCACTGAGGTAACGCTGGGCCAGCGCCGTGGGCAAGGGCTGCTCCGCCTTTAGCATGGCTTTAAGCGTGCCGCCAGTGATGAGCGGCATGACCAGGTAGAGCAAGGTCCCGTCCTGGCCGAAGTTCAGCACAGGCACGATGTTTTTGTGGCGCAATTGATGCGCGTAGCGAGCCTCGCGGCGAAAGCGTTCCACCGCCGTCGCCAGCTCCATGTTGTTACTGACCGCGGAGATGACTTTGAGCGCTACCTGCTGCATCTCGAAGGTATCACTCGCACGATACACTGCTCCCATACCGCCCAGGCCCAGCAGCGTTTCAATGGCATAACGACCCGCTACAACCGCCCCGGGCAAAATACAGCGACAGAATGGATTGACACACTGGAGGGTCCCCGGTGGGTAATCGGCCTGGCAGCGGGGATTGGGGCAGCGCGGCATGAAAGGTTCCTCCGTGAAAGTACAGCAGCAAGGGTCCTACCCCCATAGTGTAGAGGGCTGATCGTTCAGTGTCAATAGATGCATCGATCCGAAGGAGGATTAAGCCTCAACTACATGTCACTCATCACTTGAACATTGACAAATCACTATGCCCTTAGCATAGCCTGTTGTGGCATATATGCCGAGAGCATAGTTTTATGATTGAAAAATATACATATAGCAGGTATCGTTAAAGGTATAACTCCTTTAGATACTGTGCCGAAAGGAACTTCCAAAGATGCGCATTCTGATTATTGGCGGCACGCGCTTCATAGGGCCGCCGGTTGTACGTTATCTGTATGCTCAAGGTCACAATATCACGCTCTTTCATCGCGGTCAAACCAGGGCGGAGACTCTTCCTGGAGTGCAGGAGATGCTGGGTGATCGACGACCCCTTGCACCCCATGCACGAGATCTTCAGCGTCTTGCTCCTGATGTCGTACTGGACATGACTCCGGTAATCGAGCAGGATGCACGTGAAATCATGAACACTTTCACTGGCATTGCACGGCGAGTTGTGGCCATCAGCAGCCAGGATGTCTATCGAGCCTACGGCCGGGTTAACCGCACCGAACCCGGCCCGCCCGATCCTGTTCCTCTTACAGAGGACGCGCCACTGCGGGAAAAACTCTATCCCTATCGCGGCGAAACGCCAAGAGCGCCCGATAATCCCGGGCGATGGAACGATGATTACGACAAGATTCTCGTCGAACGACATGTAATGGGCGATCCGAAGCTGCCCGGCACTATCTTAAGACTACCAATGGTGTATGGCCCAGGCGACTACCAGCACCGCCTGTTCCCCTTTCTCAAGCGCATAGATGACAGGCGGCCCGCCATCCTGCTTGGCGAAGATGAGGCGCGGTGGCGCTGGACGCACGGGTATGTTGAGAATGTCGCGTCCGCCATTGCACTGGCCGTGACCGACGAACGCGCCAGCAATCGCATCTACAATGTTGGCGAGGCAGACGCTTTCACTATGGCCGAATGGATAGGTAAGGTCGCACAGTTTGCAAGGTGGGGAGGGAAAACTGTTGCTGTACCCGCAGACCACCTCCCAGCTCACCTGGCAGAGGAGATCGATACGCACCAGCATCTTGTTACCGATTCCACGCGTATACGACAGGAGTTGGGGTACAACGAGCCTATTCCCCTGGATGAAGCGCTGAAGCGCACTATTGAATGGGAACGGGCAAATCCCCCGGCGGTGATTGATGCAAAGCAGTTTGACTATGCGGCCGAGGATGCCGTTCTGGCTGCCTTGGACCAGAAGCATTCCCTCACCAATCATGGACCTTGAGGAAGGCAAGCATTGGAGGAAGTACCCTATCGATCTCAGTCAGTTCCTGCATATGGTTCAGTCTGTCAAGCACATGCAGTCATTCCTTACAACATAGCAATATATTCTTCTTGTTAGAGCATTGAGTCCAAAGTCACGTGAACAAGTCCATCTGCGTAGCTGTCCTATGACCGTCTAGCAGAATATACGGCGCGGCTTGCTCTGGCGCATGAATATTCAACTTTCGTAAGTGTGCGAGTTCGGTGATGCGTCCTTGACGGCGTGCCCGGATGATTGCGTCAGCGCCCACAGGACCAATACCTGGTATACGCAATAATTGCTTATGGCTAGCAGTCATAATTTCCACAGGGGCAGAGCGGAGATGCAAATCGGCCCAAGCCCGCTTGGGGTCGAGTTCGAGGAGCATGTTCCCATCAGTCATGAACGGCAAATCCTCCACCTTCCAACCATAGTCGCGCAGCAAGAAGCTGGCCTGGTACAGGCGGTGTTCACGCAGCGGGTCGGTCGGCGGCACGCCCTCCAGGGGTGTCTGCACCACGGGGCTGAAGCCCGAGTAGTAGGCACGGGTGAGGCCCATCTGCCGGTAGAGTCGACTACTCAGGGAGAGCAATTCGAGGTCGGTATCGCCCACGGCTCCTACGACAAACTGCGTCACCGTGCGGGCCAGCTTCTCATAGGGATGCTCGCGCCTGAGTGCTTCTGCCCATTGTAACATTTTCAGCAGTTCATCCATGAAATCCTTCTTCGGGGCAAGTGCGGACAGGCGTTCCTGCGTTGGCGCTTCCAGGTTCACCGAGACCCGGTCGGCCAGTTGCATCGCCCGGTAGAGCTGGTCGTACTCGATGCCTGGCATGACCTTGAGGTGAATCACGACACAACTTCGTCTTCATCCGGCACATGTTTGCTTCTCGATACTAACCCCAGAAAGGAAGTATGTCATGAAACAGTTTACCTCTATCGAGAAGTTGGACACCGCGATATTGTACATCTTAGAGCTTGCGTCCAGTCTGTCAGTCCTGTTGTTAGCCTTTGGGTTAATCGCGTCAATGGCTAATGTGTTAACCAAAGGCGGGGTGTTGACAGACAGCCTGTTCATGCAGCGCGTCTGGGCCTGGACACAGTGTATCGCTATTGACGCGAGTGTCGCGGGGGACGATCATTCGTACCTTCCGCTATCATCACCAGCGCGAACGGGTAAAGACCTGGCTGTACGCTCTGTTGTCAGGTCTGTCACTGTTCACCGCTGCCATTGTGAGCAATATAGAGGCAGTCCAGCAGACGCTGAATATTACCCTGGACAGTGCATACATCCATGTGTTCATTCCCGTTGAAGCGCTCATCTGGATACGCTCGGTGGCCATTGCCCTGTTAATTGTGGCTCACGCTGTCAGGCACGTACAGCTTGAGGAGAAGCCAAGTGTACAGAAGAAGCATACACCTGTCCAGCCGAAGTCTACTGTTGTCAACGAAGTGGTAAAGGAGGAGGTACAGGGTGAACAGCCAAAAGCCCTACCTGCTCCGAAGAGCGTACAGAATGAAAACCTTGAGCGCGTACGGGTGTACATGAGCGAACATCCTGACGCGTCAGCACGTACAGTAGGGAAAGCGTTAGGCATGTCAGCAACTACTGCGAACAAGTGGGTGAAAAAAGCCCGAGCAATCTGATATCGCAGGGAGCTATCCTAATGGGTAGCTCCTAATTTTCTCCTCTTGACAAATAACAACTCATCCTCATGTCCTATTGACTTCCATGGTATATTAGTTGCAATATTGTTCGGTTATAACCTGTTGAGACGATGGAGTCAGGAGATGCCTCGACATACCAGAAGATATGGTAACTGTCCCTATTGTGGTGAATACAACAGACTTACTCTATGTTTGCACTTTTCTAAACGTTAGTCAGGGGAAGTGGTAGGAAAGGACACCCTGTGGTATCAAGAAGATGAATGAAAAATCTTGCCCGCGGAGGTGTCCGATGCCCGTTCCCATTATATGCCTGGATGACGACTTGTGTCACTTTGTCGAACGCTATCGCCGGTGGTTCTCGAAATCCCAATATCGGTACTTCGTGATCGTGCTGGTGGGGTTGCTGCTCTGTGAAGGGCGACGAACGCTGCTGGGACTGCTGCGGCAAGTGGCGGAGGCGAGCAGTCTGGCCGGACTGAGTCGCTTTCTCTCGCAGGCGCCCAGGGACGAGGGCGAGGTGGCCAAACAGTGGCTGGAGGACTTTTGCAAGACGATGGACCCAGCAGTGAAAGCGGAGCAAGCTCGACTGCGGCAGGTGCAGCCGAAGCGACGAGACCGTCCACGTGTACCCCTTGTGACCGGGTATCTGATTGGCGATGACTCGACGATGCACAAGCCCAAAGGCAAGAAGATGCAAGGTCTAGGCAAGCATCACTCGACCACCTATGAGCAGCGCATCGTCGGCCATAGCCTGGTGGAGGGCTTGTACGTCCTGCTGGAGCGCAGGTGTCCGCTGCCGCCCCAGTTGTATCGGCAACAGGTCACCTGTGAGGCCGAAGGTGAGGCCTTCCAGAGCAAGATCGCGTTGATGGAAGAGCGCCTCCGCGCCTTTGAGCCGGTGGCGGGAACCCGCACGCATGTCTTGCTCGATAGCTGGTACTGCGCCAAAGCCCTCTGGAAAGCGGCTCGCCAGCGTGGCTTTCTCATCACAACGGGTCTCAAGAGCAATCGCTGGCTCCGCATTGCGGACCCGACGGCAGAGGATGGCTGGCGGTGGCAATGCCTCTCGGACTACACCGCTCAGGTGCAGCAAGGCTCCTACCAGCGGGTGAAGTGGCCCGGCAGCGCACACGAGGTCTACGTGCATGTCGTGACGACGCGCGTGCGCAAGCTGTATCAGTGCCAGGTGGTCATCGTGCGACAGTCCCTTGATGCTCCCCTGGCGCAGGCGCGCTCCTGGGCTTCGAGCGACCTGCACGCCGACCTGCCGACGCTGCTCGTGCATATCGCAACGCGCTGGAAGATCGAAGTGCTCTTCGGCGATGGCAAAGAGGAGCTGGGACTGGATCACTATCAACTGATGAGCGCGCTCGCCATCGTGCGCTTTTGGACGCTGGCCCTGCTGGTGTATGTCTTTCTGGAGGAAGAGCGGGCGCGCTTGCAGCAGCAGTGGCAACGTCCCATTACCATTGGCGAGGCGAGACGGGAAATCCAGCGCCGCCATCGACGGCAGGTCCTCGATTGGCTTCATGACCAGTTCCAATCCGGAGTCCAACCCGACTCCTTATATGACCGGTTTGCCGCTTGAGGCGGCCCGACCAAAAAGTGCAAAGATAGAGGCTTTTTCTTGAGAACAGATATTCTAAGTAGCCAACACAGGGGGTCAAGATCGGGTGTGCCAAGAGTTTTTGCAAATCGCTGGAGAGTGGGCGTGAATTTGATGCCATCCCGAAAGTTGTGTAACGATGGGTGTAGGATCCTACAATGGGTTGTGAAGTCAGGCAGTGATAAGCACCAATTACAGGCATAGAACGTCCTGTTGACGTTCTTGGCTCCATTTCCAAAAGGAGGACGCTATGCCTGTTCATCGTCACAAGAAGGATACCACACTCAACGCTCC
>WNGG01020293.1_pt1 | contig 15404 bp, 8 predicted proteins | sample 5400661 | NCBI WGS metagenome assembly WNGG01 (sample SAMN13153372, study PRJNA577476) | soil metagenome | isolation source: 100 cm soil or saprolite under Garry oak tree replicate 1 | place: USA:California | collected 2016-06-15
TTATCTGGAGTTGAGACCGAACTCCCTGCGCCGCCCTTTCAGGGCTTTCCGCAATCTGGACCTTGAACCCAGGGCTCGCGCCCTGGGCTGTCCTGCTTGACCCCTTCGGGGTCCTTGGTTTCGCGCCAGAAACTAGCTAAGCTAGCTCGAGCGTTGAGGCTGTGACTTCATTTGCGCCCCTTTCTTGAGCTCTTTGACGACCTCTCGTTCCTGAGCCGCTCGCCCCGCGAAGGTCTGGAGTGCAGTAACTTGCCATTTCAATACACCCCACGCGGGGATGGTGCGCAATAGCCGGTCTACCTCTTCGTTGGACGCTGCTTCGACGATGAAAACAAAAGCTCGATCCCCAACCGGAAGTCCTCCTGCGAGGATCTTCTTATCCCCTTCCAACTTCACAAGAGTATCGAACGTGGGAAGGATGATGTTTTCCAAAACCTCAGCGGTTTCCATCGGTGAAGCGAATCCAGGTCCCTCGGATCCTGTAACCAGGTACTTCATGCTGTTGCTCCCTTCTTCGTTGTTGAGAGTGATAAACGTCGCCTGCACACTAAAATCCCCACGCCCCTATTGCAAGCCTAAAGAATCCTTACCGCTTCGATCAAATTGTGAACTTTGTGCGCACCAAAGGGGGTCCAGGGAGCTATTCCCGGCGTAGGCTCGTTCGATTGGTCCCGGGTTGTTGACGGAGCCACCGGGTGTCTTTATCCCGGTGACAAATCAGACACGCATTGGGGCTTTCCTCCTGCCCAAAGCGCTCGGTCATCTCCACATCGGGAACGTTGTCGATCTCGTGAGTCCTTGCCTTGAAGAGCAGACTATGCATTATGCGCGGCATATGGCAGGAAACACATCGGCTCCCTTCCGACTGCGCGGGGTGACGCGTGTGAGCCTCGATCTTTGTGGCGTATGCCGTATGACACTGGAGGCACATCTGGTCCGGCTGGTGGGCAAATTTCAGCGATGCCTGGCCGGTAGAACTGTCCTTCCCGTGGGGATGGTGACAATGGCCGCAATGCGCGTTTCCTTTTTTGAAACAGGCCGAACGCATCAGCGCCTCGACGATGAAGGTCGTTTCCCGCAGGCGGCCGTCTTTGTAAAAAGCCTTGCGCGAGAACTCGGCCAGCGGGCGGCTCTTGTTTCGTTTGAAAAATGTCCCCTGCTCTCCGGAATAGTTCAACTCGCCTCTCGGTCCGGGCTCACGCACGGCGGACTGCATGTGACACTGGGCGCAAATCCCGACATAGTCCTGGCTGCTGATTTTGCCGAAATCGACAGGCGGGTCGAGCGACTCCTTCTCGGAAGGCTTCCCCTCCGCCATGGCGGCGGCATGCCGGGCAGAAGGACCGTGGCACGCCTCGCAGTTGATTCCCGGCTCCTGGAACTCCACATTATCTGCTTCAAAGCCCCTCCCCTTGCGGTTTTTCAGCTGACTGGTGTGACACACGGCGCAATTGGCATGGTAGCTCGTTGCGGGGCTGAGCGTTTCCCACGAGCGTGTATCCGCGCGCTCGCTCTCAGGGGGATCGATGAGCTTCCAGAAATTGAGCCAGCGTTTATGCAGCGCGTTGTACTGAACCGGAAATACGTGAATCTGACCGTTCGCCAACTGCGTGGCATAGGCCTGCTGCCATTTGTGACCAATGACGTAGTCGACAGGGTAGCGAGTCCAGCGCCCGCTGGACTGCCTGATCTCAAAGTAATGCCGCCCGCGGTCGATGAGCATCCGCGCAAATAGAAACCGGTCTTTGCCTGGAACGACCTCGACTTGATCGCCCCGCAGGCGAATTTCGTCCCCCGCATAAAACTCGTTCTTCTGCTCGAAGTCCCCGATGACGTCTTCAGAGCGGTAGGGCCGCAACATTCGCGCCATGCCGGTTTTCTCCCAGGCTTCATGCTGGCGGAGGTGGCACTTCCGGCACTGTTCGGAACCCGCATACAGGAGGACTTGATGCGGTTGCGGAGCGCTCGGAACTGGATCTCGGGGTCCGCGACTTTCGGCCGCTTCACGTTTGAGGAAGGCTTCGAAGCTGGTGCGGGGATCGCGATTGGAGGTTTGGTAGATTTTGCGGAGATACTCGGTCGCTTGAGCGCGCGCTCCTCCGAGCCGGTAAGCAGCCGCAAAGCTCCTCCCGGCTTCTTCCAGTCTGCCCAACGACCAGAAGCTCAAGCCCCGGAGGCAGGCTGTCTCCGAGTCTTCCGGATTCAAAGCTTGTGCCCTGGAGAGAAGCCTTTCTGCGTGCTCGAGAAGCTCTGTCCGCGTGGCTCCTGGCTGAAGTGCGAGGGCTTCCGAGACCGTTGCGCGAGCGATCGCGAAGTAGCTCGACGCCCTGAGCTGGCGCTCGAGAGCCGGCCATTTTCGTTCCGGAATCGCGCTCGGACGAGAGAAGCGGTCCATGTATTCGAGCGCCGCGCCGGCGCTTTCCTTTGCCTCTGCCGTCAGACCGTGGAGCGCTTGAACATTGGCAACCAGAACGAGGAGCAGGGGATTCTCGGGAAGAAGCTTGAGGGATATCCGGGCGTGCTCGAGAGCGCGCTGATAATCTCCGAGATCGATGTAAGCTCTGGCCGCAAGCTCATGGGCCTGGGCCAAGAACCACGACCGAGAGTAGGTGGCCACAAACGACTCGGCAAGCTCCGCCCGCCGCCGGGCCTTGCCTTCCCCGTAAAGCGCCAGAAGGGCCTTACGCTCTTTGGGGTCCGTGATCTCGTCGACGATCCTCGACGGCTTTCGATTCTGAATTGTGAGCACTGCGTCAAACTCTTGCGCCACCTGCTCGGGACACGCAGTCAATAGAGCCACGTTCACCCAAAGGATCTTGAACAAACGACTCGGGATCTTTAGCATAGTGCATTCATAGCACCGCGGTGCCGGAGACGTAAAGACGCTCGGTGCGGCCAAGTCGAAAATTCTTCGCTGCTAGCAGGGATTTTCTTCAACATTTCTTTATCGCAGGGCTGGGAATGTCTTCACCAATGACAAATGACAAATGACCAATGACAAATGAACAATGAGGAATTCGTAGATTCGTTCCTCGCGCGCAATTTGTCATTTTTCATTTGTCATTGGTCATTTGTCATTGTTTCAGGCCGCGTGTATCGCATGAGAACGAAGTTCACCATGGGGCGTTTCGGATGGGTGATGTTCATAGGCCTTTCCGCGGCGCTCCATCCCTGCGGGAAGGCAAGGGCTGGTGCGAAACCCGCCACGTACCGGAACACTGCACCCGGTGTTGCCTACGCGGGCTCCAGGGCATGCGCTGTGTGCCACAGGGACATCTATGACCGGTATGTCAAGACGGACATGGGACGCTCGATGAGCCGGCCGGCTCACCCCTCACACTTGGAAAAAGGACCTGAAACGATTTTCAATCAAAAGCTCAACCGGTATTTCCAGGTCTTCCGCGAAGGATCGGAGATCTACCAGAGCGAATACGAGCTCGATTCGAGCGGCAACGAGGTTTTCAGGAATGCGCAGAAGATCGAGTATGTCGTCGGTGCGGGCGCCAATGGGTTCAGCCATATCGTCCGGCGCGGGGATTACCTGTTTCAGGCGCCGCTGTCTTTCTATTCGAAAACGGGAAAGTGGGAACTGTCACCCGGCTACGAGCTCAACGACTACGGCTTCAGCAGGCCAATCCTGCCCGGCTGCATTGTTTGTCACAGCGGGCAGCCGCAACCGGTCCGCGAGAGACACGGCCTCTATCGCGATCCTCCATTCAAGGAGCCTGCCATTGGCTGCGAGAACTGTCATGGACCCGGGCAACTGCACGTGCAAGAGCGCGCAAAGGGGATTGCTGCTACTCGCGGCACGGACCGGCCGATCGTCAACCCCGCCCGGCTCCCTGGCTGGCTGGCCGACAACATCTGCATGAACTGCCACCAGGGAGGCGAAGCGCGGGTGCTGCAGCCGGGGAAGGATCATCTGGACTTCCGGCCCGGGACGCCGCTCGATGACACGGTTGCGATCTTCAAAGTGGCGCCGTCTCGCTATTTGCCGCAGGACTCGGATGTCCTCGAGCACTACTGGTCGATGACCCTGAGCGCGTGCTATCGCGCAAGCGGCGGCCGGCTTCGCTGCACGAGCTGCCACGACCCCCATGTGCGGCCGGCGGCCGACGAGGCGCCGGCGTACTTCCGCAAGAAGTGCCTCGGCTGCCACAGCGAGCAGAGCTGCGCCCTCCCCGTCACCCAGCGCTCGAGCGCGCGCACGGGCGACGCCTGCGCGAGCTGCCATTTGCCGAAACGCGACATCAAGACCATCGCGCACTCCTCGCTTTCGAATCACCGCATCGTGCGCCGCGAGGGGCAGACCTATCCCGAGGCCGCCTTCCGCGCAACGCCCGGGCTGCCGGGACTGATTCACGTGAACGCGGTCCCCGGGCGGAGCGCGGCCCGGATTCCGCGTCTGACGCTGCTCCAGGTCTACGGCGAGTTGATGGATGCGAGGCCCGCGTACCGGGAACGCTACCTGGAACTTCTGGACGAGCTATCGAGAAGCGCGCCGGCCCACTGGCTGATCCTGTCGGCGCTGGCACGCCGCGAGCTTATCCGGGGAACCGAGGCGGGCGGGGCGCGCGCCATCGAGTACCTTTCCAGGGCCGTCGATGCGGGGTCCACGTCGCCGGCCGACTTCAAGGAGCTCGCCGATCTGCTGGCTCGCGCCGAAAAGCTTCCCGAAGCCATTAAAGTGCTCGAGCGCGGAATTGCGCTTGCGCCCTACACGCCGGTGCTCTACAAGGCTCTCGCGCTCCATTACATCAAGCTCGGCAAGCACAGCGAGGCCCTCGCGACGATGAAGCGGGAGCTCGAGCTTTTTCCGGAAGACTCCTTCATGCGCAACCTGGTGCGCCAGGCCGAGGAAGCCGGACCCCCGCGTTGATCGCTCCCCTCCCGACGTAGAAAAACTCGCCACGAATTTCACGAATTACACGAAAACAGGCCAGCGGATGCTCCGCTCGATTGAGACATTAAACAACAACGGCAAGGACTGCCCGTGAAAAAAATTCGTAGACAGCAGGCGGGCGTGTGTAGGATACATGCCACCGCAATCTCAGACGAACTATCCGATACTGAAAGCCAACCTCCGGAGGTGGATGATGATGTCGACCTCGCGTTTGGTGCAAGGCGTCTCTCCAGTCTTCTTTCTTGCCTGTCTGCTCGTTTCAACGGCCGCGCGGGGCCAGGTCTCCACCGCCTCGGTGAATGGCACGGTTCGGGACTCGACGGGAGCGGTTGTCCCGGGCGCCAATGTCCTGCTCCGCGGCGTCGAGACCGGGGTCGAGAGACCCACGGTCACCAATGAAGTAGGGAACTATTTGTTTCTGAACATTCAGCCCGGCGCCTACACGCTGGAAGCCAGCATGCCCGGCTTCCGGACCCACAAGCTCCAGCCTTTCACCTTGGTGGTGAACCAGACGGCCACTCTTGACTTGAGCCTCCAGATCGGGGAGATCAACCAGGAGGTCCAGGTAGAGGCCGTGGGCGCTGAGGTCCAGAGCTCCACGGCCGAGCTGGGCGCTGCCGTCACGCGGCAGCAGGTAACGGACCTGCCGCTGAACGGGAGAAACTTCACTCAGCTCCTGGCTCTGACCCCGGGTGTTGCGCCCGTCAGCGTTTCGCAGAACTCGGGCGGATTCGGCGCGACCACGACGGCCGGCGCCGCCTTCGTCTTCCCGGCGATCAACGGCCAGAACAACCGCAGCAACTTCTTCATGCTCGACGGCGTCAACAACCAGGGCGCCTTCACGAGCACCTATGCGGTCCCCCCTGTCATCGACGGGATCCAGGAGTTCAAGGTCCAGTCACACAACGATCAGGCCGAAGTCGGCGGCGCGTTGGGAGGAATCATCAACGTCGTCACAAAATCCGGCACGAACGAGTTCCACGGCACCGCATGGGAGTTCCTGCGCAACGACGTCCTGGACGCCCGGAGCACGTTTGTGAGCAGCAAGAGCCCTTTCCGGCAGAACCAGTTCGGCGCCACCCTCGGAGGGCCCGTGATGCTTCCGAAGTACAACGGCCGGAATCGGACGTTCTTCTTCATCGGCTACCAGGGCTTCACGTTCCGGAGGGGGGGCGAGGCCCTTTTCAGGGTTCCGACCGACGCCAACCTCGCGGGTGACTTCAGCGACGAGTCCCGGCAGCTCTACAATCCATTCACGACGCGGCCCGACCCGGACAACCCGGGCAAGTTCATCCGCGATCCGTTCCCGAACAACCAGATCCCGGCCAGCCTGATCGACCCCGGTATGGTCCTGTTCGCCCAGAAGACACTCCCGAAACCGGTCTCCACGGGCGTGGCCGGCCGCAACGCCATTGACACAACGCCCTTCGCGCAGGACCAGCATGAGGGGACCGTCCGGATCGACCACACGCTTGGCGCCAAGGATTCGCTCTGGTTCCGCTATTCCCGGCTGAACCTGGACCAGGGTGCCTCGAGCGGGCGCCCGCAGATCGGCAGCACTCGCGAGGATCGGGCCAAGAACTGGGGGATCAGCTACCTGCGGGCCTTCAACCCCAAGACGCTGCTACAGGTCCAGTACGGCCGCGTGCACGTGAGAATCGATGAGTTCACCCGCTTTCGCGACATCCCCTCGGATTTCGACAAGCAGATAGGGTTTGCCGACACCTTCTCGCGCAACTTCCAGTTCACAGGGGGAATCCTGTTCCCGGCCGTCAATGTCGCTAACTTTTTCGGCGGCGGCGAGGCCAATACCCTGCAACCCAACATGGCCAACATCCACCAGGTGAAGGCGAACGTGTCGAGAATGGCCGGCAACCACACTTTCCGTTGGGGCGGCGAGCTGAACAGCAACAACTTCGAATCGTTCTATAACAACGCGAACGTCGGGTTCAGCACGCCACAGACCGCCAATCCCTCGCTCCCGACGGGGACCGGGAGCGAGCTGGCGTCGTTCCTGCTGAATCTGCCGGACTCGGCCGGGCGCCGGAACGTCCACGAGACCATGCGCTGGGGCGGCATCATGGGGTTTTACTTCCACGACCAGTGGAGGGTGACGCCGCGCCTCACGGTCAACCTCGGGTTCCGCTACGACCGCACCTTCCAGCCGCCCTACGGGGCCGCGGGATCGGAAGGGGAAAACGGTGGGATCGAGACCGGCGCCTACGACCTGCAGCGTGGCGTCTATCTCGTCCAGAAGGTCCCGCCGCCGTGCGCCGTGCGGAAGCGGGCGCCGTGCATTCCGACTCCCGACGGCGCCCTTCCGGAGCATGTGCTGGCGGAGCCGCGCGGCAAGATCTATCATGACTCCACGGACAACTGGCAGCCGCGCGTCGGTTTTGCCTACCGGCTGAAGGACAAGACAGCGCTGCGCGCCTCCTTCGGCATGTTTTTCGACAACTGGGCGGGCGTCACCCAGACAGCCCAAAACTATGAAGGGGGCTGGCCTGACGTCGCGCAGCAGCTCGACAACAACATCAACAACAAGCTGAGCCAGTCGGTGCTGCCGAACAAAACCGGTACGAATCCCTTTCCCGAGGGGCTCTTCCCCGCGCCGACTCCGTTCAACCAGGTGCTCTGGTACATGGACCCCAATTCGAAGAACCCCTATTCCATGCAGTGGAACTTCGGGGTCCAGCATCAGGTCGGGCAAGACACAGTGGTCACGGCCAATTACGTCGGGTCGGGGAGCCGGCGCCTGCAGGTCGGAGGGTACTACAACGTCGCTCTTACTCCGGGGCCCGGGGACCCGCGGCGGCGTTCCCCGTTCCCCTACATCGCCCCGACGTTCTACGACCGGAGCTGGGGCCGGAGCAACTACCATGCGTTCCAGTTCCTGCTCGACAGGAAGTTCGGCAAAGGGCTGGCTTACATGGTGTCCTACACCTGGTCAAAGTCGATCGACATTGCCAGCTCCGGCTGGTACGGCGTCGAAGGTCACTCCTCCCAGGATCCGTACAACTTCAACCAAGACCGGAGCGCCTCGGGCTTCGACGTGCCCCACATGCTGTCGGTCAACTGGCTCTACCAGCTCCCGCTGGGTCCCGGGAAGCGCTTCAACCCCGGCAACCGGGTCCTCGCTAACATCGTAGGTAACTGGCAGGTGAACGGCATCGTCGTGCTGCGCTCTGGCCAAGTCTTCAACCTCAGCGTGCCCGGCGACACCGCCAATACAGGGAACACGGGCTACCTGCGGCCGGACTACATCGGCAAGAATTGGGGGGACTGGCAGCTCGACAACCCGACTCGCCAAAAATGGTTTGACACCAGCCTCTTTCCGGCCCCTGCCGCCTTCACCTTCGGCACGTTGGGACGCCACGTCCTGAGGGCGGACGGCTACAAGAACCTGGACGTCTCGATCTTCCGTCAGTTCCCCGTGTGGGAGAAAAGGAGAAGACGGCGAAGTTTTTTTTGGCGTAAAATCTCCTGATGCGGTCAATCTGTCTCTGGACAATCTTTCTGGTTTTTTCCGCGCCTGTTTGGGGCCAGAACCGTTCCGGCTGTAAGGGCCCTGAAGAGCTCGAGCGCGCGGTTTCGAGCCGGCCTTCGGCCGCCGCTCACAACGCGCTGGGCGCTTACTTCGCAGGCCGGAAGCAATTTGCCTGCGCCATCGCCGCCTTCGAAAAAGCTCTCCAGATCGATTCCAGCTCCTGGGAGACCCGTTACAACCTGGGACTCGCCTTGATCGAAAAGGGCGACCTGGGCACGGCCCTCCAGGAGCTGGGTCAGGCCGAGGCGGCAGAAGAGGAGCTCAAAGCCGCGCTGCGTATCGATCCGCGTTCGGTCCATGCCCTTCACGGCCTGGGGCGCGTATTGATGACGCAGAGGCGGTTCAATGCGGCCATCTCCTATCTCAAGCAGGCTGTCGAGATCGAGCCGGGCGACCTAGGCTTTCGGGTTTCGCTGGCGGCGGCCTATTCCCAGAACGGGAATCCAGCGCCGGCGATTGCGCTCCTTAAGGAACTTGCGGCCTCGCATCCGCAGTCGGCGTTCGTCTTCTTCAACCTGGCGACCGTGTATGCCCAGGAGCGCAGCTTCCAGGAGGCGGCGGACGCCTACCGCCAGGCTCTGCGGCTGGAGCCCGGCAACGACCTTGCGCGCGTTTCGCTGGTCAAGGCCCTGCTGGCGCTGAGCCAGTTCACTGCGGCCTACGATGAAATCCGCGACTACGCCGCGCGAAAGCCCCGCGATTTCGAGGCGCGCTACCTCGCGGGTCTGGCCCTCCGGGGCCTCGGAAGCTACGGTCAGGCCGAAGCGGAGCTCGAGCGGGCCGTCCGGCTCGACCCGAATCATTATGATGCGGCGTATAACCTCGGGTTTGCCCAGGCGCGCACCGGCAAGCTGCGCGAGGCGCGCGCCACGCTCGAGCGCGCCCAGCGGCTCAACCCCGATTCAGAAGAAGTCCGCTACCAGTTGGCTGCGGTGCTGCGGCGCTTGAACGAGGAGGACCGCGCGAAGCAGGAGATGGAGGAGTTCGAGCGCCGGAAGAACCGTGCCCTGGGGGAAAACGTCGCGGGGCGTGTGGGCAGCGCGGCCAACGAGCGGCTCGAGAAGGGAGACGCCGGCGGCGCCGCCGAGCTGTATCGCGAGGCCTTGAAGCTCGATCCCGAAAATGCCAAGACTCAGTACAATCTGGCGCTGGCGCTCAACCGGCTGGGGGACCGGGCCGGGGAGCAGAAGGCGCTGGAGGAGGCGGTCCACCTTGATCCAAAGTTTGCGCCGGCGCGCAATCAGCTGGCGCTGCTTTTTCTCGCCCAAGGCCGCCTGACTGAAGCCGAGCGTGAGCTACAGGCGGCACTCGATACCGACCCGCAATTTGCCGAGGCCCAGAACAACCTGGGAACCTTGTACGGGCAGCAAGGGAAGCATGCCCTGGCCGAGAAGTTTTTCCGTCAGGCTGTCGAGAACAACCCGCAATATACCCAGGCCTATCTCAACCTGGGCCTCGTGCTGGCGGCCCAGGGCCGCTTGGGCGAGGCGGAAGAGCAAATCCAGGGAGCCCTCCGCCAAACGCCCGATCACACCGGTGCCCTGACGGCGCTGGGAATGGTCGAGGCCAAGCTTGGCCGCCAGCAGAAGGCGATCGAAAGCCTCCGAAGGGTCCTTGCCCTCGAACCCTCCTCGGCCGAGAGCCACCTCAACCTGGGAATCGCGCTCGCCGATGTTTTTGATCTGCAAACAGCCCTGGCGGAGTTTTCCGAGGCCGCGCGGCTGTCTCCGGGCTCGGCAGCCGCCCACTACAACAAGGGGCGCGCCCTTTTTGACCTGCGGCGGTACGAGGAGGCGCGAAGCGAGCTCGAGACGGCGTGCGGGCTGACCCCGGAAAACGCGCCGGCGCTCTACGTGCTGGGTTTGGTGGAAAAGCAGAGCAACAACATCGCCCGCGCCATCGAGGCGCTCGAACGGGCAGTGCAACTGGAGCCGTCCAATGCCGACGCCCGTCATCTACTGGCGACGACTCTGTTGCGGGCCGGCCGCACCCGCGACGCCGTGGCCCAGTGGGAGAAGGCGGTGACGCTCAACCCCGAGCACGGCGAAGCTCTCTATAACCTGGCGCGCGCGCTGCGAGACCAGGACCCGGACAAGGCGCAACTGCACTTGAAACGGTTCCAGACGCTGCAGGAAAAACAGCGGATCACGGATCGCGCCGACACTCTCGGCAACTTCGCGCTCGCCGCGGCAAGCGCCCGCGACTGGCCGCAGGCCATTGCTCAATTAAAGGAGGCTCTCGAGCTCTGCGCCGACTGCCGCTCGCGCGCCGACCTGCACAAGAACCTGGGCCTTGTCTACTGCCGCTCCGGGGACCTCGATAACGGCGAGCGCGAGTTGCGCCTGGCCTTCGAGCTCAAGCCGGTGGATCCGGACGTGACGCGGGCTCTCGAGATCGTCGGCGCTCTCCGAAAGAGCTCCCGCCCTCCGCAGTGAGCAATACAAATGACAAATGACCAATGAAAAATGACAAATGGCAGTTTGTTCTTGCCCGTGTGAATCTTCGTGGCTTCGTGTCTTTGCGGTGAGATTTCCTTGGTTGCGGCAAAACCCCGGATTCTTCCGGTGAGTGAGGCGCTCCTGAACCTCCCAGCGATCCTGTCACACTGATTCCCTCCTTCGCGTTTCTTGGCGTCCTTCGCGTCTTCGCGGTTAATTAATTCGGGGAATTTGGATATCATCGGTTTGAAATACAATTTTTCATACGCGCCGCGGTTGGACCGCGCGGAGGGAAATTGCGATGACCATGGTGCTCGAGGACGCTCGACTTGCGCTACGTCTGATGCGCCACAACCGGGGCTTCACCGCGGCGACTCTGCTCACGCTCGCGCTCGGAGCCAATACCGCGGTCTTCTCGGTCCTCTACTGGGTGCTGCTGCGCCCGCTCCCGTACCAGGAGCCGGACCGGCTGGTGCGGATCTTCGAGGAACATCCGGGCGCCACGTCGCCGCTGCGGGGGCGGATGCTGAGCAACCTGACCTTCTTCGCCTGATGGTCGGGCGGGAACGCAGCTATCGGGCTTCGGGCGCTAAAGCCAAAAGATGCGCTTCATCCCGAACTGTGGATCTGCCGTGGATTGATCTGGGTGCTCGAGATGGTGACGAAATTCACCTCGGTGATGTCGTTGACGGGAGCGGAACCGGTGCGTCGCCCCGTCGCGGATGCGCGTGTTCTTGACGGACCGGTTGCTCGGACAGCTCTTCCACGATCGCTATTTTTTGGACGGGAATGGCGAAGGATGCGCCGCTAAACCGAAAACTCAAGCCGTCGACAAGATTGGGATTGGAGATTGCAAATAACGACAACCCAGTTCTGTCCTCGAATCGCGTTACCTCGACCTTCGAATCACGTGGGATCGATGTCAAGTCTAAACCTTTTGTATCCTTGTAAACGGGGCGACGGGACCACCAATCAGCACGAATTCGTTCTTGGTTGATCGCATCAACGATTTCGCTGCCGTAAGGGGGGCGGAAATCGAGCTTCTCCCCCAGAAGAAAAGCCAGCCTTTCCGTTCCACACTCGCAGGGGCCATTGTTTTCGCAGTAGCTGACGTAGCCACAAACCTGGAACCTTGGATAGTCTCCCCGTTTCCAATATTTGAGATTCCCCCAAAAGGTGGAATCCCCATTGCTTATCCCTCCATAAAACAACCGGTCGCCAAAAAGGTAACGGCCGAATCGCGGAAAAGTGGTGCGGTCATGGGCCTCAGGCACCTTGTAAGGCGCGCCACAAAAACCATCGCGGCCATTCCCGCTTCCAGCCAAAGATCCGGCAACCAGACTCGCCGCTGGATAGATATCGGTGACACCTTCAATCAGCGAAGCCTCTGGTATGAGTCCCGACTTGAATAAATCCATTACTTGAACCGGATCTCCATAATAATTCCACCCAACCGTATCGACGTAGTGGCCAGTCGCGCCGTAGTTCTTATTTTTTTCCAACCATGTCCAAAGCCAATCTCGGCCTTCCGGAGAATCCAAATACCGCCTCGGATGTTCCAGACCCGTTCCATAATAAGGGGCGGAATAATAGCCGGCGTGTCCGCCCTTCTTGGCAATCTCCCTCACGAGATCGGGTAAAGTCTCAACATAGGAAGGGTCCATCTCTTGATTCAAGGCGCAACAAATTTTCGAACCCGGAGGGGTCATTTGGCCCCAGAACAGAACCCACGGATAAAGATGCTTGTAGTTCCGATAGAGCTTTCGCAGGGATTGAACGTTGTAGGGCGATGTCAACGACAAGTTAACATCCAAGAACCCCTGACCATCCCACATCCAGTCCGGGTACGAGGGGGCAGGCACATGTGAATCCAACCAGGCTCGATACCGATCGAGCGCCAACTGCCAGGGCACATCCCCACGTGCGCTGTCTCCTTCGACATCGACGATCATACACTCATAGGAGACAGATGCATTGATCGGGACTCCCTCATCGTAGAGCAAGGTCAGCCGCTCGGCCCCATACAGTGGTTTCACTTTTTTCGGCGGCCAATTGGTTGCTGCCACCATCCTCGCTTCGCTGCTGCTGGCAAGGACAACGAGCGGAGCGAAGAGCTGACCGGGATAAATAAAGTTCAGCCCCCAATCCCAATCTGTATTCCGGGCGCTTGCCTTCTCGGCCAAGCCCAAAATACGCGGGTAATAAAATATTTCGTCTGAAACTCGAGAGGCGACAGGCGTCCTCTTTGTCTGGGCCGGAAAATAGATTCGTCGCAGATGCTGTTTTGCCTGGAGATCCAGCTTCCATCGGTCGTCGCCCAGAAACGTGACCATCGCGTTCACCAGCGAATTCTCAGACGAAAAAAAGTGCTGGGCATCAAGCTTTGTGTACAAGGACACAACGTAGGTTTTGTTGTCGTCTCCAACGACTGCCACTTCGGGTACTGAACCGAAAACGACAGCCCATTCGGGTCCTGAGCTGAACTCGACGTTGCTGCCGGGACCCCCGAGAACAGCTATCGCCAGGAGACACGACGCCAGCGGCAAAGAAGAGACTTTACCCATACGAATGTTGGTCCTCCCTCTCCATGGAGGTCCGCCACCCCGGCTGCGACGCCGTATGAGGTGGCTCTATCAGAACTGGATAGGAGTGAGGAGATGTCTCCTATAAAACACACTGACTCTGCTCTTTGCAATTGCCCGATTTGCCTAGCCGTAAGGGCTATGCGGACCCGGCTCTTATGTCGCAGCCACGTCCTCTTCCCGTGGCACGGGCGTCCCGCCCGTGGCAAACCAGGATCTAACTTGGGTCCGGGACGGCCAGGCTCGCTTGTGAATGCCTCGGCGGTAGGAGGCTCGCTCACCAGGTTTCCTTGGTGGACACAAAGTTCACAAATCGGTCAAGTTATGCATCACGGGCGGGACGCCCGTGCCACGAGGTGTCGGAGTGCGCAGGAGTCGAAGCGTGTGCAGACGGAGCCGGGTTCTCTCGAAGATCTCGCAAACCGGCTGAGGCGGCGGGGCTGACAGGCTATCGAATTGGGGCAAGGTTTTTGCGGCGGGGACGGCTCAATAAGACGGCGGATTTCTGACTTCTTCCTCCGCGGGCGCGGTTTCCTGCTCTGGAGAAGGATTGTTGGCCGCGAGCTCTTTTTGGCCCGCCCGGCTGCGCAGGAGATGGGCAACAAACCGCGACCGGGACTTTCTATTTATCACCCAACCCTGTGACCGGCACCACGCCTGGAGTTCGTCGACATGAACGATTACTGTCTCGATGTTGACTCCCGCTGCGGCCGCCTGTCTTTGTGCGTTCTTGGCGTTGACGAGCCATTCAGCGTATGTATGTTGGAGCGAGTCTTTGTCTGCAGATATCTCTCGCAGTTTGTCCCAATGCTCTTCCAGGTACCATGCGATGACGGGCGTCTGCTTCTCCACGCTGCGTTTCGCCTCGCGCCGGGCAGCCTTTTTCGCTGCTGTCCGCCTGGCGCGCTCTTCGATAGAGACGACCACATCCGGACGGTCTTTCCCGAACCGCTTGTGATACAGGCGCTCGATGAACTGCGGAAGAGGGAGCTTCCATGGTTCCTGCCTGTGGTTGGCAAGCTTCCCGAACCCCATTGGGTTCATGCCGAGTTCGCGCGCCATTTGGACATGCGCGTGCGAGAGGTGGAAACGCTTCCTCGCATCGATCCAGACTTGCAGGTCGCCAGGAATCCGGTTCTTGGGCATTTTCCTCTTTCTCCAATGGGCCGATCGCCAGGCATGCCAAATCTTCTTTCACTTATCCTGCTTCGGTCCTTTTGTCTCGTCTTTCTCGTCGTCATCGAGATCCATTGAAAGGGGCGCGAATACGCCCTGTCTTGACCCGGGGTAGGGCGTGTTCCATCCTCGCGCATTGTGCCACACAATGCGATTCAGACGCTCGGTCGGTACGGCATCGGGGACATCAAAGCGCATGCGCATCGAATCGACAGCCGCCTGGCGCTCTTCTCCTCTGAGCGCGTTCAGCGGCGGGTTGAGATCAAAGAGCGACTGCTTCGGCCCGTCGGCCGAATACGGCGAAAAGTCCGGAGTGTTGGTGAAGCTCGCCCTCATGTCATTCGCGATGAGATCGAACAGCGACATCGTGGGAAGACCCAGGATCAGCTCAATCGTCTTCAGGATGCTGGGCTGCGAATAGAACGTCGAATCGACGTAGCCGCGGCGGATGTACGGGCTGATGGCGAGAGCCACGGTCCGGTGCCCGTCCACGTGGTCCACGCCGTTCTGAGCGTCGTCCTCGACAACGAATATCGCCATCCTGCTCCAGAACGGCGATCGCGACAGAGCTTCGACGATCCGGCCCAGAGCCAGATCGTTGTCCGCCACCATCGCTTTCGGCGTGCTGACACCCGGAGTGGTGCCGCGCGTGTGATCGGACGGCAGCTGCAGAATAACAAAGTTCGGCATTTGTCCTGCCTGAGTCCATTTTTTCAAATCGGCCAGGAAGATCTGGCTTCGCACGACGTCCGGAATCG
>WNGG01013093.1_pt1 | contig 15401 bp, 12 predicted proteins | sample 5400661 | NCBI WGS metagenome assembly WNGG01 (sample SAMN13153372, study PRJNA577476) | soil metagenome | isolation source: 100 cm soil or saprolite under Garry oak tree replicate 1 | place: USA:California | collected 2016-06-15
AGGGATCAAGAGCCACTACGAGCACTGGATGTCCGAGGACTCGCTCCTCGGGCCGCAGGGGGAGTACTTCGAAGGGAGCTGCTTCGCCAACTACGGCTTCTGGGAGGAGGGGACCGGGAGCGCGCGGCAGGCTTGCGAGAACCTGATGGAGAGGCTGCTGGCCCTCGCCCCCGGCCGGTCGGGCACGATCCTGGACGTCGCCTGCGGCGTCGGCGCCACGACCCGGCACCTGACGAAGCACTACCCGGCCGACCGGGTCACCGCCATCGACATCTCGGAGAAGAACCTCGAGACCGCCCGCGCCAACGCTCCCGGCGTCGCCTTCCGGCGGATGGACGCCACGCGTCTCGAGTTTCCCGACGGCGCCTTCGACACCGTGATCTGCGTGGAGGCGGCCTTTCACTTCCAGCCGCGCAGCCGGTTCCTTCTGGAGGCCCGCCGCGTGCTCAAACCGGGCGGCCGCCTGCTCCTGGCCGACATCCTGTGCGAGCGCTGGGCCGATTCGACCAGCCGGATGCTGCACCCGGAGAACCACGTGCCCGACCCGAAGGCGTACGAGGCGCTCCTGGTCCGCGCCGGCTTCGAGCGCCCCGAGGTCGTGGACGCGACGCAGGAGAGCTGGGTGCGCTCGAACCGGCAGATCACGCGCTACCTGTGCGATCTGTACCACCGCGGGCGCATCGACCGGCCGGCCTACAACCGCTTCATGACCCGCCGGCTGGTGAGCACGCTGAGCACCCGCTACTACGTCCTGGCGGCCGCGCCGAAGCCCGCCGGTCGGGTCGAGGAGCGGGAGACGGCCGGCGAGGGGGAGGCGTCGCCTCCGGGAAGCGAGTGGCTCGGCCCCGCTCCGGCGCCGCCCAACGGCCTGAGGACCCTGGTAGAGCACGCGCGCGTGGCGGGCGCCGAGCGCGGCATGCGTCTGCGCCGCATGGCGCGCCTGGAAGAGGCGTGGGCCCGCATGCTCGGGAGGGACGGCGACCGCCGCGGCGCGCGGCGGCACGCGCAGCGGGCCCTCCTCTACCTGGAGGCGGCGCGGTCGATGGGGCGCCGGCGGTCGTGAGCCTGCCCGGCGCGCGCTTCGATCGGATCATCAACTCACGCTACGACCGCACGATGTACGGCGAGCTGGCGGAGGCCCTGTACGAGGGGAGCGACTTTCACAATCTCGGCTACTGGGTCCCGGGCACCGGTTCGCTCCGGCAGGCGTGCGAGAACATGGTCGAGACGCTGGTCGCCTTCCTCCCCGAGAAGAAAGGGACGATCCTCGACATCGGGTGCGGCAAGGGGGCGACGACGAGGCACCTGCTCAGGTATTACCCGCCGGAGGCGATCCTGGCGATCAACATCTCGACCAAGCAGCTCGACACCGGCCGGCGGAACGCCCCGGGCTGCGCCTTCCTGGCGATGGACGCCACGCGGCTCGCCTTCCCGAACGAGTCGATCGACAATGCCCTCTGCGTCGAGGCGTCGTCGGACTTCAACACGCGCGAGAAGTTCCTGTACGAGGCGTACCGCGTGCTCAAGCCGGGCGGGCGCCTGGCGTTCTCGGACATCCTGGTGGAGTGGTGGCTGGAGAGACGGTCTCCCGTGCGCAACGGCGCCAATTTCATCGGCAGCCTGCCCGACTACCGGGCCCTGTTCCGCCGCGTGGGCTTCCGGCAGATCGAGGTGCAGGACGCGACCGACAGCGTCCTGGTGCCGTACGTGCGGCACTACACGCGGTTCCTGCGGCGTCGGTTCGACTCGGGCGGGCTCGATCGGCGCGGCTACAACGCGGCGATGGCCTGCCTGGGCCTGACCCTTTTCTGGATGCGTTACTACGTGGTCGGATGGGCGCTCAAGAGCTGACGGGCGGCGGGCGCGCCGCCGGTGCCGCCGCGCTCGACACCTCGTACGATCCTTTTTCCAGGGAGCCGGCTTACGTCGAGCTGAACCGGCAGTTCGTCCGGAGCCTGGGGCTCGGGGCCGGGATCCGAATCCTGGACCTGGCGTGCGGGACCGGCACCCTCACGCAGCTCCTCCTCGAGGAGACGCCGGGCGGGGCGAGCGTCCTCGGGATGGATCTCTCCAGGACCTCCCTCGCCCTGGCGCGCCGCCGTCTGTTCGGGGACGGCGCGCTCCCGCAGCGCGCCGCCCGGGTGCGACTGGTGGCGGCCACCGCCGACGCTCTTCCGGTGCGCGATCGGAGCGCCGACGCGGTGCTGATGGGCAACGCCATCCATTATTTCAAGGACCCGGGCCGGCTCCTCGCGGAAGTCCGCCGGGTGCTGCGGCCGGGCGGCCTGTTCGCGTTCAACACGTCCTTCTACGCCGGAACATTCGTTCCCGGAACGGAGCGCTTCTACGAAGAGTGGGTCAAGGAAGCGTTCAGATTCCTCCTGGCGCGGGACGCCGAGGAGCGCCGCCAGGGTCGCCCGGGTCTCTTAAGGACGCGCGGCCTCCGGGGCGAGGCGCCGTTCTCGCGCCGCTGGCCGTCGCCGGCCGAGTACTCCGGCACGCTGGAGGCGCACGGGTTCGCGGTGCGCAGCCACCACCTTAGGACCGCGCTCATGACCCGGAGCTCGTTCGAGGCGATCGGGGCGTACGAAGGATGCGCCGCCGCTCTCCTGAGCGGTTACCCGGTCGCCCTCGCCGGCGAGGCGCTGGCCCGGTCGGCGGCGCCCGTCCTAGAGGCCTGCGGCCGGGAGACCGTGCCGCGGCAGTGGCTCGAGATGACCGCGATCCGGAGCGGCGGGGACGCCGGGGCGGGAGGGGGCGATGCATCCATCTGAGGCCGCCGCGGACCGGCCCCTCGCGGACCGCGTCGCGATCGTCACGGGTGGCAGCAGCGGCATCGGCCGGGCCGCGTGCGTGGCCCTGGCGCGCGCCGGCGCGAGCGTCGTCGCGATCGGCCGCTCCGCCCCCCGCCTGGAGGAGACGATCGAACAGGTGCGGCGCGCCGGCGAGGGGGGCCTCCTGTCCCTCGCCCTCGACGTCGGCCGCGAGGAGGACATGGCCCGCATGGCGGAGCGGGTGCTCGAGCGCTTCGGCCGGATCGACATCCTGGTGGCGTCGGCGGGCATCCTGCGCAACCGGTCCGGCCCCAGGACCGCGACGGAGCTGACGCTGGACGACTGGAACGCCATCATCCGGACCAATCTGCGGGGGACGTTCCTGTCGAACCGGGCCGTCCTGCCCGCGATGCTGCGCCAGAGGAGCGGCGACATCATCAACGTCTCCTCGACCTCGGGGCTCCGGGGGTTCGCGTACGACGCCGCCTACTGCGCCTCGAAGTTCGGGATCCTGGGCCTGAGCGAGGCGCTGGCGGACGAGGTGCGGCGCTCCGGCATCCGCGTGCAGGCGATCTGTCCGGGGCCGGCGGCGACCGCCATGTGGGACCAGAACCTGCCCGTGCCCCCGCCCGAGCAGACCATGCCGGTCGAGCGGGTGGCGGACCTTCTCCTGTACGTGTTGACGCTGCCGCGGGACACCGTCCTGCACAACCCGGTCATCGTGCCGCTCAGGAGCCATCGCCGCCCGGCGTTCCGGGCCCCCGGACCGGGCGCGGCGGTCGGGCGGGGCGAGGAGCCGGTCGCATGATCGGGAACGGCGCGGGCCGCCTCGGAGGGCAGGCGGCGATCATCACCGGCGGTGCCAGCGGGATCGGCCTGGCCGTGGCGACCCGGCTGGTCCGCGACGGGGCGGCGGTGGCGGTGGCGGACCTGAGCCCCGAGCGGACGAGACAGACCGCCGAGGGGCTCGAGGCCGCTCATCCGGGAGCCTCGGTCATCGGCCTGGCGGTGGACGTCCGGCTCGAGGATCAGGTCGAGGCGATGAAGGACCGGGCCCTGGAGGTCTTCGGCCGCATCGACATCCTGGTCGCCAGCGCCGGGATCCTGCGCGGCGTCCCCGGCAAGCCGCAGACGCTCGCCGACACCTCCGCCGAAGCGTGGGACGCGGTCATCGAGACCAACCTCACGGGAATGTTCCTGGCCAACCGCGCGGTCCTGCCCGTCATGCAGAAGCAGCGGCGCGGCAACATCATCAACCTGTCGTCCACCTCCGGGCGGCGCGGGATCGCCTACGACTCGGCGTACTGCGCCTCGAAGTTCGGCGTCATCGGGCTGAGCGAGAGCCTGGCGGAGGAGGTCCGCCCGTACGGCATCCGCGTCCAGGCGGTGCTTCCGGAGATCGTGGACACGCCGATCCTGGCGCAGAACGGCCCGATCTTCCGGCCCCCCGACATGCTCTCGGCGGAGCGCGTCGCCGATTTCGTGGCGTATCTCCTGGGCCTGCCCGACGACACCTGGATCCTCAACCCCGTGATCGCGCCGTCCCGCGCCCGGCGCTGAACGACCTCCGTGGAGCGACGCATGAGACCACCGCACGTCATCGCCGGGCCGCTCGCGGCCTCCGCGCTTGTGCTGTTCGCCGTGTGCGCCGGCGCCGGGCCCGCCGCGCCGGACGATCGGCGCGGCGCCCGGGACGCCTGCGCGTCCCTCACGCCGGGGGACCACGACCGGACCCTCACCGTCGCGGGCAAGGTCCGCGAGTACCGGCTGCACGTGCCGCGGGCGGGGGCGGGCGCGCCCCGGCCGCTGGTGATCGTCCTGCACGGCGGGGCCGGGTCGGGGCCGAACGTCCAGGGCTTCTCCCTGATGGATCCGGTCAGCGACGCGAACGGGTTCATCGCGGCGTACCCGTCGGGTCCCCGCGGCCTGATCGGCGGGACCTGGAACGCCGCCGACTGCTGCGGGCTGGCGATGGAGAAGGGGTCGAAGGACCTGGAGTTCATGTCCGCCATGATCGACGAGCTGGTGGGCATGGGATGCGTCGACCCGAAGCGGGTCTACGCCACCGGCATCTCGAACGGCGGCATGTTCGCCTATCACCTCGCCTGCGACCTGTCGGACAAGATTGCGTCCATCGCCCCGGTCTCCGGCGCGCTGATGGACCCGACCTGCACGCCGGGCCGGCCGGTCTCCGTCCTGATCTACCACGGCACGGGCGACAAGTTCGTGCCGTGGAAGGGCGGCGGCGATTTCCACGGGGCCGGCGCGCGCCACCCGTTCCCCTCGGTCGAGGACGACCTGCGCGCCTGGCTGAAGATCGATCGCTGCACCGACGAGCACCACACGATGTACCAGAAGGGCGACACGATCTGCGTCCTGTACGACCACTGCGCCGAGCGCACGGCGGTCGGGCTGTGCACCATCGAAGGGGGCGGCCACTCCTGGCCGGGCGGCAAGCCGGTCCTGACCTGGTATATCGGCAAGACGACCAAGGACATCTCGAACGACGTGATGTGGAACTTCTTCGCCGAGCACCCGATCCGCTGAGGCGGGTCGCGCGGCGGGGACGGACATCGAGGAGAGCGCCAGCGATGGGAACGGTCATGGACGAAAACGACCCGCCCGCGGAGCCCGTCCTTCCCAGGCTGCGCCCGCTCGGCAAGGGGCCCGAGACGCGCATCGTCATCGGGAACCTCTATCTGAAGGAGAAGAAGTACGCCGAGGCGGTGCAGGAGTTCGAGGCGGTCCTGCGGGAGAACCCGGACTCGGCCATGGCGCACTTCGGCCTGGGGAACGTCTACCTGCGCCAGCGCCAGGGCGAGCGGGCCGGCGAGTGCTACACCGAGGCGCTGCGGCACAATCCCGAGATGGCGGAGGCGCGCTACTGCCTGGGTCTGGTCCACCTGCAGGAGAAGCGGCTGGAGGAGGCGGCGGAGGAGTTCCGCCGGTCCCTGCACCTAAGCCCCGACCGCCCCCTGGTGCGCTTCACCCTGGGCAACGTCTACCTGGCCCAGAAGAAGGAGGCGGAGGCGGTCGAGGAGTTCCGCGAGACGCTGCGGCTGAAGCCGGACTTCGTGCTGGCCTCGTTCCGCCTCGGCAGGGCCTTCCTGGCGATGGGCCAGGACTCGAAGGCGTTCGAGGCGTACCGGCAGGCGCTGGAGACGAACCCGCGGCTGGCCTCGGCCCACGTGCAGCTCGGCGACCTGCACGCCTCGCAACACCGGTACGCGGAGGCGATCGCCGAGTTCCAGGCCGCGCTGGCGATCCATCCGTCGCTCGTGGCCGCCCACCTGCGGCTCGGCGACATCCACGCCGAGCAGGGAAGAGACACCGAGGCGCTGGCGGCCTATCGGGAGGCCGCGGCCCTCCAGCCGGCCCGCGCCGGGGTCCATCTCAAGATCGGCAACCTGCACCTGGCGCACGGGCGGCAGGACGAGGCGCTCGCCGCCCTGCACGAGGCGGTCCGGCGCAACCGGTTCTTCGTCGAGGCCCGCCGCCGGCTGGGCAACGTCTACGCCGCGCAGGGAAAGTACCCGCGCGCCATCGTCGAGTACCGGGCGGCGCTGCGGGTGAACCCGAAGCGGCCCCAGGTCCACCTCGATCTGGGTGACGCCTACCGCGCGCAGAACGATCTGCCGAACGCCGCGGCATCGTATCGCAAGGCCCTCGAGATCGATCCGGGTCTCGATGCGGCGAAGGAGCGTCTGGCCGCCGTGGGCGCCGGACCGGAGGAGGCGCGATGAGCGGGCCGGCGGGCGGCGGCCTGCCGCGGGTCCGCCCCGACCTGGAGAAGTTCTCCTGGCCGGCGCGCGGCGAGGCGCCCGCCAAGCATTTCGTGACGGGCGAACGCCGCTCGACGACGTCTTCCGCCTCTACGAGGAGAGGTTCGGGACCTCCCTGTCGCCCGGCGACTTCGACCTCTTCGTCCGGCAGCTCGCCGAGAACGGCCTCCTCGTCGACACGCGGCCCGCGCGGCGCAGGCGCACCTTCGCCGAGATCCTCGATCCGGAGGTCTTCCTGCCGCTGGCGCGATTCAAGTTCATGAAGGGCGACCGCCTGCTCGCCTTCCTGGGGCGGCGTCTGTCGTGGCTGTTCAGCCGGCCGGTGCAGTACGCGGGCGCGGGCGCCGTCGCCGCCGCGCTCCTCATCCTGGCGCTCGACTGGGGCGGCTACGCACACGCGGTCTGGCTGGCGTGGAACCCGGGGTTCGTGTTGATCACCATGTGCGTGTCGTGCTTCCTGGTGCAGAGCCCCCGGGCGCTGGTGAACGGCATCATGTGCAAGAAGCGCGGGGCGCAGATCGCGGGGATCGGGCTCGGTCTTCTCTATTACGTCATCCCGGCCCTGTACTGCAACTGGGGCGAGATCATCTGGATCGCCGACAAGAAGAAGCGCCGCTGGGCCATCTTCTCCGGGATCTTCTACCAGCTCCTGATCTGGGCCGCCGGGACGATAGGCTGGTGGCTGACGCCGCCGGGCACGGAGGCGAACGTCCTCTGGCTGTCGGTGTCGTTCGGCGCCGGCATGGGCCTTCTGCTGTTCGGCGCCAACCCGCTGGTGCAGATGGATGGCTACATGCTGCTGGTCAGCTTCCTCGAGGTGCCGCGCCTGCGCGAGCGCTCGCTGGCGATTTTCGGATCCTGGGTGAGCCGGCGGCCGCTTCCGGAGATCCTGACGCGGCGGGAGCGCCGCTGGTTCCTCATCTATGGATCGCTGACGTTCGTCTACGCCTTCGCCCACCTCGGCGTCGTCCTGGGGATGACCTGGACCCAGCTCACCCCGCTCTATGAGGGGGCCGGGGCGATCGTCACGATCCTGGCGGCGGTCTATTTCGCCCACAAGCCGATCGTCTACGGCCTGGGCCGGCTGCCGTTCTTCCGGTGGGTCTTCGCCCGGCACGCCGGATGGCGCCCCTGGGCCGCGCGCCTGGCGCTCGCCGGCCTCTTCGCGGGCGCGGGGGTCATCCCGGTGGACTACGAGACAGGGGGGGAGTTCCGTCTCCTGCCGTCGCACCGCTTCGAGGTGCGCTCCGACATCGAGAGCATGGTGGAGCGGGTCCTGGTCCGCGAGGGCCAGTGGGTCGAGGCGGGCGAGCCGATCGCCACGCTGAGCGTGCGCTCCCACCGGCGCGACCTCGAGGCCATGCGGGGCCGGCTCGAGAAGGCGCAGGCCGAGCTGCGGCTGGTCGAGCAGGGCGCCCGGCCCGAGGAGATCGCGCGCGTGCTCGCCGCCGTGAAGAAGGCCGAGACCAGCGTCGCCTGGAGCCGGCCGCACGCCGAGCGCTTCACCCGGCTGTACCGGGACGGGCTGATCTCCCAGAACGACTACGAGATCGCCCTGAGGCAGCGCGACATGGACGCGGCCAGGCTCAACGGATCGATCGCCGACCTGAACCTCGCCGAGAGCGGCCCCCGCCGGGAGCAGATCGAGGGGCTCGAGGCCCGGGTCCGCGGTCTCGAGGCGCTGGCCGACAACTACGCGACCGACGTCGAGCGCACGACCCTGGTCAGCCCGATCGCGGGACGCGTCGTCACGCCCCGGGTCGAGGGGGTGCGGGGCGTGTACCTGACGCCGGGCCGGCGCGATCTCGTGATGGAGATCGAGGACGCGCGGACGCTGCAGGCCGACGTCGAGGTGAACGAGGAGGAGATCGCGGGCGTCCGTCCCGGCGCGCCGGTCCGCCTGGTCGCCTGGACCGACCCCGGCGCGCCGTTCGACGGCCGCGTGGTCGGCATCGCCCCCGTGGCCGCGCCGACGGCGGCCGCGGCGGCCCTCGCCACGGTCACCGAGGAGTCGACCGGCGAGACCGCGCTCCGCGTCCCCGAGCTGCCCTACAGGTTCGTGCGGGTGCTGAGCGAGGTCCCGAACCCGGACGGGCGGCTGAAGACAGAGATGACCGGCTACGCCAAGATCCCGACCGGCAGGCGCCCGCTCTGGGACGTGCTGTTCCGGCCGGCGATCCGCTGGCTCAGAGTGAAGGCGTGGTCCTGGGTCCCGTGACGGCGGGGACCGGGGCCGCCGCCTTGCGCGCCGCCACCAGCAGATAGTGCCGGATGTTGAGGACGTAGAGCGACATCCTGCCGCTCATCTTCGCGAGGGCGTCCCGGTCGATCGCCCCGGCGAGGCGGCGGGCCCGCAGGAAGCGGACGCAGTTGCGCAGGAACTTCGAGGCGCATTCCTCCCGGGCGTCGACGATCTCCGCGTCGGCGAAGCCGGCCGCCTGGCAGAGGGCGCGGTAGGCGGCGGCGTCCTCCACGTAGTTGAGCATCCGCCCGGGCGGCTTGATGCGCTCCCACCAGCGGGTGAACAGGCTGTCCGAGAGCACCAGCCGGCCACCGGGCTTCAGCACGCGGCAGGCCTCGCGCACGAACTTCTCGCGCGTGTCGAAGTGGAACGCCGCCTCCACGCAGAGGACGTTGTCGAAGGTCCCGTCCTCGAACTTCAGGTCGGCCGCGTTCATCAGGAGGAAGCGGCAGCCCGGCGCGTTGGCGGCGCAGGTCGCGAGCTGCTTCTCCGAGATGTTGATCCCGGTCACCGCCTCCGGAGCGTAATACCTGAGAAGGTGCCGGGTGGTCGCCCCCTTGCCGCAGGCGGCGTCCAGGATCGTCCCGGTCTTCCCGGGGAGGAAGGCCAGGAGCTTCTCCATCAGGTTCTCGCACGCTTCCTTCTGATCGCGCGTCCCCGGCGCCCAGTAGCCGAAGTTGACGAAGTCGCTGTTCCCCCAGTACTCCCGGAAGAGCGGGTCGTACATCGCCTGGTCGTAGACCTGGTTGATCGGGACGGCGGCGCCGCCCGCGGCGCGAGGAGCCGGCGCGGCGGCCTTCTGCGGCTCATCCATTGACGAGCACCGTGTCCCCGAGGCTGCGCCCGGCCAGCAGGCGCTTCAGGACGATCGCCCCCTCGTCGAGCGCCCTCTGGCGCTCGAGGTACGCCGCGTCCCCGGCGCGCACCTGCCGGCGGCGCGTCTCGTCGCACAGGAGGTCGCGGAACAGGTCGCGCGTCTCCCGCCCGCCGTACAGCTCGGCCCGGATGAACGGGCTCGACGGCAGCCCGCCGACGCGGATCATCTCCTCGGGGAGCGGGATGGAGGGCGCGGAGGCGTTGAGCAGGAGCCTGCGGGGCGACGGCGCCGCCCCCTTGTCCTGCACGCGCATCGGGTACATGACGTGCGGGTAGACCGAGCCGGCGCGCCGGCGCTCCGCCTGCGCGACCAGGCGCCTGATCTCGCTGCCCTCCGGCTCCCGGTCCAGGATCTCCTTCGAGGTCCAGGAGTTGACCAGGGCGACTCCGGGCACGCTGCCGACCGCCTTCGCCAGGGTGAAGGAGACGATGTTCTCGGTCACCACGAGGTCGGAGGACAGCAGGAGCGCGTCGAACTCCGACAGCGGCAGCCCGGCGAGGTTGACCACCCGCACCCTCTTGGCCGGCGACGGCCGCAGCAGCGTGCCGTCGTTGACCGACACGATGGTCACCGGCTCCGCGACGTCGCCCAGGTACTCCGTCAGGATCTCGCCCAGGTAGTCATAGAGCGGCGCCTTGAGCGCCTTGGAGAGCCGGAAGCTCCACCGCGGCACGCTGTGGAAGATCAGGGCGCCCTCGTCCTGCCGGCCCTCGCCCAGGTAGCGGGCGCGCACCTGCGCGCGCACGTCCTCGTCGAGGCGCAGCGGCATCGTCATGCTCCGGTAGGGGTGGCCCTGCCGGCCCTCGACCTTCCCGGGCTCGTGCAGGGGGCACGGCAGCAGGATGCACATGCGCTCGAAGATGGGACGCCAGGCGTTGGCGATCATGCGGAAGAACAGGTGCGAGGACAGCCGCGCCATCAGCTTCTGCACCGACGGCGTCGAGCCGACGTGATCGATCGCCACCAGGAGGGCGTCGAGCCCGTTCAGCTCGCGCAGCCACTTCAGGTCGGCGAGGGGGTACTGCCGGTTCAGCCGCAGCGCCAGGAACGAGCGCAGCTCCGAGAAGACGACGACGTTCGGATCGACCTCCTCGATCAGTCGCCGCCACTCGAGCTGGTTCGCGGCCAGGTCGCCCGTCATCTCCCGGACCCGGTCCCCGAACCGCGGCCGCGCGATCTGCGCCGCCGGGGCGGAGGCCAGGAACCAGGCGTCTCCCCCGTCCGACACGATGCTCTCGGCGAGGGCCAGGGCGGTCGCCGTCTCCCCCGTCGCCATCCACGTCGGCGTCACGAACAACGCCCGGACCTTCGGCTCGGCCACGCTCCTGCTCTCCGATGGCAGTGATGCCGTCATCCTAGCACAGCCCCTTTCCGAGCATGCCGGCCGGCGGCTCCAGGCCGAACAGACCCAGGATCGTCGGCGCGACGTCGTAGATCCTCAGCCCCCGCAGCTCACCCTTCGGCCGCCCGTTGGCCCCGCCGGCCAGGACGAAGATGCCGTGCCAGTCGTGGTTGGCGTCGTCCGGGCCGGTGTCGTTCTCGAAGGTGTGGATGCTCCCCAGGCCGACCGAGCCGATGGAGCGCCAGTCGAGATTGCCGAAGTAGCAGGTCAGATCGGGGGCGACGTTGCGCACCTCGCGGTACAGGTCCTCCGGGCGGTACGCCTTCGTGCCGATGCTGCGGCCGGAAGGGTCCTCGATCCCCTCGATCTCGGCGATCAGATCGTCGCGCACCCGGTCGTAGTCCTGCGGGTCGATCGTCCCCTGCGGCTCGCGCCCCTTCACGTTCATGAACAGCCGGCCGTAGTAGCCGCCGTCACCCCAGGCCCTCGTCCGGCTCCAGTCGATGTCCGCCCTGCCGATCGGCGTCGTCTTGTCGGGGTACGTCTTGAGCGTCAGGTACCCCTTCTTGATCAGCCACTCGTTGAAACAGATGCCGCCGTCGAGCTTCTTGGCCCCGTGGTCCGAGACGACCAGGACCGCCGTGTCCGGCGGGAACAGCGATCGGAGCTCCCCGATCTCCCGGTCGCAGTAGGCGTAGTAGTCGCGGATGGCGTTCTCGAATCGGTTGCCGGCCTCGTACTTCGGGTGCTCCTTGTCCATGAACTTCCAGAACGAGTGGTGGATCCGGTCCACGCCCATCTCGACCATCATGAAGAAATCCCACGGCCGCGTCTTCAGGAGGTGCTTCGCCACCGTGAAGTGCTTGCGTGTCTTGTCGTAGATCCTCGTGAGCAGGGCCTCCTTGTCGTCGGTGCGGAACCCCTCGACGTCGACCACGTACCCCGGCGCGACCTGCTCGATCTCCTGGCGAAGGTCGGGCGGGTAGGTGTAGGGCATGTCGGTCGACGGGGTCAGAAAGCACCCGATCTGGACGCCGCTCACCGGCTTGGGGGGGAAGGACGGCGGCACGCCCAGGACGATGACGTTCTTGCCGGCGCGCCCGAGGAGGTCCCACAGCGCGTCGCTGTTCAGGGCGGAGGCGTTCGCCATCGTCAGCCTGTCGTACGAATGGTCCTTGCGGTTGCGGAACCCGTAGATCCCGAGCTGGCCCGGGTCCTGGCTGCGCATCATGCAGGCCCAGGCCGGCACGGTGATCGGCGGATGGGTGCTCTCGAGCGGCCCGTAGCACCCGCCCTCCATCAGCTCCTTCAGGTTGGGCAGGTGGTCGCGGAAGCGCTCGAACACGAGGCGGGGGGCCGCGCAATCCAGCCCGATGACGGCGACTTTCATCCCGGACGTTTTCCTTCCCGCCCCGAGGCCGCTAGGCCTCCGACCCGCGGGGGATCGGCGCCAGGCGCTCGGCCGGCGCCAGCTCCTCGGTCTCCACGGCCGGCAGGTATCCCATCGATTGCAGGAAGAACACGATCCCGCGGGCGCTGTCCTGCGGCATCTCGCGCTCCGTTGCGACGACCAGCTCGGGACGCAGCGGCGGCTCGTAGGGATCGGAGACGCCCGTGAAGTGCGCGATCTCCCCGGCGAGCGCCTTCTTGTAGAGCCCCTTCACGTCACGCCGGATGCACTCCTCCAGGGGGCAGCTGACGTGGACCTCGGCGAAGCGCCCGATCTCGGCGCGGGCCGCGTCGCGGGCGTCGCGGTACGGCGAGATCGCCGCCACGATCACCACCGCGCCGGCCTCCGTCAGGAGACGGACGACGCAGGCGATGCGGCGCACGTTCTCGTCGCGGTCCTCCTTCGAGAACCCGAGCCCCTTGTTCAGCCGCTCGCGCACCTCGTCCCCGTCGAGGACGATCACCCGCCGGTCCATCGACTGGAGGAGGATCGCCAGCCGGCGCGCGATGGTGCTCTTGCCGGCGCTCGGCAGACCGGTCAGCCAGATGGTCAATCCATCCCGTTCCACAGACCTCTTCATTCACCGGCCCCCGGGTAACGGCAGCGCTGAAAAGTGATGGCGTATTCTTACCGCGGCCTTCGCCAAAGTCAATAGTCCCAATCACTTTCTCGGGGTCATGCCGGCCCGACATGCCGCCGGTTGCATGTATTTCCGGCCCTGTTTCGCGACGCGCGTCAACCGTCCGATGGGACCATGGAAAATCCGGCCGGCTGCGGGCGGTCCGGCCTTATCATTCCCGCCATTCGGCCGGCGGACCATGCGCCGCTCCGGCGAGGGAGGTGCTGCGATGCCTTTCGGAAGCCTGTGGCTCCCGGTGATCGTTTCGGCGGTCGTCGTGTTCGTGGCCAGCTCGATCCTCCACATGGCCCTCAAGTACCACAAGGCCGACGTCAAGTCCCTTCCCAACGAGGACGCCGTGCGCGAGGCGCTCGCGAGGGGGAACCCGGCGCCCGGCGTCTACTTCACGCCGCACTGCGCCGACATGAAGCAGATGAAGGACCCGGCCATCGTGGCGAAGTTCGAGAAGGGTCCCGTCGCGATGCTCACGGTCTTTCCGAAGGGCGCCCCGATGATGCCGAAGCACCTGGCGCTGTGGTTCGGCTTCACCGTCCTGGTGAGCTTCGTCGCCGCGTACGTGGCCCGCCACACGCTCCACCCCGGCGACGACGGCATGCTGGTCATGCGGATCACCGGCACGGTGGCCTTCGCCGCCTATTCCCTGTCGAACGTCGTCGACTCGATCTGGAAAGGGCAGCCGTGGGCCAACACGGTTCGCGCCGTCGCCGACGGCGCCATCTACGCCCTGCTGACGGGTCTCACCTTCCGCCTGCTGTGGCCGGCCGCGTAACGCCCGGCGCGGTTGCGCGGCCTGCCGCCGGGTCGGAGGCGCGCCAGAGATTGCGCGCCCAGGTGGCGGCGGCCTCGACGCCGATGTTGATGTACGGCAGGACGATCAGGGTCAGGACGGTGGAGGACGCCAGCCCGCCGATGACGGTGCGCGCCAGGGGGTAGTAATAGGCGTCGCCGACGCTGGAACGGCCGAGGGCGAGCGGGATGAGCCCGACGATGGCGGTCAGGGCGGTCATCAGGACGGCGCGCAGGCGGTCGCGGCCGGCCTGCAGGATGGCGTCGTCGCGCCCGAGACCGGCGCGCCGGAGCTGGTTCATGTGGTCGAGGAGGACGATGCCGTTCTTGACGACGATGCCGATCAGCATCAGCAGGCCGATCTGGGCCATGACGTTGAACGGCGTGCGCGTCGCCGCCAGGAGCCAGGCGGCGCCCGGCAGGGCGAACGGGATCGAGAACAGGATGGCGAACGGCTGCGCCATCGACTCGAACAGCGACGCCATGGCGAGGTAGACCAGGACCAGCGCCAGGCCAAAATTGATCCCCATCTGCTGGTTCTCCTCCCCCTGCTCCAGGATCTTGTCGTCCCACGACCAGGTGTAGCCGGGGGGCAGGTCGAAGGCGTTCATCAGCCCCTCGATCTCCTTCTTCGTCCTGTCCCAGCTCTTCCCCTCGTAGGTGGCGTTGACGGCGACGCGCACCTTGCGGTTCTCGCGCGCGATCTGGTCGGCGCGGCGCACCACCTGGAACGAGGCGATGTCGCCGAGCAGCACCGGCCGGTCCGGGGGCCCGATCTGGAGCCGGCGGAGATCCTGCAGGTTCTGGCGGTCGATAGGACGCAGCTCCAGCCAGGTCTCCACCTCGCGGTCGCCTGTGTTGAAGCGCTGCAGGCGCATCCCGCCCAGGGTGAACTGGAAGATCTGCGAGATGTCCTCGGCCGTCAGCCCGGCGCGCAGCGCCTTGTCGCGGTCCATGACCACCTGGATCTCGTTGCGGCCCTTGTTGAGCGACGAGATGATGTCCTGCACGCCGTCCACCGTCCCGAGGCGGCGCGCCGCCTCGTCGGCCAGCTTCGCGAGGACGCCGCTGTCGTGGCCGAAGAACTTGACGGCGAAGTAGGTGCTGCTGCCGCCCACCTGGGCCTCCTCGGCGAAGAAGATGCGCGCCCCCGGGACCTGCGGCAGGCCGGCGCGTATCTCCTTGCGCAGCTCCTTGACCTGCTCGTCCCCGAGATCGTCACGCGCCATGGTCAGGATGGTGTGCGCCTCGTTCTCGCCGTACACGCTGTAGACCGAGTCGATGAAGAGCTTCTCCTTGTTGGCGCGGAAGTACGCCTCCGCGGCGCCGACCGCCCGCTCGGCGTCGGACTTGTAGACGAAATCGGCGAACTCGTACTGCAGGAACAGCCGCTTGTTGCTGGTCGCCGCGAACTGCGCGGTGTTCACGAGCCCCGTCACGAACGGCACGATGCCAACGCCCAGCCCGGCGATGACCACGGGCAGGGACCAGGCCTTGTGCCACAGGGT
>WNGG01005210.1_pt1 | contig 15394 bp, 12 predicted proteins | sample 5400661 | NCBI WGS metagenome assembly WNGG01 (sample SAMN13153372, study PRJNA577476) | soil metagenome | isolation source: 100 cm soil or saprolite under Garry oak tree replicate 1 | place: USA:California | collected 2016-06-15
CAATTGGAAGAACACATACACCGTGAAGAACCACCCCAAGTAGTTGGTGAGTGGCACCCCGAAGTAGCCACCGCCTTGCTCCCAGATCCAGAAATGATTGATCGTCGAGGCTGTTGGATCAAAGCCCAGATCCCAGGCGACCATAGCGAAGGAAGCAATCAACGGAACTGCGAACGTGGTGAACCAACTTCCCGTGCGGCCACTATCACCAACCAGCACCGTGCCAAGCACCCAGGCGAGGTAGCCGATGGCGAAGTAGGCAGGGCCGATAAGCAGAGGCACCAGAAAGAGCTTGGGGCCAAGCACGTCGGTGTAAGAATAGTGACCAAACGGAAAGCCAGTCAGAATACTGGTGTTTTCCAGCAGATTACTGACGACCAGACAAATGACAAGAAAGGTGAGAATGCCGCTCCATTTGTAGCGCAAGGCTCCATGAATCAGCCCAAAAACAACCGGGATCAAAACCACGAGCGGGATGGGAATATGAAGCGGAAACACCGGATTCACCAGTTCAACCACTGCATACACCACAACCAGAATCCAAAGAACGTAGGTCGATACTTTTCTCATGACACACCCTCACTTGAGATCTTTTCCGCGTTCACTGATGAAACATCAACGACGCGACAGGACCATCAAAACACGCCCGCTTATTGTTGGTCTATCTTGATGGTTATTCCAAACCAAGAACGGCTTGTAGATACGCACGAATCATGATTTTGAGATCGGCAATCACCTCACTGTCGACCTGAGCACCATCGATGGCCAGGATGGTCAGCGCCTGCACCGTTTGCATGCAGATTCGGCTGTAGCGAAGCGCGGAAGCTTCGTCACAGTGCGGATAACGCATGAGGAAGATGCTGGCGGTTTTGTGGGCGAGGGTTTCCGAAAGATCCTGTTTGATAGCGCTGAGACGGGAATCATCTTGAGACTTGAGCCAGAGCGCCAGCATGCCCGGATGCGTCTGATGATAGTGAACGAGCGGATCAATAATGCAATCGATGAGTCGCGGCAATGATAGATGGATCAGTTCGTCTGTTAATATACCGTCAAAGAGCACGCGTAGGTCTTCGCAGAACTGCTCGTTCAAGCGCCTGGCAATCGTCTCCTTGTTCGGAAAAAAATCATAGAGCGAGCCAATCGCTCTCATCGCTGTCGATTTTGCCATCGTTATCTCCTTCTCGCTCACTCTGCTAAATCCGAGCGATAGCTCGTGTTTATAATATACGAGCTATCGCTCGGATTGTCAAGAGGTATGGATGGAATACCAGGTTTTCGCGCGCCTGATGACACTATCCTCAAGCGGATAAACTGTAAATTTCTGGTAAATTGGGTGAAAAGTGGTTCTGCCCACGGATTGCGCAACGAGCTGTGCATGTGGCTAAAGCGGCTTCGCTGGCCCGTTCAATTCTCCCGCTTGTTTTGGGCAAGGGGTTGGAAATGCCTCCGCCTTATGAAAACGAGAGAACGAGAAAGGACGCTCTCAAGCCAGATTGCTGTTGAGGTAAAACTCATTGCGTAAACAGATGTTGATGGCAGAGGCATGATTTGGTTCTTTGAGGATATGACCAGTTGAGGCAGATGAAGCCTCTCCTTCTCTCCCACCTGGTCTTCCCGCTCCCATACAATGGTCGCATTCCAGGTAGCCACTCCGTCGTCAGACCGTGAGATCCACAGCGACGGGCAGTGCGCTGCGTGACCAGTCATGGAGGTCATCACCACTACGGGGGGTATATTTGTCGTAGAGCAGTGTGCGAGCCAGACTGTTCTCTTCAGGATCGCTGACCAGGCGTGCCTGCCCAGAGCAGAGGGTGCCTTTGATCTTCACCTGGACCGCAGGGAAGCGCAGAACATTCTTCACCCAATCAGCCTGCTCGCGCGCACCGGAGAGCAAGTAGAGGGTGTGACCATGGATGGCAAACCAGATTTCAATCGTATGCGGACGACCTGAAACACGACCCCTGGTGGTCAAGGAGCAGACATCTACATCGACGAATTGCTGGAAATCAAGCAGCATGAGGGACGTCCCTTCTGTCTATCCTGAGAGCTTCACTTCATCAAACGAAGGCGCAGGAGGCGTACTTGAGCATATCCTCCACTCCTGGCTCTCTATCATACCATTTAGCATGCATGGGAGTTCTTCGTCTCCACGCCTGTCGCTGTCAAGACTGCGGCTTCCAGGCAGCGTCGTACGCGTGTTGTACGATGTCGTCCCAGGAGCCAGGGAAACCGTAGTTTGCTGTGGTCGCCGAGCCCAGGCGCGAATTTGCGAGGCCCACAAAGCCCAAGCCGGTCGTGGGGCAATAGACCAGCAGGGTGCTCAGGAAAGTCGGGCCGTTGTACAAGACACCATTTTTCGTGATACACCTCCCGTGCCTGGTATTGGCGAAGAGGTAGTCCCATCCTAGCAAGTAGTCATACATGTGCTGAAGCTGGTCGGCAGGCAGAAAGACGTTCAGATTGAGCTGTATCAGGAAGATACCTATCTCATCCGCTGACAGTTGCAGCCCACCGCCACTGCAAATGGTCGTCCAATCGCCCCAGTCGATGCCGTGGCTGGAACCGGCGGGATAGGGATACGATAGGATGTGCAGTGAGCCGCTCGCCTGGGGATTACATGAGACATGGAAGTAGCGGCCGTAGACGCAGTTCATGTACTCCAGATAGCGCTGGGAGGTTGCCGCGCCGATATCTGCGACGCCGGTGTCATCGAACCTATTGAGATAGGGGATGAGGATGCGGAAGAGTGCGAAGTTCTGGTTCTGGTAGTGATAGACCTTGTCGCTGAGATTGATGCCTTGGGCAATCAAGGTTCGCAAGTCGTCATAGCTCGTGGCCAAATCATGGGAACTGCGGATGCCGCTGGTGTGGGTCAGCAATGCTCTAAATGTGATCGTCTTGACTTTTGGGCCGAGGATCCAGCTTTTGGGCAAGTAGGAGTAGATCGGCGTGTCGATAGACACGTGCCTGGCCGCAAGCAGTTTGAGCGCAGCGACGGCGGTGAGAGTCTTGGTAACGCTCGCACTATTCATGCGATAATCGGAAGAGAGCGCGACAGCCGGTGGATCAACGTCCGTATGCGCCAGGCCGAAGGTCTTCATAGCAACCACAAGACCATGATCCAGGATGAGATAGGTGTAGCCAACAGCTTGCTGCTTGATAGCCTTGTCGATGCCTACCGCCCAATCGACATACGCCAGGCATGCACCATTGTCGCATATCTCAGCCGGAGCTGTATGAGTGGTGCTGGCGGAATCGCAGGCGATCAGCAATGGGCCCAGCAGCACAACACCGGTGAGCAAGACAATCAGTGAAGGCACACGCACAGTAAAACGACGCCTAAACTCCTACAAGATCCAAGGTCTCCACCCCAGAAGCACAACACAATTCGTAATGGCACTGCGCTCATCCATTCTATCACTTTCTGGCTCATCAAAGTTGCTAGTATTGGCGAACTCCCTTGTTTGAACAGGGACTGAGCATGCTTTCTCCATCAAGGTCGGTATGGAAATGGAGTTCGCCAATACTAGCAATGCTACGGGAACTGCATGTTGTGACCTGGTTGTGGCTCCCCGCTGTCAAACATATCCACAAATTGTCACACTTATCCACACATTTCTGGAAGAGTTACCCTCGGTAATAGCAGCTACAACAAGCTATACTGAATATGTGGACGGATGGAGGTGGTAGAGCACAGATAGGAGCGTTGTGGAAACGCCTCCCTCAATCGTTCTGCAAGCAAACTCCTGGAGGCCATGCATCCAGGTGCTGCCAGCAACCCGATCTCAATGCATAGGGTGTGTCTGGACAACTCCACCTGTAGACAAGAGCATGCCCTGTATCGCTACGAGCAGACAAGGCAGAGCTGGACCTGCCCCACGGATAGGACTTCGATCCTGCTGCGCTACAAGCGTGTAATCGCAAGAGCACTTTGCAAGCACATGCTGTTCCAACAGAAGCATGCGCAGGAAGTCTGAGAAGGCACAGATGAAAATATCGTTTCCCCACGTAAGGCTGAATGTGATGTAGTGTCCCTGTCCCTGGCAACCTCGGCAGGGGCGACGAGCCTGTCTCCTTTAGAGTAGATTGTTGTGGTTCTAGCAGTCTTGAGATGCGTACGCCTTACTGTGCGCGTAGCTCATCTCCTAGAAATGTAACGCCGTTATGATACTCCCTCATCCCCCGCTAGAAGGCGTTCTGTCTCATCTGAAGGGTGTGCGCAAGTCGTTCCATGGCTGGTCGGCTTGCTGTCCGGCGCATAATGATCGAGAGCCCAGTCTCAGTATTGCCCTGGGCGATGAAGGGCAGATCTTACTCAAATGCTTTGCCGGCTGTTCCGTGGAACGGATTGTGGAGGCCATGGGCATGTCCCTTGCTGACTTGTTCCCCTCTACTCCGCCTCCACCCGGTTCCCAGGCAGAGGAGGCGCAACGCCATCCCCTTTCCCTCCTTGAGCTTGCGCGCAATAAGGGGTTGCCCTGGCAGTACCTCTTCACCCTCGGCATTACAGAGGACAAAGGGGGGCTGTGCATTCCCTATCACTTGCCCGACGGCACGCTCGCCGCTCGCCACCGCATCAGGACGGCACTGGTCGCCAGGGAAGGATCACGATGGAGCAGGGGCAAGGGTGAGATCATGGCCTACGGGCTCGAACGCCTGGAAGCAGCCCACAAGGCGCGCTCCCTCATCCTCGTAGAAGGGGAATCGGACTGCTGGACACTCTGGTACCACGAGTTCCCGGCGCTTGGGCTGCCTGGTGCGGACATGGCGAGCAAACTCAAAGCGACCTATCTTGCGGGAATCGACACACTCTATCTGGTGCGCGAGCCCGACGCGGCGGGGGCGAAATTGGTGCGGGATATTGCGCAGCGGTTAGCCTCCTGGAAGTGGTCGGGGAAAGCGTACGTGGTCTCACTTGCTGGCACCAAGGATCCCAATGATCTCCACAAGCAGGATAACAAGGGGTTCAAAACAGCCTTTCAGCAGGCACTCGCTCAGGCCAAACCGCTCCTCATCAGCAGCGATAAACAGACGCCGACATCACTGCCTACCGAGGGCAAGCCATCTCCTTTTCCCTTGCAGGAGTTGCTCGCCAGGAACCTGCCGCCGGTGCGCTGGGCGATTCCCGACATCTTGCCAGAAGGGTTAAACCTGCTGGCTGGCAAGCCGAAACAAGGCAAGAGCTGGCTGGCGTTGAGCATCTCCCTGGCGATAGCGGCTGGCGGCTATGCACTGGGCAAGCAACCCGTCACCCAGGGACAGGTGCTCTACCTGGCCTTGGAGGACAATGAGCGCCGCTTGCAGTCACGGGCCAGGCAGCTACTGGCCTCTATGAACTGTGTGCCGGATGGCATTGAGTTTGAGCTGCGTTGGCCGCGGCTGGATCAGGGAGGACTGCGCTACCTCGAGGAGTACCTGGAGGCCCATCCACAGGTGCGACTCGTGGTGATCGACACCTGGGCTAAGGTCTCGCCGTGCTCAAAAGGTCGCCAGCGCTCCCAGTACGAGGAGGATTATGAGGCCCTGACTCCCCTCAAGCACCTGGCAGACGACTACCGTGTCTCGATCTTAGCGGTCCACCACCTGCGCAAGCTGGTAGCTGACGATGTGCTCGATGAGATCAGCGGCTCCATTGGCGTAACTGGAGCGGTGGATGGGGCGCTCATCCTCAAGCGGGAACGAGGCCAGAGTGAGGCAATGCTCTATGTCACAGGGCGCGATATTGAGCAGGATCAGCAACTCGCACTTGTCTTCGACCGCACTACCGCGACCTGGACCCTGGCGGGAGATGTGGAGGAGTTTCGGCGTACCAGGGAGCGCCAGGCAATCATCGATGTGCTCACCGAGCAACTCCCCGGTGGCATGACGCCCCGGCAGATCGCAGAAGCCTTGGACAAGAATTATCACACCACCCGCTCCCTCTTGCGCAAGATGGAAGATGCGGGCGAGATCCGGCACGCCAACAATCAGTACTCCGCTCTATCCAAGGATAGAGTCTGTAATCAGCGTCATCAGTGTAATCACCGTAATCAGTCAGTATCTTCAGGACAACAACTGCATTCTGAAGGCCAGTTTGAGCATACTCAGGAGGAGGCTCTCACTGCTTTTGATTACGCTGATTACACTGATTACACTGATGACGCTGATGATAGTCCTTCGCCAGGCATGGCCGCTTCACATGAGCTTGCACCCTCACAAGTCGATACTGCTCTCCAGCACACACCACTGGCCCTGCTTGTAAAGACAGAAAATGGACAACAGCAGGAAGGTCATCAAGCATATTCTGTAATCAGTGTCGTCAACGGTAATCATTCGCATGTCCCTGCCTCACAGACAATGCTTCCGGTTGGGAATACCGCAGGTGGTAGTGATGGTGCTGAGGCCTCCTGGAAAACGCAAGTGGCTGTCGCTGGAATGAGTAAGAATCGTTGTCCCCATCATCCACATGCACGGTGGATACGCTTTGATCCTGCAGGTCAGGCCTGGTGCGACAAGATGGAGTGCTGGGATTGCTACCGATTCATGAAGATCGGGGAAGCGTTGGGCTACCGGCCCCTCGTGGGCCCTACAAGCACGATAGGCCAGGGGATAGCAGCCTGGTCCTCCTTTGTCACCTCGCAAGGATCGTTTGCCGTTGTGACAGCAACGCAGCAAGCGATTGAGCTGTGTAAGGCATCAAGTATTGAGGTGCCTGATCTCTCGGTCGAGGTGCCACGTTTGGTCTCAGCATGGTAAGAACTTCACGTTTTCAGTACGCATCGTTGGCTTTGTCACAAACTACGATGGTGAAAGGGAAAAATCAATGGAAAGTCAGAATGAAGCCTCTACGCAGCGCTTATTACTTCGCATACCAGAAGTAGCGAAAGCACTGGGACTAGGTCGCACGAAGGTGTACGAACTGATTGCAGCAGGAGAGTTGCCTGTGATACGCCTTGGTCGTGCGGTACGAGTGTCCGTGACGGCACTTCAGAAGTGGGTGGAAGAGCAGAACAATCAGCGCCTTTCAGCCTGATGAGAGCAAAATGTCTGCGGAAGCAGTAGGAGTGGATCCGCGTCAGGAGCCTTCGCTGCTGCGATGGCGGATTGCTGTTCTTGAACCGAAGGTGAAGAGGTCTCAGGCCATTTTTCGTCCAACGCACTTCCATAGAGATGGCTATGAACTTCGGACTCGAACCAGAGAGCAATGCTAACATGAGGAGTATTGTTTGCCAGTACTTCTCTTGCAAACTCTCTCTGTGTCGAATGAGGTGCTCGCACGCCTTTTTTGGTACATCTGTTCACAATGTACTGAAATCATGGTACTCTATGGATAAGTACAACTGTGTACGAGAAAGCACTTCAGAAAGGAGCAATCAATGATGGGAAAGCGCGGCAAGCGGGGCCGACGCGGTAACGGCGAGGGTACTATTTATGAACGTACAAATGGTACCTACGCGGCGACCTTTACCGTAGAAGGGGGTAAGCGCAAGACCTTCTACGCGAAAACGTATAAAGAAGTTCAGGAGAAGTTAAAGAAAGCCCTCTATGAGCAGCAACAGGGAACACTTGTTACCGCTCCGCACCAAACAGTAGCACAGTTTTTAACGGACTGGTTGGAGAGCACACAAAAACAAAGCGTCCGGCCCCGTACGTATGAAAGATATGAAGAGATTGTACGGCTTCATATTATTCCGACGCTGGGTCGTCACAAACTACAAAGTTTATCAGCACAGCATATCCAGGCTTTCTACACAAAGAAGTTGGAAGGAGGACTCTCTGCCCTGACGGTTATTAGCTTTCATAACCTCTTGCATAAAGCCCTGGAAACGGCTGTGAAGTGGAATCTTGTAGCAAGAAATGTATGTAAGGTTGTCTCGCCGCCGCGTAGACAACGGTTCGAGGTGACACCGTTATCGTTGGAGCAAATACAGAAGTTGCTTTCAGCGGTAGAGGGGCATCGCCTGGAAGCTCTTTTCAAGCTGGCGCTCGCAACCGGCATGAGACGTGGAGAACTACTCGGCCTGAAATGGCAAGATATTGATTTTGCTAAGGGAGCGTTGCAGGTGCGCCGGGTGCTCTCACGGATCCCGAGTATCATGCCTGGCAAGGGGTATACCGAAGCGGAGCCGAAGACGCAGAGGAGTCGACGCACCATCATCATAGCCCCCTTTGCGCTCAAGCCGTTGAAAGAGCATCGCATACGTCAATCGGAAGAAAAGAAGAGGGCTGGAGAGGGCTGGCAAGAGCACGATTACGTGTTCTGCACGCCGATAGGCACTCGCCTGAATCCAACAAGGGACATGCTTGATCAGCTGAAAGTCTTCTTGAAGAAGGCAGGGCTGCCAGACATTCGCTTTCATGACTTGCGCCACAGTTCAGCAACGCTTTTGCTGAGTCTGGGGGTGCATCCGAAGGTCGTTCAGGAAATACTTGGCCATAGTCAAATTTCGATGACGCTGGACATCTACTCGCATGTCCTGCCCAGCATGCATCAAGATGCGATGAACCGATTGAACCAGGCGATCGAGGAGGAAGAGTCGGAGGATGATGAGCTAGAGGTTGGGCAAGGAGTAGCCCGGCAATAGAGCCATTGCAAATTGTCGTAAGAATTGTCGTAAGGTCGGTAATTTAGACAAAAAGAAAACGCCCCAAACCGCTTCTCTCCTGGCTTGAGACGCCTCCCACATCCTCTGAGGTGCCGGTGGAGAGATTCGAACCCTCAACCCTTGCGGGACTTGTTTTTGAGACAAGCGCGTATACCGTTCCGCCACACCGGCTCGTGTTCTGGCCCTGTGGGCCAGTTTGAAGGGAATATACCTCCAACAAGAAAAGTCTGAAAATTGACTAGAACAAGTGAAATTGCGGTCAAACAAGACGCATGAGAATAATAGCATACAAAAACAAGTCTCGCAAGAGTTCGTTTTCGATAACATTTCTTTTGAGTTGACACGGAGCCTGCATTATCCAGGGCTAGTCGTTCACCAGCAAGAGCTGCGCGGTGATGTGATCAGTAACCAGAATATTCGTCAGACCGGCTCTGAGCACCGCTCGAATCGCCGGAATGTAGGAAGGACTTCCTCCTGCTACCAGAATCACTTTGGCGTTGCTCTGCTGGATTTTGTCCCTTAATCGGGGTATTTCCAACCCTGAGAGGGTGTAGGGAAACGGCTCAAGCAACTCGTTGATACATTTTCCGGATGGATCAAATACCCAATGGTTGATGTCCACAACCGGTCGATATGTTTCTATCGCTTCTAGTTGCTCCTGCGTGAGAATACCGCGCAAAATCATATCGGGGTTGGTGTATGGAGTCCACAAGCTCATCACTAAAATGTTTGCCCGCGTCAACATCTCAAAAGCTTCTTTGATAATGGGAAGTTGACGAACACGCTGCACTTGCTCACTATTGGGAAGAAAGGCAGGGCAGGGAAACCAGAGATGATTGGCCCCGTAGGCCTCGGCCATATCATGCGCGATCAAATTCGCGTCTCCATAGCTGGTCTGAGATTCTACAAACCCGATAGTCGCAATAACCTGCATGTGGGGGAGGACCCTGGTTGGATTCAAATATCGCACGAGATTGCGCATAAACCTTGTTCCCCCGGAAACAGCCAGAATATCTGAATCGGTAAGCATTTGATCAAGATAGTCGGCAGCTGCACTTGCGATCTCCGTCACAACATCTTCGAGGTGATCGTTGGCAGCAATCCTGTTCATGTTGCGGCCCGTTACCAGGATTAAATCTTCCAGGCCAAGCTGCACGCGTACTTCCCGGGAGATATTGCGCAGATATCCAGTACGCAAATCGGGGACGATAGAAATACGCACAATACCCCGGTCTTTTGCTTTCTGCAAAGCTTTGCCGACGGTTTGCCTGGAACAATACTCCATTTCTGCGATGGTTTCTTGAGAATGGCCATCTTCATAATACAAATATGCAATTTTACGCAAAAAGCGTTCGTCAGTAAGGAGTCTTGCTTCGCTACTGACCCCTTGCACGCTCTCTGGCATGTGACCTCTTCTCCTTTCACAAAACAAGCTTGCTTGGGTTCGACAAGAAAGATACAAGATGCAACTGGCTGTTCCTTTGCATACGCCTTGCTCTCATCAACTCCCTACTTGACGGGATGCTCCCCTATGAACATTAACATACAGCATGCCAATTTAAAAAGCAAGGTGTCATCTCGCAGGTTGCTACATCTCGTGCGCAGATGATCGACAAATTGTATTTGTGTCAAAGTGGCCTCTTCTCCCATGTTGATGGGCACTTGGTACTTCTCTCCTTTAGAAAGAACCGCATGTAAAAAATAGAGTAGTTCACAGCAGCCATCTGAAAAATAACAATAATTTGCAGAGACCAGAATCTTCGTGGTTTTCAAACAATTCACCGAATTTTCGCATTCGGTTAACAATTGCTACATTTTTGTCATTTTTTGCGAATTGTCTTGCATTTAACTATTGTCCTGCTATATTCTATTTAGAGCGATATGGATGGAGGCCTCACTGCCACAGCTAACTACGAGCAGCAGTAAAAGCATCCAGAGGTTCGTTCAATGGTCAACGTTGAAATTAAGGAACCCACATGAAAAGACGAATCCTGTTTACCGTGGAAAAGAACCGTGTCCTCGTTCCTGTTGGCGAGCCTTGCCCTTTTGGCTGCCGCTATTGCTATACCAGAGGCGGGGACGTGGGGCTCTCGCGTGTCAGTGAGGAAGATGTTCTCTCCCGTTTCCAGCAGTTTGCCCGTGAGACTTCTTTCGAGACAATTCAATTTGGTTATGACGGTGATCCGTTTGCCCATCCTGAGCGGGGTATAGCGATGCTGAAACGCCTGGCAATAATGCGCAAGCATGTCAATTTTAGCACAAAAGCGTTGCTCGAAGGTTCAACACTCGACGCACTAGATGATATTCGTCGCTACATGGTAGCTGTGGAGACCTCGTTAAGCGCGCTAGTTTCTCTTAGCTGCTGGGATTCTGCTCCAGCTGTGGAGCCTCACACACCATCCCCGTCTGAGCGAATACGAACCGTTGCGAATCTCAAGAGCATCGATATTCCTGTATTCATAGCTGTGCGACCGGTGTTACCGCACATTCCTGATGGGGAATATGAACGTATTGCAGATGAAGGAATCCGCGCAGGATGCGATGGATTCATTCTGGGACCACTCTATGCCGACGCGCGTGGGCAGTTCGTGCGTTTCATTCCACCCGCGATCCTTGCGACGGTTCCAAGCCGGACAGGCATTGTACCCTGGTCTGCTCATGCACCGACTTGGAAGCGTTACGAAGAACCAGATCGCCTCCAGAGGCTGCTCCTGATGATCGAGCGGAAGGGAGGACGCATTCTCCTGTCATCGGCGGATGCGATGACCCTTGTTTCTCAAAAGGAGAAGGTGGCATGAGCGAGATAGATGCTGCCCGATCGTTACCTCCTGCGTGGACTATTGAAACGATTCGTGCAACAACACGATGGAAGGGTAAAGGTTATGCAGTCAATCCAGACTTCGCCTTGTTTTGAAGAGGAGGAGAAGAGAGCTGAACATCCTGTGGTCCTGGTGATCGACGACCAGCCAGCTATTCTAGATATGCTTTCCTGGATGCTCTCTTTTTACGGATATCAAGCAGTTTGTACCACCAATGGACAGGAAGCCCTAGAGTGGATGAAGTCCGCTTTACATACAGGACAATACCCTGTAGTTATCCTCCTTGACCTGTTCATGCCTGTGATGAATGGTGCCAGGTTCTTAGCAAGCCTCCGCGATCATTGGAATGCTCCTATACCTATTCCACCGATCATTCTCCTCACTGTAGACAGAAGTAATCACGATCACCTGGCATGCAGTGATGTTCTTTTGAAGCCGTTCCATATCAATGATCTTCGTGAGAGTCTCAAGCAGATTATCGGGAAGGAACCTGCATCATGGTAGTGCGCCAGCACTATGTTGCTACTGGCTATGTTTATGACAGAAATACGGATAGATTCTTGTTGATCATGCATAAAAAGTCGGGTAAGTGGCTACCTCCTGGAGGGCATCTTGATAAAGGAGAGGAGCCTCATAAGGGCGCCCTACGTGAACTATGCGAAGAAACCGGCGTGCAAGGTCGAATAATCAATCTGCTTGAAACGCCTGAAGTTGGGACGCCAACTGTTGCGCAACTTCCTACGCCATTTTGTATTTTATACGAGAAAATTACCGCAGAATTAGAAGGTGAAGAACACGCGCATATCGATTTCGTGTATGTGGTAGAAGTAAATTTTTCTGAAGTACTCAAGTTACGCGTGGAAGAGGTATTGCTTGCAAAGTGGGTTTCTTCTGAAGATATAGACTACATGGATACCTATGAAAATGTAAAACAGGTGTGTCGAGCTATCAGCTCTATCAGTAAAGGCTCTTACTCACATGGGCGGGAGGCGTAACACTCGCTGGTACAACTCGCTATAAGCACGAGCGCTGGAGGACCAGCGCGAATCGTAGGCCATGGCGCGCGCAACGAGATCAGGCCAGCGATCTTGTTCCGCGTAGAGGCGCAGCGCACGGCGCAGTGCATCGAGCAAAGCAGAGGCCGTGTAAGGTGTGAAGCTGATCCCATTGCCGCTGCTGGGATCGGCATCCAGATCGGTTACGGTATCGGCCAGGCCACCGGTCGCATGGACGATGGGTAGGGTGCCATAGCGCAGCGCGATCAACTGTCCCAGGCCACCCGGCTCGAAAGCGCTTGGCATGAGAAAGAAATCCGCGCCCGCGTAGATGCGGTGGGAAAGAGCGACGTCGAAGCCGATGCACGCACGAATGTTGCCGGTATTCATGGCAAGCTCGCGGAACAACTGCTCGTAGCGCGCATGCCCGGCGCCTAGCACCACGAGTTGCAGCGGCATTTCGCTCAACTCAGAGGCGAGCGCGGCGATGAGATCGAATCCCTTCTGATCTACGAGCCGACTGACGATGCCTACCAGCGGCAAGCCTGGATCATCTGGCAGCCCGAACTCCTGCCGCAGCGCCATGCGATTGCGCGCTTTGGCCACTGGAGCCTCCGCCGCGGTGTATTGTGCTACGAGGTCGCTATCGGTCGCGGGATTCCAGGTATCCCAATCGAGGCCATTAGGAATGCCAAAGACGCGTGGATGGCGTTGAAAGAGGATCTCATCAAGGCCCCAACCATGATCCAGCGTCTGGATCTCCCCGGCGTAGCGATGTGAAACGGTCGTCACCACATCGGCGTACATGATGCCAGCTTTCATCCAATTCACGTCACCCCAGAACTCCAGGCCGCCTGGGATGAAGACGCGCGCAAGGTCCAGCCCTGCTTCATCCAGGATGGAAGGGTCCCAGCGTCCCTGGTATTGCAAATTATGCACGGTATAGACGATACGGGTCGCCCCCTGGCGCAGGAGATGGCGATAGGTCGTGCGCAGATAGGCGGCACAAGGAGCTGTCTGCCAATCGTTGAGGTGGATAATATCGGGGGCAAAGCCAAGTCCCGGCAGCGCTTCGAGCAAGCCCCGGCAAAACAGGAGGAAGCGCCGCTGCTCCTCGCGTTGGTCCAGACCGAGATAGAGCCGCTGGTGCCGCCCAAAGAACTCTTCATTGTCAAGCAGGTAGACGATGACCGGTGAATCGGGGAGCGTGGTTTGTAAGATAGATATGGTCTGATCAACTCCAGCCATAGAGAGCGCCCGCACTACACCCGTGTGCTGGAGCGGCCAACGAGTGAGATCGATTGACCCGTAGCGGGGTAGAAAGATGCGCACCTCGTGGCCCAATGCAGCCAGTTCTTTGGGTAGGCTCCCTATGACGTCCGCCACGCCACCCTCTTTGGCGAAGGGAGCTGCCTCCGTAGCAACCATCAGAATCTTGAAGCGTATAGCGTCCGTCATGCTATCCTCTCACTTGCCCAGAGAATGGGAATTTGTCATTTGTTATCATACCACGAGCATTAACAAGTAAAAACCCACCGCAAGTTCCGCGGGAAGTCAGACACCCGTGGCCGGGAAGAAAGATCTCGCATGTCGAGACGGTTCTGGGCGAAGCAGGAACCAGAGATCAGAGACGGCCTGTCCATCTTTCGATAAACCCTGAAGAACGGTATAATAAACTATAACCTCAGTGATATGAAAGGGTAGGACTCTCTAAAGAAAGGAAGAGCTGTGCCATGAGTAAAGTACTAGCAGTCATTCTGGCCGGGGGCCAGGGTGAGCGGTTGAGCCTCCTCTCACAAAAGCGTGCCAAGCCCGCCGTTCCGTTCGCCGGTAAGTATCGTATCATTGACTTTGCCTTGAGCAATTGCGTTAACTCCGGCATCGCTGATGTGGCCGTGCTTACACAGTATCGCCCCCACTCGCTGCACGATCATATCGGTATAGGCAAACCCTGGGATCTGGACCGGCAGCGGGGCGGCATTCATATGCTCCAGCCGTATATCGGGCGACAGGAGTCGGATTGGTACCAGGGCACGGCTGATGCGGTCTACCAGAATCTAAGCTTCATTATGGAAGCGCGCTGCGATTATGTACTCATCCTGGCCGGTGACCATGTGTATCGCATGGACTATGGGCCAATGATCGCGTTCCACCAGCAGCACAACGCTGATGTCACTCTTGGCGCGGTGGTCGTGCCTATCGAGGAAGGTCACCGCTTTGGCATTCTAGAGACTGATGCTGAAGGACGGGTCATCTCGTTCGAGGAGAAGCCGGGCAAGCCGCGTGGCACGTTGGGGTCGATGGGCATCTACGTATTCGGTCGCGACACGCTGACCCGCGTCCTTATCAAGGATGCACGGCCCTCTGAAACTGGCGATCTCCCCACCCAGCATGACTTCGGCCGCAACATCATTCCGTCAATGATGGCGTGGGGCGAACGCGTCTATGCCTATCCCTTTGCCGGGTACTGGCAGGATGTGGGCACCATTCAGTCCTACTGGGAGGCGCATATGGCGCTGCTTAATGACCGTCCGGCCTTCGATCTATATGATCCGTCGTGGGTAATTCACACGCGCAGCGAGGAGCGGCCACCCGCGTATATCTGCAGTGGGGCACAGATCGCCAGCAGCCTGATCTCACATGGCTGCATCATCAAGGGGCGAGTCGAGCGCAGCGTGCTCTCTCCCGGTGTCGTCGTTGAGGAGGGCGCGGTTGTGCGGGACTCTATCGTGCTCTTCGACACTATCATCGGCAGCGGTAGTGTGATTGATCGTGCGATCCTGGATAAAGAGGTCGTCACCGGCAAGTACTGCCAGATCGGGTATGGCGATGATATGACGCCGAACAAGCTGGAGCCTACCCGGCTGGACACCGGTATTACGCTCATAGGCAAACGCACACACCTGCCGGATAACTTAAAGGTTGGTCGCAACTGCAAGATCGGCACCGATCTGCGCCCGGAGGACTTTCCGACCGATACACTGTCCAGCGGTGA
>WNGG01013617.1_pt1 | contig 15393 bp, 10 predicted proteins | sample 5400661 | NCBI WGS metagenome assembly WNGG01 (sample SAMN13153372, study PRJNA577476) | soil metagenome | isolation source: 100 cm soil or saprolite under Garry oak tree replicate 1 | place: USA:California | collected 2016-06-15
TGATGAAGATATTGTCATCCGGTACTAGAGCAGCCTTTTTCATCTCCGCAGATTTGACGATTACAGCATCAACTTGTCGGCACAACCAGCGACTGATACTCACAACAAATGTTCCCTTTTTGCTATGGCCTCCGTTGGCCATCAGGCAACCTAGCAGGTCATCTCCCATGAAGGAGGCAACGACGGGCGTGGTCAACTGCATACGCGCGAAGAGACACCACTGACCATAATGGCCATGCACAATGTCGAACCGCCTTGTCAGTGTCTTAAGAAACACCTGCATTATTGCTGAGGCATAGCGGAGTGCTACTGAACCAGGTTTTGGATGGATAACCTCTACCTCAAGCCCTGCTGCAACGAGGGAATCCGCCTGGCTTTTGATAAACGTGCCTGAGTGTGGAAACTGTTCTGTTGGATAAATTCCTGTCACCATCAGAACACGGAGTGCTTGCTTTATTGTTTGTCCTTTCAATTTCTTGGAGTGCATTGCTGATACTATTCCTTTTCTCTACAATGAAAACTACAGGTTGGGAACTGCCAACTTTTCTTTCGACTCCAACAGTTCTTCGGTCGATACTTGTGGGAATTCCAGGTGGGGACTGTCGATAAAGATGCGAATGTCCCTCGCGGAACCAGATTCCAGTGGGTACGTTGAAGCCCATCTTCTTGCGGGTCAATATAGGTTCGGGTAGAAAGTCGCTGAAAGCACGCTTGAGCAAGTATTTGGCTTGGAAAGGCTTGATTTTGACGTTCGAGGGAATGCTTGCGGCGTACTCGATCAGTTTGTAGTCGAGGAGCGGAATACGCGCCTCCAGTGAAGCCGCCATGGTCATCTTGTCGCCCTTCATAAGAAGGTTGTCGGGTAACCAGATTTTAGTGTCCAGGTAGAGCATCGACGAGAGATTGTCGCGTTGGGGGTTTTTCTCGAGCCAACGAAGAAAGGTACGACTAGAGTCGAGATCGATGCTAGCTTTGGTGCTGGCAGAGAGCAAGTTTTCTTTCAACTGACCGTTGAAGATGCCAAACCAGTTCAACCAGCGCTGTGGCGCGGGTTGCGATAGTGAGTTTGCAGCGAGCTTGAGTTTCCGCATGCTATAGGGAAGGTGGTCAAGCAGAGGTGTAATTACCTGGTCACGTATTGGAGTGGGCAGCAGATGATAGTAACGTGCCAGCCAATCAACGATGTATTTAGGATAACCCGCGAAGAGCTCGTCACCACCTTCTCCAGAGAGCACCACTTTGACATGCTTTCGGGCTAGCCTGGAGATCAAATAAACTCCCAGGTCGGATGGCTCACTAACTGGCTCATCACGGTGCCAGGTGAGAAGGGGCCAGTAGTTTGACAGATCAGAACATTTGACGAGTAATTCGTGATGCTCTGTACCAAAGTGTTGCGCGACAATCTTTGCATAAGGTAACTCGCTGTACCCCGGTACATCGAAGCCGATCGCGAAAGTTTTGACGGGCTGGCTCGTCAATTGGCTCATGGTCCCCACGATGATACTGGAGTCGACTCCTCCACTGAGCAATGCGCCCAGTGGTACATCGGCCATCATACGTTCCTCGACAGCGCGGTGAACATGCTGCCGAATGCCCTGGATATATTCCTCAAGTGGGCGGTGCTCAGTTTTGCCGAAGGTGAAATCCCAATAACATTCCTCGTGGATGGTATCATTCTCACAGAGCAACCAGTGACCAGGTTGCACTTTATAGATGTTGGCAAAGAGGGTTGCCGGCCCGGGGACATAGCGTACACTGAGAAAATCGCCCAATGCCTGAAGATCAACCTGCCTCTTGACGCCAGGGTAGCACAGTAGCGACTTAATCTCAGAAGCAAATAAGAGATTGCCATTGACACGGGTGTAATAGAGGGGCTTCTTGCCCGCGCGGTCTCGTGCCAGCAGCAGGCGCCTGCGAGAGCTATCCCAAATGGCGAAGCCAAACATTCCGTGCAGGCGTGCAATACAGTCCATGCCATACTCTTCATAGGCATGGACAATGGTCTCTGTATCGCAATTCGTGCGAAACTGGTGGCCCTTCTCAGTCAACTCCTTGCGGAGTACCTGGTAATTCCAAATCTCTCCATTGAAGACGATCCAGATGTCTCCAGTTTCGTTGGACATTGGTTGATGTCCGCCGTCCAGGTCAATGATACTAAGGCGTGCAAAACCGAGGCCTACAGGGCCGTCGAGATAAGCTCCGCTATCATCTGGTCCGCGATGTGAGATCAGGTGTGTCATGTGCTCAATCAACTGCTCTGAGACAGGTTCCCCGCTCTGTGCGTTGTACACACCACAAATGCCACACATAGGCTTTTACCTACCTTTCTCCTACCGGTTGCTTGTTATGTGTATTTTTTGACTCTGTTCAAGGTGGAGGGGTGGCTCATCCATATAGACCTGGAACCATAGTTCCAGGCAGAGAAGTGCCCAGATTGCTTCGCTATGGTTCACAAGTTTTGTTCTGGCATGTGCTTTTAGCAAGTTATGAATGAACTCTGGCTGAAAAATCCCGCGTTGTCGCGCTCGTGAGGAGTCAAGCATATCAGAGGCATAAGTGGTCAGACCGCCACGGAACCAGTGCTTGATGGGAACTCCAAAACCTTGTTTGGGTCGAGCTAAAATCTCAGCGGGTAGGAGGTCAGCGGCCATCTTCTTGAACAAGTACTTCAACGTGCCGTTGCGCATGCGCAGCGTTGAGGGCAGCGAGGAGACGTATTCAACCAGGTGCTGGTCGAGCAGGGGTGCGCGTGTCTCTAATGAGTTAAACATGCTGGCCTTATCGACCTTGACCAGAATATCATCAGTGAGATACGTACGTGCATCAACATATTGCATCTGCGTCGTTATATCCAGATGCGAGGCTCTACGGTATTCACCGATTTGTCGTTCGAAAGGATCATTGTCGCGTACATGAGTAAAATATTCGCAGCTATACATCGAGGAACGCGAGTCATCAGGGAAGAGCATGCCTGCATGCACACAGCGTGTGGCATGGTCATGAAGCAGGTTGCGGAGGCGTTTTTTCCCGCGCATACCGTTGGGCATAAGCACGCTTCCATATCCCAACAGGGAACGTATAAATCCTGGAACGAAACTGATTGACAATTCACGACCGTAGTGTGTATAGCCGCCGAAGATCTCGTCACCTCCATCACCGGTGAGCACGACGGTGACGTGTTCGCGTGCCAGCCTGGAGACGTAGTAGGTAGGCAACATGGATGCATCACCGAAGGGTTCGTCATAGGCCCAGGCCAGTTGTGGTAGTACCGATACAAGTTCCGGTCGCACGAAAAACTCATGATGATCCGTGCCGAAGTGCTTTGCAACCTGTTGGGCGTAGGAAAGTTCACTGTAGTCGTCCTCCTCGAAGCCAATAGAGAACGTTTTGACTGGTTGCGACATCATCGAACTCATCAACCCTACCACCACGCTTGAATCGACCCCGCCACTGAGAAATGCGCCCAGAGGGACCTCGCTCATCAAACGCACTTGTACCGCGTCTTTGAGCAATGCAAGCGTTCGCTCAATGGTCGTCGCTTCATCATCCCAGCACGTTGGTGTAAAGGGAAGATCCCAGTAGCGTTTCGTGCTGATCTGCCCATCCTCGTAGACCAGGATGTGGGCTGCAGGGAGCTTCAAGACGTCCTTGAAGAGTGTGTTCGGTGTGGGAACGTAGCGGTATACAAGATATTCATCAAGGGCGATGGAATTGATTTCGCGCGGTATGCCAGCTTCGAGGATGGATTTGATCTCAGAGCCAAAGATCAATTTCTGCCCATCCCAGTAGTAATTCAGGGGCTTCTTGCCAAAGCGATCGCGAGCAGCCAGGAGGCGTTGGCGTTTTCTGTCCCAGATGGCGAAGGTGAACATGCCACGCAGGTGCTTGACACAATCGTCACCGTACTCCTCATAGGCATGAACAATGGCTTCTGTGTCACAATTCGTGGTAAAGTGATGGCCACGCTCCTGGAGTTCTTTCTGAAGCTCATGATAGTTATAGATTTCTCCATTGAAGACGATGAGGATGTTCTGATCTTCGTTAAAGATAGGCTGATGGCCACCTGCGAGGTCGATAATTGAGAGGCGGCGCATGCCTAATGCAACTCCATCGCCTACCCATACTCCCTGATCGTCTGGCCCACGGTGGCGAATGGCCTTGCACATGCCCTCTATGAGCTGATCTGCGCTGTCGCGGCTACGCTCTCTGTCAATAAATCCAGCTATTCCACACATCAATGCGAATCCTTTCGCGTGTATCGACATCTTTACGATGGCAGGTGATAAATATGAGATGGTTGTGGATCCTCTATAATTTGCCTTCTGCCATGTGCAATTCTTTGATAAAGCTCTATATACCTATCTATGATGTATTCGAGCGCATAGTATTTTTCACTGGTTGTTCTGGCGGCCCGTCCGTACTTCTGGGCTAGCAGCGGATCGTGCAACAGGGTAAGTAGCGCCTGTGACATGCCCTGATAGTCTTCAGACTCGACAAGCAGTCCATTGACTCCGTGCTCAATAGCATCCTCGCTGCCACTCACACGTGTTGCCACGCAGGCTGAACCGCAAGCCATTGCCTCTAAAAGAGCATTAGGCATGCCCTCCCAACGTGAGGGAAGTACAGCGAGGCAGCCTCGATGAAGTTGTGCCGGTACATCACTCTGCAACCCTGCAAATTCAACGCTGCTCGCAATACCAAGTGCCTGCGCCATACACTCAAGCTGGGTTTGCAGAGGACCATCACCTACAATGATCAATCGTGCTTGAGAGGGCTGGGGTAAGTGTTCTTGTACAAGGCGCCAGGCTTGCAATAACACGTCAATACCTTTTTCGTAACGCAATTTAGAAACACAGACGACCACCTGCGCACGCTCATCAGTGGCAGTATCACTATCAAGCGGGTGAAAACGTGTGATATCTACTCCGTTGGGAATAAGTTGCACATCAGGCAGGTGAAAGTCATGTGCAGCAAGGTAGCCCTTCATACGTGAACTAAGCACGACCACTGCAGCGTGTATATGGTGTAGCAGGAAGCGGGTAAGTGATACAACAGGCTTTCCCATGCGTTCCAAACCCTCTAAATCACCGTCAACCCAGGTTTGCCCATCGACTTTCAGCCAGGGTGCTGTAGTATCAAGCGGCCCAGCAACGAGTGACGCTTGATTATGTACCTTTGTAGTTGTAGCTTTGCCTGAGCCTGCACTGCATAGTAGAATAATCATTGGTTTGCCAGTCAATCGACACACCAGGGCAGTTGGTAATGCCAGCAAGTTGAGCTGACAGACGTGTAAGATATCGTAGCAATGACGGCGTCGCCAGAGCGTCCAAACCATGACCAACATAGCCATGAGGTACAACAATTTCTGAAGTACCCTGGGTAGCTTCTCTCGACCTCCCAGGAGTGTGCCAGCTACTCGAATAACTGGCACACCTTCGATCTCTTCGCGTGATAACCAGGACCTGTCATAGCGGAATGTAACGATAGTTGCCTCATAGCCTCTCTCGCGCAAGTTTCGCCCCTGTGCAAGGGTCTGCGTTTCAGCCCCACCAACCAATGGATGAAAGGTAGTAATGGCGAAGTAGATACGTAGATTGCCCACTATTCTCCCCTCGCTTCCATGGCAAAAGGCAAAACATTTTTGTCTTTTATGAGAAGATGGCGATAGAGTTCCAGGCACTGCTTGACAATGGTGGTCAGCTGATAATCGCGGGCTACAGTTGCATATCCTTCCTGGCCCAATTGTTGCGCAAGGTTGGTGTCCTCAATGATGCTGCGCAGTGCCAGTGCCATCTCAGCGGGTTGCTCCGGCTCCACCAGTAAGCCGTTTACGCCATTGGAGATGATATCCTCGCTCCCACTTACCCGTGTTGCCACACAAGGCAAGCCACATGCCATGGCTTCTAACAGAGCGTTGGGCATGCCCTCCCAACGAGAAGGTAATACGAAGCCCCACGATTGTTGCAGGAGATCAACAACATCAGTTCGTAGTCCCAGGAACTCCACAGTGTCTTGAATGCCCAGTTCCGTAACGATATGCTTCAATTGCGGCTCCAGCATGCCAACACCTACCAGGCGTAGCCTTGGTTTCAGATCTGCCCGCCATTCGGCTTGAGCATGCATCATCCGTCCCCAGGCATGCAATAGCGCATCAACACCCTTGGGATACTCCAGTCGGGCCACACAGAGGATATCGCGTTCTGGCTTTGCTGGATTTGGCCGCCGTTCTGGCGCCGGTTGAAACTTCTTCATATCGATGCCATTGGGAATATGGATAATCTGCTCAGCTCGAAATCCATGGGAGGTAAGATAGGAATGGCTACGTGTACTCAGAATCTGATAGAAGGCGTTCGAGTTCCGCAGGAAGTTCAAGATTGCATGGCCACCTAGCGCCGTTTGAGGGAGATAGGCAATGTCACCTACCACCACGTCCCGAAGATCGACTTTCAGAAAACTTGTATCAGTCAAGGTATCAGCCATAAGCGTTATTTCACTCTGAAACTGTCCCTTTTGCGCCTCGCTAGGACCTGTACTTGGAATGACAATGACAACTGGTTTACGAGTGATCTTGCCGATGAAAGCTGCCACAGCAGCAAGAGGAGACACCTGGAAGACATGAATGACATCGTAGCGGTGACGCAAGCGCCAGAGCTGCAGGAGCATTGCAATATCGATAGGCAGATGTCCAAGTCTGCCGAGGTGCAATCCCCCTCCACGCTTGTATATTCCTCCTACGCGCACAACTGGGAGGCCATCAAGCATTTCTGTTCGTTTCAAGCGTCTATCGTGTCTCAATGCGACAACAATAACATCGTGTCCGAGAGCCTGAAGCTGACGGGCCTGTTTCTCTGTCTGCACCTCCGCACCACCAACTAGGGGCCAGAACAGAAAGGATACCAGACAGATACGGATACGATCTTCCACAAAGTAACTCCTCAAAATCTAGTGTCTAGTTCTAGAATCCAGAGTATGATGAAGCTCCACTTCACACCGCAGAGACTTGTTCACGTTCTCCTCGTTGTAGTTGTATTGCCCCCATTCGGGGCTCCTTAAGGATGTCTTCTTTGATCTCGGATGATTGTTTCGGCCTGGACCAGCAGAGTGCAAATGGTAATGCCATGATGATCCAGAAGTAGATGGCATTTGCCTGGTTCCAGAAATCCCTCGACTCAAGCGATTGCAATAACATATTGACAAAGACTGCTAACGCTGTCACGAACAGCACGCGATGGTCGCCGGTGGCTTTTCGCATTCCCGCAATCAAGCTGATAAGTAACGTAATAAAAACCAGCGTGAGCAAGATCAGTCCGATAATGCCGTGGTCATAGAGGGCACCAACGAAAAGATTAGATGGTGCAGTAGCAATTGAACTGGCTACGCGCAAATTGGTTAACAGGAGATCAGAAGCCTGGAGACCGTTGCCTAACAGTTGTGTTGGATCAAAGTGGTCAAGGACTGTCTGCCAGATATAGACACGTCCATTGAAGGTGGTAATATCATTGCTGAAGAAGCGTTCGAAGATCGGAACATGGCCCACTGTTGAAAGTAGAACCACGAGACTGGCAAGTACAAGGGTACTGCTGAGCAAGCCGATCTTCAGCTTACGTGAGGGCAGGAAGACGATCATGATAATGATGCTCAAAGGGACGCTGATAAAGGCACCCCGTGTGAAGGTCAGCACGAGTGCCACTAGAAAGACAAGGATCAGTATCAAACCACCCACACGCTTGGACCCTGACAATGTGAATGTGCGATAGATCGCAAGTGGAATTACTATTGAGAGAAGTAAAGCCAGTGCTGGTGCCGCGCTAAAGATTGAGAAAATGCGGAATGAGGTTGTAGGGTCTACAACTCCATTTTGCCTGGTGATGTAACCGTAAATACCATACAGGGCAATAAATGTAGACGGTATCAGGATGGCGTCAATGAGTCCAAGCATGCGCTGCCGCGAGGTGATCAAATTAATGGTGAGCACTCCAATCGCCACATAATCCAGAAAGGTGAGCCAGATCGTCAGGAATGATCCAACGCCAATGGCAGAGATTCCGATGCTGGCAAATACCCATAAAAGATAGACAAAGAGGATAGCAAGGACTGGCATGCGCTTAAAGGTCTGCTTGACGGGCATGCAGAACATCAAGAGCAGTGTTGGGATTGTCAAGCCTGAAAGCAGGTTATTGCCATTGAAGATTTGCAAAGTTGAGCCAATGAATGTATTGATCAAGGCCCAGGTAATCAACAGCGCATAGCGATAGCGCAGGAAGGCTACTATGATTACCGAACCAAAGGCAGCGCGCAATGCATAAAGGGGATTCAGGAAGATGCCAATGACCCCGGCGGTGAAGGCCGCGATTATGATGCCGGTGCGTGCGACCTGCCGGCGTATGCTATAGGGGATATCGAACGAGGTAAGCTGTCCTTCCTTCCGGATGACCCCCTGTACGTAGTTTTTACCCTTACTCAGTTTCCAAATCACGTTCATTACCTCCGTTGGTGGTGTAAAAAGGTAGAGCTTGCCGATCGTGTGGCGAAGCGTGATGAGCAGAATGAACATGGTGCAAAAATACACCGCCGAGGTAGCCAGGGCGATGCCGAAACCCTGCCACCAACGATAAAAGATATAGTCAAAAAAAGCATTAGCGATTACAGTGAAGATGGTGACATACATAAGTAGGCGGGTCTTGCCTATGGCGCTAAAAGCCTTCGATATAATGAAACCAAAAGACATAGGTGTTAAGCCAATCACGAAACCTATCAGTGCGATCGCAGTGCGGTTCGTATCTTCAGCAGTAAAGGCTCCGCGCTGAAAAAAGAGTTGTACAATTGGATGTGCCAGCACAATCATGAACGCTGTCAACACCACTGTGCTGATACCGACAACCCACAAATACAGGCGTAGTGTTTCCTTGAAGGCTTTCATATCGTGTATGGAGGCTTGACGTGCGAGATAGGGGAGTGCAGCACGTCCGACTGATACAAATATGACACCGACAGGTACGCTATCCAGCTTCAGTGCATAGCTAGTGCGCGCAGGATAATCACACCAAGTTGCAGGCATAGTCCAGCTAGCGTGCCTATGCAAAGTATGACCACGCCCAGTGAGTTGCCCAATGTCAGTACAAGTATTGCGGTGGTCAGCGGCACCAACATTCCAGCATAAGCAGGCCAGCCAAATTGACCTTCTGAGTTGAGAATGCATTCCATGAAACCAATCAGTACCATCAGCAGAAGCGCTGGAAAGATAAAAGGTGACAGGCTGATAGCGCTGCTTGTAACATCAGCATTGATCCCCGGAGCGGTGAGAAAAATTGCCTCACGACGAAAGATGAGTATGAACAAAGTGAGTACTACTGCACCCACAATCGAGAGATTTAATAATGTACTGAAGAGAATAGATGCTTGCTCTTTTCTCCCGCGCGAACGTAAGCTTGTATAAACTGGTATGACCGAGGACTCAGCAGCGCTGCCAATTAGCTGCGCCATCAGGATAGGCAAGGTGGAAGCGACAAAGTATGCATCCATACTTGCTCCTGCGCCAAAGTGACCTGTAACGACAACCTGATTAAACAGGCCCCCTACACGAATCAATAGAGCCGCGGATGCAAGACTTAACAATGCACGAAAAATCTTTGTATTGGCAGATTTGATCTGCACAGCTACCAGCTGTGCACTATCAGTACTTAAAGGCTGAGAAGGCTCAGGCATTTTTTATGACCATCCTGATAAGAAAGCATAAATCAGATTAACACAGAGAGCTTCTTACCTTTTTCAGAGTAGAAACACTTTTTCATCTTTGTGACCTCGCGTCATATTGCGAGTATCTACAATACAGCGTGCTTCACGTACAATCCAGGAAACATCGTAATAACTATGATCCGTGACGATGACTACACAATCTGCTGCTTGCAACAGGCCACTACTGAGTGATTGTGAATGTAGTGTCCGATTGCCTAGTGTCAGGGAAGGTACATACTCGTCGTTGTAGATTACGACTGCTTTGCGCAACATTAACGCCTGCATAATGTCAAGTGCAGGAGATTCACGTACATCGCCTACATTGCCTTTATAGGCAACGCCCAGCACCAATACCGTCGCTCCATTGAAACTGCGACGCTGCTCGTTCAATGCCTCGCTGATTTTATTCACGACATAATGCGGCATGCTGCTGTTGATCTCTGCTGCCAGTTCGATGAAGCGAGCTGTATAATCAAGTGTTTTGAGCTTCCAGGAAAGATAGTGGGGATCTACAGGAATACAGTGTCCGCCCAGGCCTGGGCCAGGTAAGAAAGGCATGAAGCCGAAAGGCTTGGTTGCTGCTGCCTCAATGACTTCCCATACATTGATATGAAGTTTCTCACATATGATGGCGATTTCGTTCACAAGGCCAATGTTAACGGCTCGGAATGTATTCTCAAGCAATTTGGTCATCTCTGCAACGCGTGCAGAAGAGACAGGTACCACTGCCTCCACAGCCCCTCCGTAAAAGGCCTGTGCCAGTTCTGTGCAAGCTCGTGTGATGCCGCCCACAATTTTAGGCGTATTACGCGTGCCAAAGTTGGGATTGCCTGGGTCGATGCGCTCCGGCGAAAAGGCCAGGAAGAAGTCGACACCCACTTTCAGGCCGGTGGATTCTAATTCTGGTAGCACGACTTCATCAGTTGTACCAGGATAGGTTGTACTTTCCAGCACAATGAGTTGTCCAGGATGCAAATGTGCCCGTACTTGTTGTATGGCTGAAATAATATAGGAAATATCAGGATCGCGTGTCTTCCGCAATGGAGTGGGAACACAAATACTGATGGCGTCGACATCATCTAATGCAGCGTATTCATTGGTAAAATGAAGGCGCTTTGTATCAATGAGTGCCTGTAATGTACCGCTCGAAATATCAGGGATGTAGCTCTCACCGCGATTGGCCTGATCGACCTTTTGCTGGTCTATGTCGATGCCAGTAACCTGGAATCCCGCTTCTGCGAATGTCGTCGCGAGTGGTAATCCTACATAGCCGAGACCCACAACACCAACGCGCAAGGAACGTGCGGAAATCTTCTCTCGCAATAAGCGATCCAATGGTTTCTCCTTTTTCAGATATGGCAGTTTATAGTGCAACAAACTGCCATATCATGATTTTTCCCCGCTATTCCTTATCTTGATGGGAAATGGCAATGATATCGGGGTCTGGATCCACCGTACCGTTCGTAGGAGGGGTGGTAGGAATAGTGATAGACGAAGCATCTACAGGGTGCGCGTGAGGCTCTGTCAGATCAAATTTTGCCTTAGGTTGCCGCCTGTCACTTAGATAGTGGCGAATATCACCATAATCTGACCAGGGACTTTTGTTAAGAACAACTCCTATTATTGTGGCGTGGGTTCTGTTCAACACTTGCCTGGCACGTAAAAGTACCTTGCGAGGTGTTTTAGAAGCATCGATAACTAGCACTGTTGCCTGGACGTACGAAGCCAAAATCTGTGTATCTGCTACAGGAAGTAGCGGAGAGGTATCAAAAATGACATAGTCAAATGGTCGTTTTTTAAAATGATCAAAGAGTTGGCTAGCTAACGAAGATTGTAGCAACTCTGCGGAGTTAGAGTGATTTGACCCTGCTGTCAGCACACGCAAGGTTGGGATCCTGGTCTCTTGCCCATCCAACTCGACTTTGAGCTCGGTCCATGCACTTGATAATCCCTCATGATCTTCAAGTTGAAAGCGTTGATCCAGTACTGGATGATGTGAGTTAGCATCTACCAGCAACACATGCTTGCCTGTCACTGCTAAAAAGGAGGCAAGATTCGCGGCAATGGTGCTTTTGCCTTCATTGGCCAGGGCGCTTGTAACCATCACTAGCTTGAAGGGCCTGGTTGTCTGTGCAGCATTCAGACTGGCGCACAACGTGCGATAGCCCTCTACTAAGGCAGGAATCTCTTCGACCTCCTTGCTGCGTTGTTTGCGTGAGAGCGAAGGGAAAACCGCCAATGTATCCGTCCCCAGAAGCTCTTGCACTTCTTCAGAATTGGATAGACGATCATCGATCCATTCGAAAATAACGATTAAGGTCAGTGCAAGACCCAGACCTACCAGTGCGCCAATCCCTGTATCCAGTAGTGGTCTCGGACGAATAGGACCAGCAGGTAGCTGTGCAGGCACAATTTGCACTCTGCCTGGGAATTGGCTGTTTGTAAATTGCGCAAAGTTTTGGCTAACCTCGTTGGCAAGCTGCATCGCCAGAGCTGGATCGCTATTCTCGACATCGATTTCAATAAGTTGTGTGTTAGACTGCGGTTTCACAGAAATCATCGAGTTGAGCTCTTCCAGTGTCAGCCCATTATGCGTGGCTACAACGCGGTTAAGCACTGAGGGACTCGTAATCAACTGGGAGTATGTTGGTACGGCTGCCAAACCGGCTGGTAAATTGGGTGAAAGTTGAGACGGAAATACTGGGCTGAGATCCCCTTGTCCGAACATTCACCCAAAAAACGTTTGGGTGAATGTTCGGACTCATTTCGGAGGTGGGTTCTCCGGTTCCTCTGAAGAGGGCTGTTTTTTTGCCTGCTCTTTTGCTTTCTTGCCTTTTGGCTTCGGCTTCTCTTGTTCTTCTGGAGTTTCCTGTTTCTCTTCCTTGTCTTCTTTCATACGGTTTTCAGCGTCAACCACCTGTATTTTGTCCCGACGAAGGGTGAGTTGTTCGGCGGCAGCTTCGAGGTGTTTGGGGCTGACATCGGTCTCAGCTTGAGCATACGACCACTTCAACGCCGTCGTCACCAGTTTCATCACGTGGTCCATGAGCACCCGCCCACTTTTTTGTGGGTCAAGTAAGGGATGCGTGAGCCATGTGTAGATGCTCCCGGTCCACTGCTGCAAATTCAACTCGGGGAAAGACGGGCGATAAATCTGCTCCAGAGCCAGCAGAATATCACGTACCTCTCCCTCAGTATGGCTGACGACCCGACAATATGGCTGGAGGCAATCCAGGCGTCGCCGGAATTGCATCCACAACGTCTCTGGTTGATCGAACACATCTTTCAGGGGAATGGATGCCCCCCGCCCGGCGGTCACTAAACAGAGCCCAAGGGGATGGGTAGGAAAAGCCAGGAAGAGGTGATCAGTCAACTCTTTCAAGAAAATCAGGTGCGGCATGGAGAGATCATGAGCATCGTCACAAATCAGGCACTCGACGCCATATTGGCCCAACAGGTCATAGAGCAAATATTTGCGTTCGCTCCAGCGCCCACGCGAACCAACTCCCAATGCTCCCAGGAGCAGGTTTCCCAGCGCCGCTTCCCGAGGATCATTTTTGGGGGCCGTCACCGCCAGTACCGGGTACCTCCGTCCTCCTACCATTCCGGCCTGGCGTGCCGCCTCATCTCTGAGGTCGCCAATGCCCATCGTTTTGCCGGAGCCCGGTTCGGCCACAATGACATGCCAGCTTCTTTGGAGCCACGCCTGACGTAACAGAGCCTGAAACCGGCGCTCAAAGGGGGTCTCTTTGTTATGTAGACACAATGGCCTTTTCATCCTTGTTTTTCCATTTTACTCGATAAATTCAGGTCCATCGAAGAGAGGGAGTTTGCGACCCGTCATAGGTCCACCTCCTTCTCACGATAGCGGATGGCCAGGGGCTGCCACGAATAGACTTTCTCCGGGTCAGGAGTTGCTTTTGGCAACCGGAGGCTCTCCCGTTCGGGGGGAGCCAGGCTTTCCAGAGCTTCTAACACATGAGACGGATGGATCTCCTCGCGTTGTCGATCGAACTGCCGAGCCTTTTCACCCTCGCGGAGAGCCTTCCTACGCTGCTTTTTGGTGGTTTCGATCTCCTCCTGGATCTGTGCTCGAACCTCAGCGGCTTCCGCACCGGCAGCCTTGGCCTTTGCCGTATCAGAACGGCGCATGGCTTTCGCCTCCCATTCACTGATGCGTTGCCCCATGAAAGCTGGGCAGTACGCTTCCCCCACATACCCTCCGTCCACAAACAGATAAATGACCGAGATATCACGCCGATCGTAATAGATCTCAAATTCCCGGCCAGCCAGGCGATTGAGCAAGCCTGGGCACACATACCAGTTCCCCTGGAAGGAAAGGCGTGAACGATCATGAACCTGATAGCTATGGTTCCTGGCTTTGCGATTTTGCGCTTTCATCAGCAGGAGCTTGAGATCCTCTGGTGCTCCCAGATACTGGGGAACCCCCGTTTGGCGCACCGCTTCTTCCCAGAGGAGGTTGCGCTTTTGCCGGCGCAAGCCATCCCAATTCTGTTGGTAGTCATCGACAATCGCACGGATAAAATAGCGTTCGAGCTCCTCCAGCGTCATCCCACCGGCCTCTGCCGCTTTTTGCGCATCATGGATACCAAAACTCGTGTTGGGTAAACGCCGCTCAAACCGCTGAGTCATCCAGCGAAAGATGGCCTCCACCGTTCCCTTGGACTCAGCCGTCAACTACACCGTCTCCATCTCTGGCAGAAGGAGTTTTCACGGTCACCCATCCGTTTCATCCTTTGTACGGCCAGCAGTTTGAGATCCTCGCCTACCGACACAATTGGGGGGAATACCGCGTCACGTTTTACCAGACTCCTGATCAGGTGCGGGCGCTGCCTGCGGCCTGGACCAGCCTTGCTCCCTCTGATCCCAGTGTCGTCTTAGCCGCCGGTCGCGCCGCCTTTCGCGTGGCGGATCTGCTGCAGCTTTCCCACCTCATTAGCCGCATCAAAGAGGGACACGAGGAGGCAGCAGAGTGTTAAGCCAATTTTGCCGCAGATGTAAAGGAAATAATGCCGGATATCTCGGCACGCTACACCGTTTTTCTACGGAGAAAAGAGCACTCACCTTAGTACTATTGTATCTCATTTTCTTGACAATTGATCCTCAAACGGTCATACTGGGCAGAAACGCCTTGCCATCTCAGGAGGTCATCATGTCCGTTGAAAAACTCGGGAACTTGCGCCAGTCTCATACCCTTCATCCGCATCCTGATCAGGTGCGTGATCCGCTCTTCACCACTGGGTCTGCCTTCTTTGACCCGCGCGACCTGGTGCAGGTCAAATACGAACTCTTACGACGGGTACGGGTGGACGGAGAGTCAGTCTCCCATGCGGCGGCGTTGTTTGCGCTCTCTCGTCCCACTTTTTACGCCGCACAAGCGGCCTGGGAACGCGCCGGGCTCATCGGATTGTTTCCTGAGCCTACTGGTCCTCGTCACGCACACAAGTTGACCGAGGACATCCTGGCGCTGCTTCGACCACGGGCTGCCACCATGTCGTCCACCGAGCTTGCAGCGTGGTTACGAGAGGCGCATCAGGTGATCGTTCATCCTCGCAGTATTGAACGCGCGCTCGCCCGGGCGGCGAAAAAAGGGGGGTCACAATGACAACCAGCCAAGGCACGCCAGCATATGAAGCC
>WNGG01020553.1_pt1 | contig 15392 bp, 14 predicted proteins | sample 5400661 | NCBI WGS metagenome assembly WNGG01 (sample SAMN13153372, study PRJNA577476) | soil metagenome | isolation source: 100 cm soil or saprolite under Garry oak tree replicate 1 | place: USA:California | collected 2016-06-15
TGCTCGTTTCCTAGAACAGGGTGCCGATGATGCTCCCCAGGACCGATATCGGCCCGCTGTCCCCCAGCCCCTCCATCGCCTTCTCGGTCTTCTTCAGGGTGGCGCTGGCGTCGCGGTACAACTTGTCCTCATTGATCAATCGGCCGATCGTCCCTTGCCCCTCGTTGATCTTCCTGGTAATCTCCTTGATGTTGTGGGAGGCGTCGCGGAATTCGTTGTAGAGCGACTCGTCGTTCACCAGTTTCCCCATGGTCCCTTCGCCCTTGTTGATCTTGCTGGTGATACCCTTGACATCCGTCATGCTGTCATCTATTTTGGCAAAAGCGCTCTTGGCCTCGAGGTAGAGGGCGTCGTCATTGACCAACTTGCCGATTGTCCCCTCCCCCTTCTCAATTTTGCCGGAAATGTTCTTGAGGCTTGCCGTGGCTTGGCTGGCATTATCGTACAGTGTCCGGTCATTCAGAAGCATGGCCAGCGACCCTTCGCCTCGGTCGAACTTGGCCGTTATGCTGTCGATGTTCCTGATGGTTTCTCTGATTGAGGTCCGGTTCTCACTGAGAATCGAGGATATCTGCCCAAATACCACTTTCTGGTTATTGTTCAGGCCGATGATGAGCTCCTTGGCGTCCTTGGTCAGGTCGCTGACGTTATCCACGATAACGTCGATATTGGCCACGTCCTTCCCCTTGACCGTACTCCCCGGCGGAAGGAGGGTCGCTCCGGGAGAACCGAAAGAGATGCCGAGGAACTGTCCCCCGAGAAGATTGGTGAGGCGCAGGCTGGCAACGGAGTCGGTCTTGATGAGCGTTCCCGGCTTCACCTCAAAATCGATCCGGATCTTGCCGTCGATTATGGTAATCTTCGAAATTTTCCCCACATCAACCCCGGACAGGCGTACCGGGTCCCCCATCTTGAGCCCGGTGACGCTGGTCAGATAGGTGTTGTAGGTGACCTTCTTCTCAAAGGGATTCCACTTCTCCCCCACTTCCAGCATGACGCCGAAAATAATCATCCCCACCAGGAAGAAGAAGCCGACCTTTTTTTCGAGTGAAACAGCCATATCGAGAATGCCTCCTTTTAGTACGACCAGCGGGAATGGCTGGAATGCGCCAATGACGGCGTTTCAGCCATTCGTCCGCTCACATGAGAAGCCGGGTCAGAAAATAATCCGCGACCAGGATCAGCATGAACGAAAGAACCACCGACCTGGTGGTGGAACGGCCAATTCCCCTGGCGCCACCGGTAGTCTTGAACCCGACATAGCACGCCACGAGGGCGATAATGCCGCCGAACATGGTCGACTTGATCAACCCGTTCCCGACCTCCTTCAGCTTCAGGGCATCCCTCATGCTGTCGTAATAGGTGGAATAGGAAACGAAAATCTTAGGGTGGAGATTGCTGATGATGGCTCCCCCTGCGATCCCGATGCAATCGGAATAGATGACCAGCGCCGGCACGCAGATCAGGCAGGCAATCAGCCGCGGCATCGCCAGGTAACGGACCGGATTGATATCAAGAGTCTTCAATGCGTCGATTTCTTCATAGACCGTCATGACGCCGAGCTCGGCGGCCATCGCCGAACCGGCCCGCCCCGCCACGAGAAAACTGGTCATGACCGGTCCCAGTTCGCGCACCATGGAATGGCCAACGATCGCACCGATGATGTTCTGACCGCCGTACTTCTGCAGCTCCACCCCTGTCTGCAACGCCAGAACCATCCCGACGAAGAAAGCCATCACCGATGCCACAGGCAGGGTTTCGTAGCCTATGATGGCCATCTGGACAAAGATGCTCTGGAGATTGCGGGGGGCCTCACGGAAAAAATACACCATCTGGCCGAGCAGGATCAGCATCTCCCCGATAATCTCGTCAAAGGCGAGCAGTCTGCCGCCCATTTTTTCAAGAAATCCCTTCACGGTTTACTCCCTGCATTCATCCCGGCAACGGCTGCGGAACCGCCCCCTGTCTCCCCCCAATGGACCCCGAAGGGGAGCCACAGGAAGCTCAGGGTTTTTCCCCCTCCGTCGTTGCGGTAGCGGACCAACCCCTTAAGCAGCTTGAGATCGGCAATCTTCATTTCGGAACGGTAGTCCATCAGGGGGAAGAACTCATAGGCAAGGCCGTCGCCCCTTTTCTCGTGCCAGTAAAGGTTCCAGAGCACGGAGACAGCAGAATCGCCGTTGTCATCCCATCGCTGCTGGTAGAGCCGCCAGAAAGGAGCCCAGCTCCGCTCGATCCCCTCCCGGTCAAGCACCGGCTCAACCGGGGCAGGTAGAGACAGGGACTTGACCCCGCGGGGATCGCGCTTATAGACAAACAACGGCCAGCATGTCGTTCGGCGCCTTTCCGCCCCATCCTTCGGCCAGCTCTCGCGATTGTCCGAATAGAGGAAATAGAGGATCCTGTCGCGCTCCTGGCGAAATACCTCGGTATTGATCTCCTCATGCTTTACAAGCGGCCACATGTACCAGCTTTTGCGGGTTTCTTTCCGCTCATCTCTGGAGTAAAAAGGGAGGAAGCTGTCCAAGGTCCGCTTTTCCCCTCGAATCGTCCGCACAAAAGGCCAGAAATAATCCCGCTCCTCCTGGTTCCCGTCCGTCTCCGTCTTGTGGCCGAAAAACGGCCACAGGTAGTAACGCGCGGTGCTTTTCGGCGAGTCGGACGCGGCGTACAAAGGTAACAGGTAAAGTTTCCTGGTTGGATTATCCGTATCGAGCCCGCTCTGTTCCTGCATGAAGAAAGGCCACACGACAAACCGCTTGCGGTACACCCCCTCCTTGGCCGACTGGCCATAGAGCGGCCAGGCCTGGAACCCGTGCTCCTTCTCCCCGGTTGTGGTGGAAAAAATCGGGTAAAGATAATTCCGGGTAGTGGTCCCTTCCTTCACGGTCCTGCCGTAGAGGGGAAACATAACGTAATGGTACTCGTCCCGCCAGAACCGCTCGTACATATCACCATAAAAGGGGAAAACGGAGGTGTACGGGCCGTATTTTTCAGACTTTCCACTGACATAGAAGGGGAAGAGCATGGTCCCCTTTTCCTTGTTCTCCTCTTCGTTCTTGCGGTACGTGTTTTTCTGGTACAGCTGCAAGACCTGGACCGTCGAAACCTCACGGGAATTCTCCGATGATGCAAGCGGATAGAGATACTCCGTCACGTCCCACGAGTTCTTCTGATCGGAGGTATCGTAAAACAGCGGCCGCACGGCGAGGTCCCGAACATCTTTCTGATGCTGGAGCTTGAACAACGGACCCAGCAGGGAAAGATTGCTGAACCCCTCACGGGGGCTTTCCCGGTAGTCGATCAAGGGCCAGAGGGTGAAAATGGTCCCCTCTTCGTTACGTGCGGTCCCGTCGTCGGCGTACAGCGGCGTAACAGTTACGGCCGCCAACAGCAGAAAAATTATGATCGTCTTGCCGGGCATACACCTCCGTTTATTACATACCAAGGAAAATGTAAACAAGGATATTATCCCTATGCGTAAAGCATAGTCAATAAAAACATGCGATTTCCCTGCACTCAGCCGCGAAAAAGAAAGGCCCGCCAATGATTGCGGGCCTTTGCGAAGCCGAAGCCGGTTTAACTTAATCTCTGCCGGGAAAAACCGCGTGCTGCCGAAAAACGGAAACGTGCAAGCCCCCTTTTATCGACGGTCACCGAATGAGTCCGCAAAAGGCAGGTTACTGGCCTGTTCAATACCGCTGATCGGCGTAATCGACCCACCCTCCGGCAAGGACCAGGGCCTTGTCAAAGGGAGAAACCTCAAAGGTGATGGTCTCCTCCTTACCCCCCCCTTTCACCGTTACCGCCTGCCGTTCCATATCGACGCCGATCGTCGCATCCGGGCACTCCGCATAACGGAACAGGGCGTCGATTTTCTCCTTGGGGAGCTCAATCGCCGCCATGCCGCAGTTAAACATGTTCTGCCGAAAGATCCGGGCAAACGACTCGGCAATCACTGTGGTAATGTCGTTGACCTCGAACACCCAGGGGGCATGCTCACGCTCCCCCTTCGGGTCGAAACCGGGGAGCTTAAGGTCTTCGAGCAGGTACGGCTTCAGGTCTTCCTTGGTAATTTCCGTCAGGTACTTGGCTGGAATGATCTCGTCGGTATTGATGTCCGAACGGTCGAGAAACAGGGCCGGGCCGCCAAAAGTTTTCATATATGGGCTCCTTGATGAATAGTATGTTCGAATACGTAGAGACGTTGCATGCAACGTCTCTACCATGCAACGTCTCTACAAGTATTTCCGCGGGTCGGCCATTTTCCCCTCGATAGCCGTCGCCGCACTGGTGGCCGGAGACATGAGGTGGACCATCCCACCCTTTCCCATCCGTCCCATGAAATTCCGGTTGGTAGTGGAGGCACAGACCTCCCCCTCCGCCAGCACGCCGTTACTCATGCCAAGACAGGCACCGCAGGTCGGGTTGGTGACGCAGAAGCCGGCCTCCATGAACACGTCGATCAGCCCCTCCCGCATGGCATCCTGGTAAATTTGGGGAGTAGCCGGCGAGAGGATGGCACGTACCGTCGGGGCGATTTTATGCCCTCGCAGGATCTGGGCCGCCACCCGCAGGTCCTCCAGTCGGCCGTTGGTGCAGGAGCCGAGGTATACCTGGTCTATCGGGGTACCGGCCATCTCGGTAATCGGCTTGACCAGGTCGGGTTTGTAGCCGTAGGTAACCTGCGGCTCAAGGGCAGAAACATCGATGTCGACCACCCGGTCATAGAAGGCGTCGTCGTCCGACTGCCATCGGCTGAACTCGGCCAGGGCCGCCTCTTTCGATGGATAGTCGTTCTGAATGAACGGCCAGAGATAATCCACAGTGACTTTATCGGGCATGCAGATCCCGGAAGTCCCCCCCGCTTCGATCGCCATGTTGCACAGGGTCATGCGGGACTCCATGGTCATCGCCTCCACTACCGGCCCGCGGAATTCAATCACCCGGTCAGTGGCACCGTTCACCCCGAGTTGGCCGATCACACAGAGAATCACATCCTTGGCATAAACCCCTTTCGACAGGGTGCCCGTGAGATTGATCCGGATGGTTTTCGGCTCACGGAAAGCGCAGACCCCTTTCAGTATCCCCACCTCCATGTCGGTGGTCCCGACCCCGGCGGCGAAAGCGCCGAACGCCCCATGGGTGCAGGTGTGGGAATCCCCCATGATCACCGTGTAGCCGGGCCGTATGAAGCCCTTTTCCGGAAAGAGGGCGTGGCAGACGCCGTTGGACCCCACATCAAAGAAATCCTTGATATCGTGGCGCCGGGCCCAGTCACGCAGCATCTTGGCCTGGGTCGCGGTTTTAGTATCCTTGCTGGGCGTCACGTGGTCAATAACCGCTTTTATCTTGGTCGTATCGAACACCCGGTCTTTCCCCCGCGCCATCAGGTCGGCGATGGCGATGGGGGTGGTGATTTCGTGGCACATGACCACGTCAAGCCGCAGTACTCTGGTCCCCGGAAAAGGCTCATCGACCAGATGACTGGCAAATATTTTTTCAGCTGTCGTGTTTCCCATCAGATAGTTCCTTTCACTAAGTAAGATTAGTCCGGTCAGTGCCCTCTATTTAAACTGACTTGCCATGATAAATCAAATTAATATTTGTTCGGTCTCCCTTAACAGATTGCCTCCCCCCCCCCGTCATGATATAATCGGGCATTTTTCGAAGGAGAATCGGTACCCATGGAATTAAGCTTTGCACGGACAAACGGCGAAATCGACCGGCTCATAGAGGAACTGTTCCAGAAGGCCGAAAACATCCATCATGCCGAACTGATCCGTGAAATGATCCTTTCGGCGCTGAAGGCCGGCCAGGAAACCGATTACCTCGCCGACCTCAAAATGCTCAACAACACCATGAAGGAAATGCGCTACACCAACAAGGTGTTTGACCCCTACCGGCAGAAGAAAAAAGTTACGATTTTCGGCTCCGCCCGAACCGACCCGGACGAGCCGATCTACCGGAAATGCATCCGGTTCAGCAAGCTTCTCTCCGAGATGGGTTACATGATCATTACCGGCGGCGGCCCCGGCATCATGCAGGCCGGCAATGAAGGTGCGGGGAGAGACAACTCCTTTGCAGTCAACATCAGACTCCCCTTCGAGCAGGCCCCGAATCGGGTCATGCTTGAAAACCCACGCCTCATCAGCTACAAATATTTTTTCACCCGCAAGGTAGCTTTTGTCAAGGAAAGCGACGCCATAGCGGTCTTCCCCGGCGGATTTGGCACCCTGGACGAGGCAATGGAGGTCTTCACTCTCATCCAGACCGGCAAGACCTCCCCGAGACCCCTCGTCCTCATCGACGACGAAAGCGGTTACTGGGATCTCTGGTTCGACTTCATCAAGTCCGCCATGCTTGGCAGGGGTTTTATCTCCGCGGAAGATTTCGCCATCTTTACCATCACCCGCGACGTGGAAGAAGCTATCCGGGTTATCGAGGAATTTTACCGGAACTATCACTCCATGAGGTTCGTGGGAGGCAAGCTCATTATCCGGCTTAACAAGGAATTAACCGATGCCGCCGTCGCAGAACTGGAAAGCGAGTTTCCCGAAGTCCTCCGACCGGGTACCAGGATCGTGCGCACCTCCCCCCTACCGGAAGAAACCGACGAACCGGACCTTCTTCATCTCCCCCGCCTGGCGCTCCAGTTCGACCACCAGCACTACGGACTGTTGATCGCCTTCATCGGGAGAATAAACAAGTTCTAGATCAGCAAAAGATGCGTCTTTCGGGGGAAAACTCCAAATTAGGCTTGACAGCATAATTATGCCGTGCTAATTCTTAAACTAATATGCAGTAGGCTTCGGAAGCTTTGCAGCACTTGAAAACCTGGCTGAGCATCGCCAGCAGTTGGTTTTCCTGCCTCAAGACTCCGGCAACTGCAGCAATCACCCGTAGTTCCGGCAACAAAACCGGAGGCACCAAAAGGAGGTAGGAAGATGGCCCAGGGGAAGGTAAAATGGTTCAACGACGCTAAAGGATTTGGCTTCATCGAGCAGGATAACGGGGAGGACGTGTTCGTCCATTTCTCCGCAATCCAGACGGAGGGTTTCAAATCCCTCGCTGAAGGCGAAGCCGTATCATTCGACGTGGTCAACGGCCCCAAAGGGCTTCAGGCTGCCAACGTCAAGAAAATTTAGCGAAAACCGGGACAATATACCCTATCAAAAAGACCGCCGGAACTATCCGGCGGTCTTTTTGTTTGCCAGGTAGGGGCGGGTCTTGTGCCCGCCCGGATTTGGGTAACCATAAGGGTTGCCCCTACAGGTGCTCCACCACCTTTTCCCTCTTTAAGTTGAGCCGGTTCAGGGCATGAATGTACGCCTTTGCCGAAGCCTCGATAATATCCGTCGAAGAACCGCGGCCGATGACGGTCCGCTCTCCTTCGCCTATCCTGACCGTGACCTCGCCCTGGGCATCGGTACCGCCAGTAATCGACCCGACATTGTACTGTATGAGCTTAGCCTTCGTCTTGGTCAGTTTTTTGATCGCCTTCAGGGTCGCATCAACCGGGCCGTCCCCCAGCTCGGCGGTCCTGACCGGCGCCCCGTCTATCTCCATCTGCACGGTAGCCGTGGCTACGGCAAAGGAACCGCAGGTAACGGTAATGTGGGAAAGCTGGTACTTCTCCCCTCCTTTCATCACTTCCTCATCGGCCACGATGGCGTCCAGGTCCTCGTCAAACACCTCCTTCTTCAAGTCAGCCAGCGCCTTGAAACGCTCGAAGGCCTTGTTGAGCACCGTATCGTCCAGGTCGTAGCCGAGTTCCTCAAGTCTCTTCTTGAAAGCATGTCGGCCGGAATGCTTCCCCAGGACCAGGACGTTGGCCTTAAGTCCCACAGACTCTGGGGTCATGATTTCGTACGTGCTCTTTTCCATCAACATGCCATGCTGGTGGATCCCCGCTTCGTGGGCGAAGGCATTGGCCCCCACTATCGCCTTGTTGGGCTGAACTACAATCCCGGTCACGGTGGTGAGCAATCTGCTGGCGGGGGTCAGATGCTCGGTGACCACGTTGGTCTTGAAGGGGAGGATGTCGCGGCGCGTTTTCAGTGCCATGACGAACTCCTCCAGAGAGCAGTTGCCAGCCCGTTCGCCGATGCCGTTGATGGTGCACTCCACCTGCCCCGCTCCGGCCTGGACCGCCGCGATCGAGTTGGCTACCGATAGCCCCAGGTCGTTGTGGCAGTGCACCGAAATAACCGTCTGGTTGATATTGGCGACGTTCTCCCTCAGGTACGTGATGATATTGAAGTACTCAAAAGGGATGGTGTAGCCGACCGTATCGGGGATATTGACAGTGGTGGCTCCGGCGTCGATGACCGCCGCCACCACCTCCGCCAGGAATTTAAGTTCGGTACGGACCGCATCTTCGCATGAAAATTCAACGTTCGGCGTATATGACTTGGCCCTCTTGACCGCCTTGACCGCCGCTTCGAGGACCTCCTTGGGGGACATTTTCAGCTTGTACTTCATATGGATGTCGGAGGTGGCTATGAAGGTATGAATCCTCCCCTTCTCCCCGGCATACTGGAGCGCCTCCCAGCCTCGGTCGATGTCCTTGAAACCGGCCCGGCAGAGGCCGGCGATCTCCGGTCCCTTGATGGTCTGGGCGATCTTTTTCACCGCCTCGAAGTCACCTTCGGAAGCGATGGGGAAGCCGGCCTCAATCACATCCACGTTGAGCTTCTGCAGTTTCCGGGCGACACGCAGCTTCTCGTCCATGTTCATGCTGGCGCCGGGGGACTGCTCGCCGTCCCGCAGGGTGGTGTCGAAAATCTTGATGGTCTTGAGCGCGGTCTTCTGTGCGGCCATGATTGTTACCTCCTTTTATTTAATTGCTGACGTACTGTCCATTATCGCCCGGGATAGGAACGGGTTTTCCCGACGGGGTTAATTATTCCATACTGTCGTAGCATTGCCATCGCAGGCAATAAAAAAGCCTCCGCCCCAGCAAGGGGCGGAGGCCTAAGCTCCGCGGTACCACCCTCATTCATCCCTCCCGCTTTGTCTTTTGCCTTATACCCGCGTTGGCTGCGTCGTCGGCTTCTCGACGTACCAATCGGTACGCCTCCGTCGCCTCCTCCTTGCCGCCTTGGTCTAAGACAAAATACAAACCGGGAATGGACCTTCATTTGCCCTTCACGCGGGCTTTACGTCCCCCATTACTGAATCGGTTTCAAGTTTCAAGTTGAAAGTTTCTAGTCGTAAAACTTGAAACCTGAAACTTATCACTTGAAACTTCTTGTTCACAGGAGCGGCTCCGAGGCGAGTTCGCCGGCTCCACTTACTGGTTCACACCATCCACCAGCTCTCTGGGAAGCGAGTAACGGCTACTACTCCTCTTCACTGCCTTTGACATTTTCATCATATTAAATACGGACGGCATAGAATGTCAAGGAATTTTCTTCGCAATTCCAATAAGTTTTGAGATATCAAATAGAGTTTGCCGTGCCCAAATTCAGCGCCGGTAATCAGGAGTGTCTTTTTTCCGGCGGGACATGGGCCTCGTGCCCCTTGTGGACGGCCTTTTCCAGCCGACGCCGTCGGGGCCAGGTCATGACGTAGCCGATCGGTCCCGAGGCAGTGTAGCAGACGAACAGGACAAAGAGCATCACCACCGGCTCGGCGGCAATGATGATCAGCAGCAGAACGGCAAGAACCAGGAAGGCAAACGGCTGGCGCTTGATGATCCCCGGGTCCTTGAACGAGTAGTAGCGGACGCTGGAAACCATGAGAAAGGCCAGGGAATAGATGAGGATGAGGATCGCCACCCTCTTGTAGGAGCTTTCCCAGTTCAAATGGTAAAAGAGGAGGACCGTCGCCGAAACCATGCTGGCCGCGGCAGGGATGGGAAGGCCGACAAATCGCTTGCTCTCGACGGTGTTGACCTGGACGTTGAAGCGGGCGAGCCGGAGCGCGCCGCAGACCACGAACAGAAAAGCGGCCAGCCAGCCAAGCCTGCCGAAGGGCTTGAGCGCCCAGGAGTACATGAGCAGGCCGGGGGCCACCCCGAAGGAGACCAGATCGGCCAGGGAGTCGTACTCCACCCCGAATTTGCTGGAGGTCCCGGTCAGCCTGGCCACCTTGCCGTCCAGTCCGTCAAAAATGGATGACACCAGCACCCAGATGGCCGCAGTCCGGAAATCGCCGTTCATGGTGGCGACCATGCTGTAAAAACCGGCAAAGAGGCTCCCGGTGGTGAAGAGATTGGGGAGGATATAGATCCCCTTCCTCATATTTTCGGACATGTCGATTTTTTCACCGTTCACGAAAGCATCCCCAGAATGGTTTCTCCGGCCACGGTTTTGGTGCCGAGCGCAACCCGCGGCTCGGTCCCTTTCGGAAGATAGATGTCAAGCCTGGAGCCGAAGCGGATCAGACCGTAGCGCGTTCCCCGTGTCAGCAGGTCACCTTTCTCCGCATAGCAGACGATCCGCCGCGCGATCAGGCCGGCCACCTGGACCACCACGAGCCGTGCCCCTCCCTCGGTTTCCATGACCATGCCGCTCTGCTCGTTTTCGAAGGTGGCGCATTCATCGCGCACATCGAGGAATTTCCCTTTTTTGTAGAAGGTTTCGACCACCCGCCCGGTAATCGGCACCCGGTTGATGTGGACGTTGAAGACCGACATGAAGATGCTGATCTTGAGCATGTCGGCATCCAGGTGCAAGCAGTTTCCCCGCGAGCAGGGCAGACACTACGGTGATAAACGCGGCGCCTGCAACAAACGGATACCCTTCCACCGCTATGGGGGTGTTTCGGTTACGCATCACGACACCTCTGGATCTCGATAGTACCTGCAAAAAGGCCGGGCTTCAAGGGGCGTCAGCCACATCGGCAGCCTCCCAAGCCCGGCCCTTAAAGACAGCAACAGGCGGCTAGTTCTTCGACTTATCCACGATCTTGGATTTACCGATCCAGGCCATCATGGAACGGAGCCCAGCCCCCACAGTCTCGATCTGATGTGCGTCCCCCTTGCGGCGCAAGGCGTTGAAAACCGGCTTATTGGCCTTGTTCTCCAGCATCCATTCCCTGGCGAACTCCCCGTCCTGGATCTCGGTCAGGATCTTCTTCATCTCCTTTTTGGTCTCATCGGTGATGACGCGGGGACCGCGGGTCAGGTCGCCGTATTCGGCGGTGTTGGAGACGGAGTAGCGCATGTTGGCGATACCACCCTCATAAATGAGATCGACGATCAGTTTGGTTTCGTGAAGACACTCGAAATAGGCCATCTCCGGGGCGTAACCGGCCTCAACGAGGGTTTCGAAGCCCGCCTGGATCAGGGCTGAAATCCCGCCGCAGAGGACAGCCTGCTCGCCGAACAGGTCGGTCTCGGTCTCCTCCTTGAAGGAGGTCTCGATGATGCCGGCCCGACCGCCGCCGTTGGCGGAGGCATAGGCCAGGGCCACTTCCTTCGAGTTGCCGGCCGGGTCGTGATGGAGTGCGATCAGGCTGGGAACTCCGCCCCCCTTGGTGTACTCGTGGCGGACCAGATGGCCCGGCCCCTTGGGAGCGATCATGATGACGTTCACGTCGTGACGGGGCACGATCTGGCCGAAATGGATGTTGAAACCATGGCTGAAGGCAAGGTAGCCCCCCTGCTTGAGGAAAGGGCCGATCTCCTCCCGGTAGACGTCTCCCTGGATCTCGTCCGGGAGCAGGATCATGACCACATCGGCCACTTTCACCGCTTCCGCGGTGGGGAGGACGGCAAGGCCAGCCTCGGTAGCCTTCTTCACGGATGCGGAATCGGCCTTCAGACCGACCACCACGTCGATCCCCGAGTCCTTGAGGTTATTGGCATGGGCATGCCCCTGCGAACCGTAGCCGATGATGGCAACCTTCTTCCCCTTCAGTATGCCGAGATTACAGTCCTTGTCGTAATAGATCTTCATTTCTCATCCTCCAGTTGATGGTTTATGTTTATTTTCAGGGGAACGTCGATTTTTCGTCCTGGTCAGGAAGACAAGCGGCGACGCGGAGGCATAGTACCCACAGGGCATAAACAGCGCTATGCCGCACAAGGAGCCGTGCTGTCTGACGCCGCCAGGACGGAAAAGCGGCGTTTCTTATCCTTTCCAGCCTTTGGCGCCGCGGCCTATCGCCGCCGGCCCCGTCCTGACCAGCTCCTTCAGCCCCAGCGGCCGGAGGAGCTCCAGGATGGCGTCCACCTTGGCGGGAGCACCAGTCGCCTCGATGGTGTATGATCTGGGGGTCACGTCGATGATCTTCGCCCGGAAGATATCCACTATCCGCAGCACTTCGGCCCGGTTCCCCTCCTCGGCGGTCACCTTGATCAGCGCCATCTCCCGCTCGATGGCGCTCTCGTCGGTAAAGTCGATCACCTTGATCACATCGATCAGCTTGTTCAGCTGCTTGGATATCTGCTCCAGTATCTGCTCGTCGCCGCGGGTAACGATGGTCATCCGCGACAGGGTCTCTTCGTTGGTGGGGGCCACCGACAGGGAGTCGATATTGAAGCCGCGCCCGGAAAAGAGCCCTGCCACCCGGGAGAGCACCCCGAATTCATTCTCAACGAGTACCGTAATTGTATGTCTCATGGGAGGACCTCCGATATTATACAGCATATCATATTACAACGTCAGATTTGAGATGATACCAGGGCGACGACGCGCCAACGCAGGTAGCGCTCAAATATGGCGTTGTTCACGGTCAGGATGCAAGCACCATCTCCGTCAGTGATGCCCCGCCGGGCACCATCGGGAGGACTTTCTCCTCGCGGGCAACCTTGAACTCCATGATGACGGGGCCTGGGGTCGTGAAGCCCTTATTGATCACCTCATCCACTTCATCCGGTTTGGTTGCGCAGAACCCTTTGGCGCCGTATGCCTCGGCCAGCTTGATGAAATCTATCGGGAGCTCCATACAGGTCTGTGAATAGCGCTTGTCGAAGAAGAGCTCCTGCCACTGCCGTACCATCCCGAGGAAGTTGTTGTTGAGTATCACGATCTTCACCGGGAGGCGGTTCTGCACCAGGGTGGCCAGCTCCTGAGAATTCATCTGGAAGCCGCCGTCACCGCAGATGGCGATCACCTGCCGCTCGGGAAATGCCGCCTGCGCTCCCATGGCCGCCGGCAGGCCATACCCCATGGTCCCCAGGCCTCCGGAAGAGAGGAGCGTACGCGGCTGGGTAAACTTGAAGAACTGGGGGCGTTGTCGTCGGAGAGCTCGCGGAGTCTCTGGATGACATGCTGCGGCTTGATGACGGTGGCGGACTGCTTGAACGTCATGGGGTGTTTCGCCTTCCACTCCTCTATTTCCTGAAGCCAGGGAGCGAGGTTCGCCTTGAATTCCGCAAGTTTGTCCCCGTGTTCCTCAAGGACCTTCAGCATCCGCGCCAGCACACCCTTGACTTCGCCGACGATGGGAAGATCGACCCGGACGTTTTTCTTGATGGAAGTCGGGTCCACGTCGATATGAATGATCTTGGCATGGGGGGCAAATGTGGCTATCTTGCCGGTAACCCGGTCGTCAAAACGGGCCCCTACCGCAATGAGAAGATCGGAATTGCTCACCCCCATGTTGGCGAAGTAGCTGCCATGCATCCCCAAAAGGCCAAGCGACAGGGTGTCGTCTTCCGGAAAAGAGCCAAGCCCCATGAGAGTGGTGGTTACCGGGACGCTCATGGTGCGCGCCAATTTAGTCAATTCAGCGGCTGCATTCCCGAGGATAGCGCCACCACCCACGTAAATCACCGGTTTTTTTGCCGCAAGCATCATCATCACGGCCTTTTCCACCTGGCGCGGATGCCCCTCGATGGTCGGCTTGTAGCCGTGGATCTCGACCGTATCGGGGTATTTGAACTCGGTGGTGGCGATCTGGACGTCTTTGGGGAAGTCTATCAGGACCGGGCCCGGTCGGCCGCTGCGGGCAATGTAGAAGGCCTTCTTGACGATGGTCGCCAGCTCCTTGACATCCTTCACCAGGAAGCTGTGCTTGGTGCAGGGGCGGGTAATCCCGATGATATCCACCTCCTGAAAGGCGTCGTTGCCGATCAGGGCGGTCGGCACCTGGCCGGTGATGATCACCATCGGAATGGAGTCCATGTAGGCGGTGGCGATCCCGGTCACCGTATTGGTGGCGCCGGGGCCGGAGGTGGCAATGGCAACCCCCACCTTGCCGGTGGCACGGGCAAAGCCGTCCGCGGCATGCACCCCGGCCTGCTCGTGGCGGGGGAGGATATGGTGGATATCCTTGAAGGAGAAGAGCTCGTCATAGAGGTTGATGACCGTCCCCCCCGGATAGCCGAAGACCGTGTCCACCCCTTCCAGCTTGAGACATTCCAGCAAGATGCGCGCCCCGTTCAATTTCATAAAAACCCTCCCAAATGGGGAAATCCAATTAAATCGTGTAGGGGCACCCCTTGCGGGTGCCCTTAAACCGGGCAGACGCAAGGCCTGCCCCTACAGAAAACCCGTACTATTCCGCCGAGGTCACCGCCCCGGTATAAGCCGAAGTAACAACTTTCGCGTAGCGTGCCAGCCAGCCGCTCTTGATCTTCGGCTCCGGCGCCTGCCACCTGCTCCGGCGCTCGGCAAGGGTCTTATCGTCAACCAGGAGTTCCAGCCGGCGGGCCGGTATATCGAGAAGAATCCGGTCCCCCTCCTCCACCAGCGCAATCGGCCCACCTTCGGCGGCCTCCGGGGAAATATGGCCGATGCAGGGCCCGCGGGTCCCTCCCGAAAAGCGGCCGTCGGTGATGAGCGCCACGCTCTCGCCAAGGCCGAGCCCCATCAGGGCGGCGGTCGGCGCCAGCATCTCGCGCATCCCCGGCCCTCCTTTCGGCCCTTCGTAGCGGATCACCACCAGGTCGCCCGCCTTGATCAGGCCACCCATGAGGGCGGACATGGCCGCCTCTTCCGAATCGAAGCAGCGGGCCGTCCCCTCAAATCGCATCATGGCGGCGGAAACGCCCGACTGCTTGACCACCCCACCCTTGGGGGCGAGGTTGCCGAACAGAACGGCTATCCCCCCCTCCTTTTTCACCGGGTCGGAGAGTGGGTGGATCACTTCCTCGTCCACCAGCTCCACGGTCGAGACGAGCTGCAAGGTGGAGAGCCCCATGACCGTCGGGTTGTCCTTGATCTTGGTGCCTAACTGCTTCAGCACACCGAGCACCCCGCCGGCGGCGTCCAGGTCTTCCATGAAATAGTCGCCCGCCGGGTTCATGGAGGCGAGCTGGGGCGTCTCACGGGAGAGAATATCGAAGGTCTCCAGCGGCAGCTCCACGCCCGCCTCGCGGGCGATGGCCAGCAGGTGAAGCACCGTATTGGAAGAACCGCCAAGAGCCAGGTCGACCCGGATGGCGTTCTCGAACGCCGCCCTGGTCATAATCTGGCGGGGGGTCACGTTGTTGTTGA
>WNGG01024075.1_pt1 | contig 15391 bp, 14 predicted proteins | sample 5400661 | NCBI WGS metagenome assembly WNGG01 (sample SAMN13153372, study PRJNA577476) | soil metagenome | isolation source: 100 cm soil or saprolite under Garry oak tree replicate 1 | place: USA:California | collected 2016-06-15
TTGGTCCCGTCCGTCACAGGTTCCCCTTTCTGAATTCGTCCGCCAGGTACTCGCACGAGCGCCACGCCAGCGCCATGATCGTCCAGGTGGGATTCTGACACGACGCGCTCACGTGGCTCGAACCGTCCACCACGAACAGGTTCCGCACGTCGTGGGACTGCTGAAACTGGTTCAGTACCGACGTCTTGGGATCGCCGCCCATCCGCGCCGTCCCCAGCTCGTGGATGGACCACCCTTCCGTGAGGACCTCGCGTTCGACTCCCACGACCTCGATCCCCGCCTCCTCGAACGTCTCGCGCGCGGTCACGACCATGTCCTCGGCCATCTTGCGCTCGTTGTCGCTGAACTGGTAGTGGAAGCGCAGCACCGGGATCCCCCAGCGGTCCTTCGTCTCGGGATCGAGGTCGACATAACTCTCGTAGCGGGGCAGCACCTCGCCGAAGCCGCCCATCGTGATGAAGGCTCCCGCGTGATCGCGCACCGTTTTCTTGAACTGGGAGCCGAAGCCCGGCGTGTCCATGACGTGCGCCGGAAACATGGAGTGACCGCTGTTCCCTTCGAAGCCATAGCCGCGGATGAAGCCGGGCTCGCGCTCCTTGAGGTTGCGGAACCGGGGGATGTAGAATCCGCCCGGCCGGCCGTCGTCGAGGGTGTGCGGCTTGCCCACCAGCTCCTTCACGAGACCTGTGATGCCGGGCCCCATCACGTGCTCGCAGAAGTTGTGGCCCACGTGGCCGCTCGAGTTACCGATGCCGTTGGCGTGCTGCCGCGGGTGCGACAACAGCATGAGACGGGCGGACTCGAGCGTGGAGGCGGCCAGGACGACGACCTTCGCTTTCGCCTCGTAGCTCTTGCGATTCTCGCTGTCGAGGAAGGCGACGCCACGGGCCCGGCCGGTGTTCGGGTCGACCAGCACCTCGTACGCGATCGAGTTGGGGCGGATCGTGAGATTCCCGGTGTCCATCGCGGGGTAGATGAGCCCGGTGGGTGAGTCGAAGACGGCGTGGATGTCGCATCCGCCCGGCCGCCGGTGGCACGCCCCACGCCCGAAACATTTGCTCCGATACCGGTTGTGCTTCAGCCCATCGGTGGTGACGCCGGCGCGATAGGGCGTCAAGACCCTTCCCGCTTTCTTCAGGCGCTCCCGCAGCATGACCTCGGCGTAGTTGAGCTTGGTGGGACGCTGGAACAGGCTGTCCGGCAGGTGCGGCAAGTTCTCGTTGATGCCGGCGATGCCGAGGTACAGGTCGACCTTGTCGTAATAGGGCGCCAGATCGGCGTAGGCGATGGGCCAGTCCTCCCCATAGCCGTCGTGCGACTTCGCCTTGAAGTCGTAGTCGGAGAGGCGGAGGGCCAGCCGGCCCCAAATGTTCGTCTTGCCCCCGAGGCAGCGGGCCCGTACCCAGGCGTAGCGGGTGCCGGTGTAGGGGTGATCCTTCTCATCGACCAGGATGTTCTTGACGTAGTCCGAGCCCGACCATCCCCCGACGTAGGAATAGACGTGCTTGAATGCGGTGCCCTGGGCATAGGGAGGCTTTCTGATGGTGTACTCGTTGAACGAGAGGCCGTGCGATCCCGGCGGAGCGTCGCCCCGGCGGGGGTGATCGTACGGCCACTGCATCGAGCGCAGCTCCTGCTCGATGGGCAGCTTCTTGCCCGCCTCGAGCAGCAGCACCTGCAGGCCCCGCGAGGTGAGGACATGGGCGGCCATGCCGCCCGCCGCGCCGGAGCCCACGATCACGGCGTCGTAGGTCTTGGACAGGTCGACGTCCTGTTCGAGTGGTGGGGCAACCTTCACCAAGGTCATTGGGCCCGTCCTCCCTCTCCCACGTGGCTGCGTTTCGGATCCCACACCGCCACCGCGACCCGCGAGTCAGCGGTTCCGTAATACAAGTACCAGCGTCCGTTAAAGGGCACCAGCCCCTCCACGAAGGTCGTACCGGCGACGTACTGTCCGGCCCGCTCGTACTCTTCCGTGGGCTTGATGAACGGCTGATCCGAGCGCGCAATCAGCTTGAGCGGATTACGCGGATCGTAGAGCGCCTGCCCGCCCGTGTAGACGCGGGCTGGAAGAGCCGCGTCGCCGTACGCTCCGCTGTTTCCCGCGTTGTACATCAGCAGAATTCCGTGCTCCGTCGTGATGGCCGGCGGGCCGGCCTCCACCAGCCAGGAGTCGAAATAGCCCGGCCGAGGCGAGAGGACCTTCACGAGCTTTCCAGCGGTGTCTGCCAGCGGCACCCAGTCAATCAGGTTGTCGGAGGTCGCGATCAGCACGTCGGGGACGTTGAAGTACATCCAGTACTTCCCGTTCACCTTGGTCGCGATGAGTCGGTTCCCGGCGACTCGGGCGAGGATCGCACCGGATTTGGATTCCAGGTTCCGATACCTTCCACTGTCGCTCTGAGCGAATGCCGGACCGTGCTTCGTCCAGGTGACGAGGTCGCGGGAGGTCGCGATCGCGAGCCGGGGGATGTCGCGGTTCCACTGGGTGTAGGTGAGCAGGTAGCCCCCGTCCTCCGTTTCGACGATGCGGGGATCCTCGACTCCCCCGGGCCACTCGTACTGCGCCTGCGCGTCCCGGTCGGGATACAGCACGGGGGCGCGGCGGGGGGGGCGCGTGAACCGCAGGCCGTCCCCGCTCTCCGCCAGCCCGATACGCGAAGTGTGACGGCCGATCTTGGCCTCGCCTGCGCCGTCTTCGGCGCGGTACAGCACGTACACCCTTCCGTCCTTCACTACGGCCGCCGGATTGAAGGTGGCGTACTCCTCCCAACGAACGACGCTGTCGTTCATGGGAGAGAGGAACGTGGAGATTGGGCTCGGCGCGATCACCGGGTTCACCGCTTTGGGTCTTTCGAAAGGACCGAACATCCACTCTCGTCCCTGCGCGGCAGCCCGCTCCCCGATCAACGAGCCGAGTAGGGGCAACAGGATGACGTTCGGTGCTACGCGTCGTGCCGCCCGCCACAAGAGAAACACCGGCACCCCGAGCGCCAGGAGGCACGTCCCCTTGACCGCGTTCCCCGGATTGCTCCGCACCGAGCTCGCAACCACGTACAGCGCCGCCGTCACGAACAGAGCCGGGACCCACGGGTACCCGGGCACGCGGAACGCGCCAGGCGATCGGCCCACGCCGCGGGGATCGCCCGCGCGCGTCCGGTATACGAACAGCGTTGCGACCGCCAGACCGAAGAAGATCCAGTCCCCGAACACGACCCAATCGAGCAGATCCGCGTACGTCCCCGAGAGGGTGAGCACGACGGCCCACGCGCCTTGAAACACGAGCGCGCCGGCCGGTGTCCGGTAGCGCGGGTGCAGCTGCGACGCCCAGCCGAAGAACAGCCCGTCCGCCGCCATCGCCTGATACACGCGCGGCGAGACGAGGATGACCAAGTCCAGGAACCCGAACGTGGACACCGCGATCCCGGTGTCGATCAGCGTACCGCCCACCGGGCCCGCCAGGCGCACCATCACGTCATGCGCCGGCGCCGTGCTGGCGGCGAGTCCCGCGACACCCAACACCCGCAAGTAGACGACGTTCGCGAGGAGGTAGACGGCGACTACGACGGCGACGCCGAACACGAGTGCGCGCGGTAGATTCCGCTCCGGTTCGATAATTTCCTCGGCGATGAAGTTGGTCTGCTGCCACCCCCCATACGTGAACAGGACGGGCACCAGGGCTGCGCCCAAGGCCACGATCACGTCCACCGCCCCGCCCCGGGCGGTAGAGGGCGGTAGAGGGCGGTACAGGGCGGTAGACGTGGCGACGAAGAGGCCGGCCGCGATCAACGCCGCGAGGGCGGCGAGCTTCAAGACCGTGAAGATGTTCTGGGTGACGGCGGCGGGTTTGACGCCCACATAGTTGATGCCGGTCAGGAAGGCGATGGCCCCGACGGCGACCGGGATCGTGAGCCGGTCGGACAGACCGGCGAGCGCCAGGACGTAGGTCGCGAACGTCACCGCCACCGCGCCGATCGCCCCGGTCGCGATCACGAGCAGGAGCGCCCAGCCGTACAGGAACGCCGGCAAGGGCCCGAACGCGTCGCGCAGGTAGACGTAGCCGCCGCCGGCCTGCGGCTTGCGCGCGCCCAGCTCGCCGAAGCACAGCCCGCCGGCGAGCGCAATCACGCCACCGAGCCCCCACGCCGCGAGCGTGAGGCCCGCCGTCCCGACCCGCTGCGCCACGACGGGCGGACTGCGAAAGATCCCGGCGCCGATGATGCCGCCGATGACGGCCATCGTGCCGGAGAAGAGTCCCAGGCGGCGCGCGTAGGTGGTCACGGCGCGGGAAACCTCACCCCCCTTCCCCCTCTCCGCAATGCGGAGAGGGGGAACGAGGGAGCGCACTCCGGCGGCCTGACCGTTTCCGCGCGAGACGACGGCAGCGCCCCCCTTCCCTCTCGCGGGGCGCCTATGCACGTTGTTCACCATTCCCCATTGTTGAGGAAAGATCGTCATGCCCCCGATTTCCTTCACCGTCAACGGCAAACGCCAGACAGTCACCGTCGCGCCCGACACCCCGCTCCTCTGGGTGCTGCGCGACACGCTCGGGCTCACCGGCACGAAGTTCGGCTGCGGCATCGCGCAGTGCGGCGCCTGCACCGTGCACCTGGACGGCGTCGCGACCCGCACCTGCGTGCTGCCGGTCGCCGCGGTCGCCGGCAAGCGCGTGACGACCATCGAGGGCCTCTCCCGGAACCGCGCGCATCCGGTGCAGCAGGCGTGGATCGCGGAAGACGTACCGCAATGCGGCTATTGCCAGTCGGGCCAGATCATGGCCGCGGCCGCGCTGCTCGCGAAGACCCCGCACCCGAGCGACGCCGACATCGACGCGGCGATGACCAACATCTGCCGCTGCGGCACGTATCAACGCATCCGGGCCGCCATCCATCGCGCGGCGCAGGGAGCGTAACATGACTGCCCGCACTCAAGTCACCCGGCGTGAGTTTCTCGAAACGTCGCCGGCGCCGGTCTCGTGATCGGGTTCCACATCCCCGCGGGCACGCGATTCGGTCCCGCTCCCGCGGCTCCCTTCAGCCCCAACGCGTGGCTGCGCATCAATCCCGACGAGAGCGTGCTCGTCATCGTGGACCGCTCCGAAATGGGTCAGGGAGTGACGACCTCGCTGCCGATGCTCCTCGCCGAGGAGCTCGAGGCCGACTGGTCAAAGATCCGGCTCGAGTTTGCGCCGGCGGACAAGGCATACACCAATCCCATGTTCGGCATGCAGGGCACCGGCGGCAGCACGAGCGTCCGCGCGGCCTACACCCCGCTCCGCAAGGCAGGCGCGGCGGCGCGCGAGATGCTCGTAACCGCGGCGGCGGAGACATGGGGTGTCAGCAAGTCCGAGTGTCGCGCCGAGCAAGGCGCCGTGATCCACACCGCCAGCAAGCGGCGCCTCACCTACGGAAAGCTCGCGGCGAAGGCAGCCACGGTTTCGTTGCCCCACGACGTGCCCCTCAAGGATCCCAAGGAGTGGACGATCCTCGGCACCCGCGCGCGGCGGCTCGATACGCCGTCCAAGGTGGATGGCGCCGCGCAATTCGGCATCGACGTGAAGGTGCCGGGCCTGCTCGTCGCCGTGATCGCGCGCTGTCCCGTGTTCGGCGGCAAGGTGGCGAGCTTCGACGCGACCAAGGCGAAGGCCGTGCCCGGGGTGCGTCACATCGCGCAGATCTCGTCCGGCGTGGCCGTCGTAGCCGATGGCTATTGGCCCGCCAAGAAGGGGCGGGACGCGCTCGAGATCACGTGGGACGAAGGACCGACCGCGAGCGTCTCGAGCGCCACGATTTCCCAGCTCTTCGCGCAGCGCGCCGAGCAACCGGGAGCCGTCGCGCGCCACGACGGCGCGCCGGATGCCGCGCTCCCAACTGCCACGACCAAGCTCGACGCGGCGTACGAGCTGCCGTTCCTCGCGCACGCCACCATGGAGCCGATGAACTGCACCGCTCATGTCCGCCCCACCGAAGTTCACATCTGGGCCCCGACGCAGTTCCAGACCGGGGCCCAGGGCCTGGGCGCCAAGATCGGCGGCGTGCCGCTCGAGAAGGTCAACGTGCACACCACGTACCTGGGCGGCGGCTTCGGCCGACGCTTCGAGCTGGACTTCCTCCAGGAGGCGCTCGAGACGTCCAAGGCCGTCGGCGCTCCGGTCAAGGTGATCTGGTCCCGGGAAGACGACATCCGGAATGCCCAGTACCGTCCCGCCTGCCGTCACGCGTTGCGGGCCGGCCTCGACGCGTCCGGTCAGCCGGTGGCGTGGACGCACCGCATCGTGGCGCCGTCGATCATGGCGCGCGTGTTCCCGGACACGGTGAAGAACGGGCTTGATGGGGAGGCCGTCGAGGGCGGCGTCGGCATGCCGTACACGATCCCCAACGTTCAGGTGGACTACGTCCTCACCGACACCGGCATCCCCGTCGGCTTCTGGCGCTCGGTGAACAACTCGTTCAATGCGTTCGTGGTCGAGAGCTTCATCGACGAGCTGGCCCAGGCGGCCAAGAAGGACCCGTACGAGTACCGTCGCGACCTGCTGGGCAAGGCGCCGCGCCACCTGGGTGTGCTGAACCTCGCCGCGAGCAAGGCGGGCTGGGGCACACCGCTCCCGACGGGGCGGTCCCGCGGCATCGCCGTGTACAAGTCGTTTGAGACCTACGTCGCCGAGGTGGCCGAAGTCTCGGTCGACTCGGACGGCGCCCCGCACGTGCATCGCGTGGTGTGCGCGGTAGACTGCGGACCGGTGGTGAATCCCGACATCGTCGAGGCCCAGATGCAGAGCGCCATCGTGTACGGCCTGACGGCGGCGCTGTGGGGCGAGATCACGATCGATAAGGGCCACGTGCAGCAGAGCAACTTCCACGACTACCGGATGCTGCGACTCGCCGAGATGCCGCAGGTCGAGGTGCACATCGTGCCGAGCACCGATTCTCAGGGCGGCGTGGGGGAGCCGGGCACGCCGCCGATTGCGCCCGCGGTGTGCAACGCGATCTTCGCGCTCACGGGAAAACGGATTCGCAAGCTGCCGATCGGGAAAATTGCCTGACCTCACCCCCTGACCTCACCCCCTGACCCCCTCTCCGCGTCGCGGAGAGGGGGAACGGCCGGAAGGCAACGGCTCGGAAGGAACGCCATGAGCCCTAGGATCACTCGCCGCGAGTTCGTCGAGACGAGCGCCGGCCTCGTCATCGCCTTCTATCTCCCGTCGCGGCCGGGGCGAGCCGCTGTGCCGGCCGACGCCGCGTTCAGTCCCAACGCGTGGCTGCGAATCGGCACGGACGGCGGCGTCACCCTGACGATCGACAAGTCGGAAATGGGGCAGGGCACGCACACCGCGCTCGCCATGATCCTCGCGGACGAGCTCGACGCCGACTGGTCCAGCGTGCGGCTCGGCCCGAGCCCCGAGAACCCAGCCGGGTGGTCACGCCCGATGTCCACGGGCGGCTCGCGCAGCGTGCGCAGCTCGTGGGATCCGCTCCGCAAAGCGGGCGCGACCGCGCGCGCGATGCTGGTCGCTGCGGCGGCCGAGACGTGGAACGTCGAACCCGCAACCTGCCGCGCCGAGAGCGGCGCCGTCCTCCACACGCCGACCGGGCGCCGCCTGGCGTACCGCGCCCTCGCCCGCAAGGCGGCCACACTCCCCGTCCCCGAGAACCCGCCGCTCAAGGACCCGAAGGACTTCCGGCTCATCGGCACTCGAGTGCGGCGGCTCGATACCCCGCCGAAGGTGGACGGCGGCGCCGTGTTCGGCATCGACGTGCGGGTCCCCGGAATGCTCGTCGCGAGCATCGAGCGGTGCCCCGTCTTCGGCGGCCGGATCAAGCGCTTCGACGCCGGGCGGGCCAAGGCGGTGCCGGGCGTCCGCCACGTGGTCCCGCTCGATGCCAGCCCGTGGACGGGCGTGAACGGAGCGTGGGGCGTGGGGTGCGCCGCAGGCGTCGCCGTGGTCGCGGACACCTACTGGCAGGCCGTCACGGGCCGGCGCGCGCTCGAGATCGACTGGGACGAGGGCGACAATGTGTCGCTCGATTCGGACGCGATCCGGGCCCAGTTCGCGCGCCTCGTCGAGCAGCCCGGCGCCGCAGCGCGCAAGGATGGTGACGCCGCGGCCGCGCTGGCCGGGGCCGCGAAGCGGGTCGAGGCGGTGTACGAGGTGCCATTCCTGCACCACGCCACGATGGAGCCGATGAACTGCACGGCCCACGTCCGCCTCGATGGGTGCGACGTGTGGGCGCCGACCCAGAACCAGACGCGCGCCCAGGAAGTGGCCGCCGACCTCTCCGGGCTGCCCAAGGAGAAGGTACGGATTCGCACGACGTTCCTGGGCGGCGGGTTCGGCCGGCGGCTAGAGCCCGACTTCGTGTCGGAGGCAGTGCGTCTCTCGAAGGCGGTGGGTGCGCCGGTGAAAGTGATCTGGTCGCGCGAGGACGACGTGCGCCACGGGTTCTACCGTCCGGCGACCTACAACAAGTTCGCGGCCGGGCTCGACGCCGCCGGCAACGCGGTGGCGTGGACGCACCGGATCGTCGCCCCGCCGATCCTTCTCAAGTTCGGGCCGCTCGACAAAGGGATCGATCGCACGCTCGTCGACGGCGCCGCGAACCTGCCCTACGCGATCCCCAACGTGGCAGTGGACCAGGTCGCGGTAGATCTCCTGCCCGTGCCGCGTGGCTTCTGGCGCTCGGTCGGCATCTCGCAGAACGCGTTCGTCACGGAATGCTTCGCGGACGAGGTCGCCGGTGCGGCCGGCAAGGACCCCTACGCATTCCGCCGCGGGTTGCTCGGCGACAAGCCGCGCCACCGGCGCACGCTCGAGCTCGCCGCCGAGCGGGCCGGATGGGGCTCGCCGCTCCCTGCGGGACGAGGCCGCGGCATCGCCCTCGCCGAATGGGCCCCGACGACCTGCGCCCAAGTGGCGGAAGTCTCCGTCGCCCAGGACGGCACGGTCCGCGTGCATCGCGTCGTATGTGCGGTGGACTGCGGTCCCGTGGTGAATCCGGACACGATCGAAGCGCAGCTCCAGGGCGGGATCGTCTACGGTCTCACGGCGGCCCTGTACGGCGAGATCACGATCGAGCGGGGTCGGGTGAAGCAGGGCAACTTCGACGACTACCCGATGCTGCGGCTTCCCGAGATGCCCGTGGTCGAGGTGTACATCGTACCGAGCACCGATCCGCAGGGCGGGATCGGCGAGCCGGCCGTTGGCCCGATCGCGCCCGCCGTGTGCAACGCGATCTTCGCGGCCACAGGGAAGCGCATCAGGAAACTGCCGATCGGCAGGGTCCTATAGCTCCTTCAGTGCACCACCGTCACGACTCCGTTGTTCATCTGGGCGTGAACGGTGCACACATATCTGTACGCCACCACGCGTGCGGGGCTGAACGCAATGTTGACGATGTCCACGGCCGCAGAGGTCGGCGGGGTGGTCGCCTGTGCCGTGAAGGTGACCGGGCTCGGCAGGCCATTGAAAGTCGCGCTGACCGTCTGAATCGACGAAGAGCCGACCGAATCGATCGTGGTCGCGACACCGTTCCCGCCGGTGGTGCTTTGCGTGGGATTCACCCCTCCGCCGTCGGACGCGACGCTCCACGTCACCACGACGCCAGGGACCGCCCGCCCGTCGGCGTCCACTGCCGTCACACTCAAGGGCGTCGGAAGCGGGTTGTTGAAATACCAGCTCTGCGCGTCGCCGCTGCTCTTCACGAGGGCGCTCGGCGGGCCGGGCGGCGTCGTGCCGCCGTTGTCGCCGCAGGCGAAGGCCGCCAACAGCGCAGCGGACAGCACGAGCCGGTCCGAACGCGCCAACCGCATCGTTAGCCTCCTCGGGACTCAAGTGGGTGCCACTACTGCTTCACGACCTGCCCGCGGATCTCGCCTCCAGGGTGCGTGGTGGTGTGGACATTCACGTAGGCGCTGTCGGTCCGGAGCAACGTCAGCAGCCTGTCGAACGACATCGACGCAGTTGGCGTCAGCGCCGCCACACCCGCCGCCAGCACTCCGTTCACCGTTCCGGGCGCGCACGGGGGAGAGGTCGGGTTTCCGTTCTGCGTCGTGCCGCAGAGGTTGACGATCACGCCTGCGCTCGCTCCGGGTGCCGCCGGTCCGTGAATGTGGGCGAGCGTGACGTCCGTGATGCCCGAGACGTCGATCCTGTACAGCAGCGTGCCACCCACCACGGAGATCACCGCCGCGCCCGTCGCTGTGCTGGAGTTCGTATCCGGGGTCCCGATGGGAGCCTTGGCGAGGGTCGCCGTGAAGTTCTCGACCTCCGGCCCTAGGTCATTGTCGCTGCAGCTCGCAAACGCCACCACCGCCGCAACGGCCAGCCCAGTGAACACACGACGGTCGCGCATAACTGCCTCCTTGTGTCTCAAGTCGAGAAGGAAACCGCAGCCCCTTTAGGCATACGCGGGCCGCGACATTTGTCAAGCCGTCATTAGTAATAGAAAACTCCCAGACTCCGCTTTGCCGGGCCGAGGGCGGCCCGGCTACGGACTCACGGCGGCGCTGTACGGCGAGATCACAATCGAGCGGGCCGGGTGAAGCAGGGGAATTTCGACGACTACCCGATGCTGCGGCTTTCCGAGATGCCCGCGGTCGAGGTATACATCGTGCCGTCGAGCGATGCCCAGGGCGGGATCGGCGAGCCGTCGGTCGGCCCGATCGCCCCCGCGGTGTGCAACGCCATCTTCGCGGCGACGGGCAAGCGGGTCCGGAGGTTACCGATCGGGAAGGTGGCCTGACCCTAAGTTCAGGGCGGGGCGGATGCCGTCGCCGTGAACGTGACCGAGGGCAGACCTTCCACGGTGGCGGTCACCACATAGAGCGTGGCCGAGCCCAGGGTGTGAGTCGTGGTCGCGACTCCACTCGCGTTCGTGGTGCTCGGGTTTGAGCTGAGGCTGCCCCCGCCGGTAACGATCGCCCAGTCGACTGAGACACCCGGCACCGGGCGGTTGTCCGCGTCGCTCACGGTGACGCTGTAGGGCATGGCGAGGGGCGTGTTGAAGTACCCGGCCTGGGCGTCGCCACCGCTCTTCACAACCTGGGCCGGCGGTCCCGGCGGCTCCGTCCCGTTACATGCCAAGGCCACGAGCCCGACGCCGAGCAGGCACCACCGCCTCCAACCCGAAACGCTCATCGCTCACCTCCCGATCACAAACGCATGCCCGCGGCGCCCGAATTGTCAATCGCCGGCGGCGTGACTCGCTTGCTCCAGAGGAAGCGATAGATCAGCCAATCGAGCAGGCGGTCCGGGATCCAGAGGCTCACGCGGTCGAGCGGGTGCGGCGGGACCACCATCCGGAGCGGCGGCCGGCGGGCCGTGAGCGCGCGCCGCACCGCGCGCGCCACCTTGTCGGGCGGTGGCGCCTGTGCCGCACCGCGCAACGCCGCCCGGGCTACCCGCGCGAGCGCCGCTCCGTACGGCGAGTCCCGATAGCGGGTCATGTCCATTGCCTCGACCTTGTTCCAGATCTTCGTCTGGAAACTCCCGGGCTCGATCACGATCACCCGCACCCCGAAAGCCAGCAGCTCGCGGCGCAGGCTGTCGGAGATCGCTTCCAGGGCGAACTTGGACGCGGCGTACGGGCCCAGGAACGGCAGGGCGGAGCGGCTGGCCACGGAGCTGATGTTGACGATCCGGCCGCGCGCCGCCCGGAGCAGCGGCAGGAACGCCTGCGTCACCGCCACCGCGCCCACCAGGTTCACCTCGAGTACGCGCCGCAGCTCGTCTAGCGGGAACAGCTCGAGCGGGCCCGCCGCCGGGATTCCGGCGTTGTTGACGAGGCCCGCGAGCGGCGCGCCCGCGAGCGCGCGCTCGACTTCGGCCAGCGCCCGCACGATGCTCGGGTGGTCGGTCACGTCCATGCTCACGGGCGTCACGCCCGCCTGCGCCAGCGCCGCGGCGTCCGACTCCCGTCGCACCGTCCCGAACACGCGGAAGCCCCGGCCGGCGAGGTCGCGCGCGCTCCATGCGCCGATGCCGCTCGAGGCTCCCGTCACCACGACGCCAGGGGTCACCCGGCCAAATCTACGACCTCCGCGCCAGCGTCGCCGCGCGCGCCCGCAGCGCCGCATCGATGTCGCCCAGCGAGACGGGCGCCGGCACGGTCCACCCGTTCCGCTGCATCGTGGGCACCCGGATCGCAACGACCTCGCCGTCCGGCCCCAGATCGACCACGGCCGTGGCGGCGTCGTCCGGACCCTGGTTCGCCTTGATGACGAGCGTCCAGGTTCCCTCCGTCGCCCACGTCCGCTTGAGCGCGTGCACGCCCTCCCGAGACGTCTCCGTGAACTCGAGCTTCACCGACCGCCGTTCCCCGTTCACGATCCCCTCCGCGGTGCCCGTCACGATGTAGCCGACGGCGGTCCCGTGATGGAACGCGTGCACCAGCAGGAACGCACCGCGCATCGACTGATCGTACGGGTTGACGGGGAGCTCGATCGAGATCCACGGCGGGCCTTTTGCGAGTGCCGGAGCTGCGAACAGCGCGGTCGTAAGCGCCGCGAGGGCGAGGCTCCGAATCCGGATCTGCATGGCAACCTCCAATGGATGGTTGCCATTGAGATGCCGGTCGGGTGAGGAAGGTTTAGGGCGAGGCGAGCCGGTACACGGTGCCGCCGTCGGTGAGCACGTACAGCTCCCGACTCGCGTCCTCACCGAACGAGAGCGGCGTGCCGAGGCTGCGGTCGAGATTCCAGCTGGTGCGCGACGTGACGGCACCGCCTCCGTACGTGAAGCTGCGGACCCAACCCCCGCACAGATCCGCATAGAAATACTGGCCCGCGAGCGAGGGCGAGCCCGTGCCCCGGTACACGAACCCACCGATGATCGCGCAGCCGTCGGGGTGGGGGTATTCGAGCGCGGGCAGCACGAGACCCGTGGAAACGCATGGGTCCAGGTTGGTGCAATGCGCACCCTCCATGATCCGCCAGCCGTAGTTAAAGCCACCCTGGCTCCTCGGTTCGACGTCCACCTCTTCCCACGCGTCCTGCCCCACGTCCGCGATGTACAGCAGGCCAGCGGTGCGATCGAAGGCGAAGCGCCATGGGTTCCGCAAGCCGAGCGCCCAGACCTCCCCCCGACCCCCGCCCGCCGCGTAGGGATTGTCGGGAGGGACCCGATAGGGGTCCGCGCCGTCCACGTCGATCCGCAGCAGCTTGCCGAGCAGCGAGTCCAGGTTCTGCGCCCGGTTCTGCGGATCGCCGCCCGACCCCCCGTCGCCCATGCCGATGTAGAGCATCCCGTCGGGCCCGAACATCACGAGGCCGCCGTTGTGGTTCGAGTACGGCTGGACGATGCGAAGAATCAGCTTGTGAGACGCGCTGTCCGCGACATTGGAATCGGCGCTGGTGGTGTAGCGCTCGATCAGGGTGTACAGCGTGTCACCTGCGGTATTGGTGTGCGTGTAATCAACGTAGAAGTAGTGGTTCGTCGCATAGTTGGGATGGAACGCCAGGCCCAAGAGCCCTTCTTCGCCTCCCGACGCCACCCGGTCGGTGATGTCGAGAAACGGCGTGGGGAGCAGCACGCCGTTCTGGACGATGCGGATGCGGCCCACCTGCTCCACGATGAAGAGACGTTGCACGTCCCCGGGCGGCGCCGTGAGATAGAGCGGACTCGCGAGCCCGCTCGCGACCGGCACGAGCCGCAGATTGCCGCTCACCGGCGGCGGCATGGTCGAGCTGCCGCCGCACGTGAGCAGCGCCACCGCGCACACCGAGCCGGTGATCGTCCGAGTGGTGATCATTTGGGTTGCAGCAAGATAGTCCCCTTGAAGCTGCGGACTGTGACCTGGGCACCACCGGTTCCGGTCGAGAACCGCAGCTCCTGACCGACGCCGGCGGCTCGCCGCTGCGGCACCGCTGCGGTCAACGTGTTCGTGATTACCCCGCCGATGCTGAGCAGGTCGAAGTCGGCGACCGTGTTCGGCGGCACGCGCACGTCGACCTTACCGCTCTGGCTCTCGAGCTCCACCACCCCGCCCCGCCCCACCTCACCCTCGAAGCGGATCTCGCCCGTCACCGACTCGAACCTGCCGCGCTGCACGCCCGTGCCGCCGCGCTGCCATCCCGCCGCCCGCACCACGATCGTACCGCTCAAGGTCGACGCGCCCAGGTCTTCGCTCGCTCCGCGCAGCAGGATACCACCGCTCACGGTCTTCACCCGCGCGCGCCCCGTGCCTCCCGCGACCTCCACAGCGCCATCCATCGTTTCCGCGGTCACGTCCTGCGGCGTGCCGACCACGTGGATCGTGCCGCTCACGCTGTTCAAATCGAGCGTCCCCTCCACGCCATCGACGTCGATGTCCGCCGTGGCCGACTTGACCCACACGCTGGCGCGCCGCGGCACGCGCACCTCGAGGTCGGCCGTCCCAGCGCTCCGCTCATCCAGCGGCACCTCGACGCCCAGCTTGCGCACGCGGGCATCACCCGCCGCGTAGAAGCGACCGGCCTGTGGTGCCAACCGGCCCGAGACCGCGAGGCTCTCGGCATCCCAGCCGGTCACGCGGATCCGCCCGAACGGATTCATGATGCGGACCGAGCCGCGGCCGTCCAGCGCAAAGCGCGCTTCGACCCGTTCCTGTGCCGTCCCGTGCCGCGCCAGCAGCGCGAGTCCGAGCACGAGCCCACTCACCATTCTCGTCATGGCCCCCCCATCCTCCATTTCAGCTCGAGGTCGCGGCGCGCGCCGCCCAGCGCAGCAGCTCGACCTTTTGGCGGTACGCCGCCGCGAACAGCTGCCGCAGCTCGGCGTTGCCCGGGTCGCGCGCGAGCGCGGCGCGCGACTCCTGGATCGCCGCATCGATGATCCGGAGATTCCGCTCGAGCAGCGCGACGGTCTCAGGCCGCAGCCGCCCCCCCCCACGCTCCGCCGCGAGCGTCGCCGCGAGCGCCGCCGCGGACTGCTCGTAGTCGGCCTCTACCGCCGCCCAGCCCTTCCCAGTCGGACGGTCGGACGGTCGGACGGTCGGACGGAAAATCGCGAACATGATCAGGAGGACCGCCGCAGCTACGAGCGCGCCAGCCCAGAAGGCCCGTTGCCCGTTGCCCGGTGCCCGGTGCCCGAGCCTGGCGGCGATGCCACCCCACAGATCTCGCCTCGGCGGGACGCTCTTGGGCAGTCTTCCCGCGGCAGCCAAGAGCGCCTGCAACTGCGCGACGGCCGCGCGGCACCCGGCGCACGTCGCGAGATGCTGCTCCACGGCCCCATGCTCGCCCGGGGGGAGCGTGCCGTCCACGTACTCGTTCAGCTTCCCTTCCATGTCGGCGCACATCATCGGTTCAACGCCTCCCGCAGCAGCCGCCGCGCCCGGAACAGCTGCGCCTTCGAGGTTCCCACCGCGATACCGGCGAGCTGGGCGATCTCCTCGTGCCGGTATCCCTCTACATCGTG
>WNGG01019538.1_pt1 | contig 15388 bp, 15 predicted proteins | sample 5400661 | NCBI WGS metagenome assembly WNGG01 (sample SAMN13153372, study PRJNA577476) | soil metagenome | isolation source: 100 cm soil or saprolite under Garry oak tree replicate 1 | place: USA:California | collected 2016-06-15
GCGAGCGTGGAGCAACGGAAGCCGGGAGAAAATTCTTCCGTGATGGCCGCTCCGCCGGCCTGAGCGCGGCGCTCTAGCACCAGCGGCTTGAAACCGGCTTTGGCCAGATAGAAGGCAGTCACAAGGCCGTTGTGGCCGCCGCCAATAATGATTACGTCGCGAGTTTCAGCCATGGGCTAGCTGGCCCCGTCTTTCAGGATTTCCATCGCTGCCAGCCGCCCGGGCGCGCCCATAATGCCGCCGCCGGGATGCGTGGCTGAGCCGCACATATAGAGGTTCTTGATGGGCGTACGAAACTGCGCATAGCCCGGTACAGGACGCAGAAAGAAAAGCTGTTCAAGGGAAAGCTCGCCCTGAAAGATATTGCCTTCGCTCAGTCCAAAGTCGCGCTCCAGATCCAGCGGCGTAAGCACCTGCTTGTTGAGAATGATATTTTTCAGATTGGGCGCGTATTCAGAGATAGTCTCGATCACCGTGTTGCCGAACGCCTCGCGCTGGTCGTCCCAGTTCAACCCCGGACGCAGCTTGTACGGCGCGTACTGCACAAAGCACGACATTACGTGCTTTCCCGGCGGAGCCACGGAAGGATCAGTCAGCGACGGAATTACCATATCGATATACGGCCTGCGGGAGAAGTTGCCATACTTGGCATCGTCATATGCGCGCTCCATGTATTCCACACTGGGTGAAATGGAAATGGCGCCGCGAAGGTGCGCTCCGGGGCCTGGCAGGCATTTGAAGTCAGGCAACGCGTCCAGCGCAATGTTTACTTTGCCGGATGAGCCACGAAATTTGTACCGGCGCACGTCTTCCAGAAACTCTCCGGGCAGATGGTTCTCTTCAATTAACTTGATGAACGTCAATCGCGGATCGACGCTGGATGAGATAACGTCGCCGTAAATTTCGTCGCCATCTTGCAGCACCACGCCCTGCGCACGGTTGTTTTTCACAATGATCTTTGCGATCGGCGCTTCGGTGCGGATCTCCGCGCCAAATTCCCGCGCCGCGTCGGCAATTGCATTGGAGATTGCGCCGGTGCCGCCGCGCGAGAATCCCCATGAGCGGAAAGCGCCGTCAATCTCTCCCATGTAGTGGTGCAGCAGGACATAGGCGGTCCCGGGAGAGCGCACGCCGAGAAATGTGCCGATGATTCCCGAAGCCGACATGGTGGCCTTGAGCACGTCGGTCTCAAACCATTGGTCCAGAAAATCGATGGCGCTCATGGTCATCAACTGGACCTGGTTGTATTTGTCCTCACTGCTCATCCCCTGAAAGCGCCTGCCGATAAACAGCAGCTTCATCAATTCGCGCGGATTCAGAGTTGAGGGATCGGGCGGGACCATACTCAGGATCGGCTTCACAAAGCGGCACATGGCCTGCATTGCCTTGCCGAACTCTTCGTAGGCTTCGGCGTCAACCTTGGAGTGGCGGGCAATTTCGCGGCGCGACTTGCCGTGATCATTCACGCGCCAGAGGTAATCGCCATTGGGCATGGGAGTGAACGTGCCATCCAGCGGCAGGATTTCCAGACCGTGGCGCGGCAGGTCGAGATCGCGAATGATCTCCGGCCTCAAGAGCGAGACCACATAGGAGCAGACGGAGAACTTAAAGCCGGGAAAAACTTCTTCTGTAACGGCGGCTCCGCCCAGCACGTGGCGGCGCTCCAGCACCAGGACCTTTTTGCCGGCGCGCGCCAGATAAGCGGCGTTGGTGAGGCCGTTGTGGCCGCCGCCAATCACAATAACGTCGTATTTTGCTTTCGAGCCGTTCGCGGAAGATGCCATATTTGCTTGACGGAGCGTAGGGAAAACGATGATCAGCCCTGAGTTGATTGAACGAGTGGCTGCCTCACATTTTACTGGAGGGTCGCAGATTTGTCGCTGCTGCGAGCGGGGACGAAGGTCAATTGCGCGTGGCGAAAGGGAGGCTAGCAAAATGGGATCGAGAACCATCACATCACCACACTGTGGTCTGCGTGTTGGACGCGAAGAGGACACACGCTGGACCATCCTGAAAGAACTCGCATCAGCTCAGATCGATTTGCCGCAGCTCGATTCGAAATCCAGCTGTTCCTTAGCCACAGGTGAAAAAAAGGGAAACATAACTGCATCACTCCGTTGCTTCTCTTGATGACCCTCTGGCCTTTTCACGTGATATTCACATGCCCGTCGCGAGGCTTTAACGTTCGACTGCTACAAATATGGTGCATGCAGGGAAAATACTTTGACACGGTTATCATCTCTGACCTGCACCTGGGTTCCGATATCAGCCAGGCAGGCGCTGCGCTCGCTTTTCTGCAATCGCTCCACTTCAAACGGCTGATTCTGCTGGGCGATATCTTTGCCGACCTAAATTTTCGCCGCCTTACCAAGGAGCACTGGAAGTTCCTGGGACACATACGCAAACTGTCCAATCCACGCCATGGCATCGAGATTGTCTGGGTCGAAGGAAATCATGACCACGGGCTAACTGAAGTCATGTCTCACTTGGTTGGGGTGCCGGTCTATCAGGAATATGCATGGGAATACTGCGGCAAGCGCCATCTGGCCATCCATGGCCATCAGTTTGACAGGTTTGCCGTGGCCAACGCGTTCCTGAGCAAGGTTGGCCAACTCATCTTTCTGCAGTTGCAGAAAATGGATTCCAGAAACAAACGGTTTGCCCGTTACCTGGACCGTCTGAACACCAGATGGTTGCGTCTCTCAGAGCAGGTAGCGCATGGCGCGCTCAGCTACGCAAAAACTGGCAAGGCTGAGCGCATTTTTTGCGGACACACGCACGCGGCGCTGGCCCGGGAGCGCGACGGCGTTGAGTATTACAACTCGGGAGGGTGGGTCGACCAGCGATGCACCTACGTCGCTATCAATCCGGAAGGAGTTGTTATCCATGAATACATTGCCGAAGTTGACAATCGTGATTCCGGCCAAGAACGAATCGCGGCTCTTGCCGACTCTGCTGGAGTCACTGTGCCGGCAGGATTATGGGCTGATGAAGTCTACGAAGGTGTTCCTGGCTGATGCCGGTTCAACAGACGGCACGCAAGAACTGGCCATGTCGTTTGCCGGCCGGCTCGATATCGAAGTAATTCCCGGCGGACTGCCTTCCGTGGGCCGCAACGCTGGAGCGCGGCGGGCCAGCACTCTTTACGTGCTGTTTATCGATGCCGACATGGAGTTGCGGGACACAACACTGCTGCGGCGGGCGATGGAACTCGTGGAGCGGCGAAGGCTGCATTGCGTCACAACAAATATCTGGTGCTCACAGGGATCTGTTCGCGACCAGGTTCTCTATCTTGCCAACAACATTGCACAATACGGCTCGCTGCTGGTAAAGCCGTTCAGCACGGGCATGTTCATGCTGTTTGAGAAGGCCACCTTCGCGCGGCTGGGTGGTTTTCATGAGCGGGCACTGTACGCCGAAGATTATCTCTTGAGCAAAAAGGTGCGAAACCGAAGGTTCGGAATCGTAAGCGGCTGCATTCACACCACGAACCGGCGTTTTCGCAGCATGGGGCACTTAAAAATCATCAGTATGTTCCTGAAGACCATGCTGAACTCCTGGAATGACAATTATTTTCTTCATGATCACGGATACTGGCGGCAAAAGGTCTAGAATCCAACTTAAAGAATGGATACAGGATCCCGCAGCCCAATCTCCGTCTTCCCCGCTGATTTTGTCTGGGGTGTGGCAACGTCTTCTCATCAGGTCGAAGGCGAAAATGTAAACAACCAATGGGCAGCGTGGGAAAAGAACGGGCGGATCAAATCAAAAGATTGCGCCGGCTTTGCTTGCGATTGGTGGCGCAACGCTGAAAAAGATTTTGACCTGGCGCAGTCTCTGGGTGTGAACGCCCTGAGGCTCTCCGTGGAGTGGAGCCGCATTGAGCCCAAGGAGGGCCAATGGGATGAATCTGCGCTGGCCAGATACCGGCAGATGCTCAAGGCACTGCATGAACGGGGCATAAGGCCATTCGTCACGCTGCACCACTTTACTAATCCCCAGTGGTTTGAAGAGAAGAAGGGCTTTGCTAATCCTGAATCGGTGAGATTGTTTCAGCGCTTTACGCAACGCGTGGTTGGGGCTCTGGGCGACCTCTGCCATTACTGGGCGACTTTCAACGAGCCCAATGTCTACGTCTCGCTCGGATATTTTCTGGGCGAATTTCCTCCGGGGAAAAAAGGGCGGGTCATTGAAGCGGCACAGGTCACAAGAAATCTTTGTCTTGCGCATGCGGCCGCCTATCACACCATCCACTCTTTGCAGCGTGAGGCCAACGTCGGCTGGGCGCAGCACTATGTTGTATTCAAGCCGCGCAGGCCGGAGTCGGCGGTTGACCGCTGGTTGTGCGGCTTTATCCACCGGCGATTCAATGACAACTTTGCCGAGGGGATCCAAAGCGGCCGTGCGCCGTTCCCGCTGAATAAATTCGGCCAGAGTTTGCCGGAGGTGAAAGGCACCTGTGATTTTGTAGGGATCAATTATTACAGCAGGCTCCGCGTGGGATTTGAGCGCAGGAGTCCGAGGACATTGTTTTTCCAGATATCCGTTCCGCCGCACAAGCCCCAGGGAGATTCCGGCATTGAAGTACCTTACGGTGAGGTCTACCCACAAGGTTTGCGCCAGGCCGTAGAACACTTTGCCGGCTTCAACAAGCCTGTCTACATTCTTGAAAACGGAGTGCCCGATCGCGAGGACCGCATTCGTCCCTGGGCGATCGAGTCTATCGTGAGCCAGATGCGCGGGCTTCTTTCCGAGGGAATCGATCTGCGGGGATACTTCCATTGGACGCTGACAGATAACTTTGAATGGAACGAAGGTTGGCACCTGCGCTTTGGACTGTACGAACTTGATCCTGCAACACAGGTAAGGAGAGCACGCCCCAGCGCGCAAGTTTATGAGCGGGTGATCCGTGAGAGCAGGCTGCAGGGAACGGATGAACCCTGGCCTTCAGAGACCGCTGGTTTAAACGGGAACGGCTCTCACTCTGTGGAAAAAGATATGTTGCGCGAGTGACGCGCGACTCTCTTGAGCGTTGCTGTCCCGCGCTGCTGGATCGAAGAATATCTCAGCTCGAACACACGTTGCTGTTCTGCACGCGTGAGCACCTCGAAGTATAGGTTCTCCACACATCACTTGCGGCGCGCGAATCATCCTACAGTTTGAAGAGATACGTCCAGAGACGCACGATAGGCCCAGCCGGCATTGGAAAAGCCCAGTGGTCCCGGTGATTGGAATAGCGCCTGTGCAGGATTTTCCTCATTGAATCCACCGAAGTGGATTCAGTCATCAACACATCCCTAAAAGAAGGAGCTAAAAGATGAAATTTTTCTCTGCCAACCTTGAATCCTTGAGAGAACTTTATCGTAACCAGCTGCGGATGCTACTTTCCACCGAAGATCAGATCATTGATGCCTTGCCGACGATGATCGAGAAAGCGACGGACGTTCAACTGAAACAGGCGTTCCAGTCCCACCTCCAGGAAACGCGTGTCCATAAAACGCGTCTGGAAGAGATCCTGAATGAGGAACTCCAGAAAGCCGAGCCGATCAAGTGCAAAGTGCTGGCAGCCCTGGTGACAGAAGCCGAAGACCTGATCAAGGACGCGACAGACCCGTCAGTGAGAGATGTTGCGCTGATTTCCGCTGCGCAGCGGGTGGAGCATTATGAGATCGCTTCGTATGGCGCGGTCCGCCGCTGGGCGCAGATTCTGGGCGAAGCCGAGCATGCGTCGTTGCTTGACAAGACCATCAAGGAAGAGGGCCATGCAGACCACCTGATGACCTCGATCGCAGACCGCGTGAACGTTGAAGCAGAAAAAGCGGCTTGAGTGCCATGCTAACCGCGCCTAGGCATCATCTATACAATGGAAGAAGCGGCCGACGGCGGCCATCCGCTGGCATACGGACGGCAGAAGGCAAGATAAAGGCCGGAGCCAACTTCAGGCCCCGGCAATTCGGTACTGCATGTTCGTTTCCGTACCGCCCATCTTTTCTTCATCGCATCGCTGATCCGTTTACGAGCTGCCGGCGACAAATGGCGCTTAACGCCGCCTTTTGATTGGGGGGGGCGCCCTGGTCCACGCTTTCTTCCCTGCAAAGCCGAGATCGCAGCGCTTAGGCGGTCGCGTTCGGCTTCTAATTCTTCGATGATTGTAGCTGTGTCCATGCTTCTCCTTGGTGACTACGAATGCACACATTGTACATGCGCGACAAAGCTTTGGGTGAGAACCTTGCTTTGAAGCGTCCTGCGTAGTGCAACATCTTGCGGCAAGGTTTAACCGCGGAATGTCGGATGGCGCTGCGTAAGCACGCCAGATATGTCGACATCAGAACTGACCCTGAACGTTTAAGGCAAGGCTCTTCCTCAGTCCAAACGAGAAGCGAAAGGCAAGGTTGTCAAGATGGCAATGAGAGCGGAGCTTGGGGCTTTTGGACTATGACACTCTGTAACTTGCTGAGAGAATTGGGGTGGGTAGTGGGGGTCGAACCCACGACATCCAGAGCCACAGTCTGGCGTTCTGCCACTGAACTATACCCACCGTAAAGGCTAGAAACCCATTTTACACGATTTCGCTGAGACGGCTCTGGGGAATGAGTGATGGCGGCCTAATCGCCTCTGAAGGGCCTTTGGAAGTTCAAATTAAAACCAACAGGCGGATATCGCCAAGAGAGCGCCGACATCGACGTTGCATAAAACGCGGAGAAGCAATAGCAGTCAGAAAAGCAATAATGGCAGCAAGGACGCAATGCGTCCCTGGGGGTGGGGAAGTGCGATCAGCCTGCCAGAACGATCGTTTGTTCAACGATCATTTGTCCAGCAATCGTCGGCTCACTGATCGTCGGTCGTCCGATTTTGCAGGCGCGCGCAGCAGCTTATATGTTGAAGCGCGCGTAGAGCATCATCCCCGCGATCAGGACAAACAACAAAGCCGAGCCTGCGCCGCATATTCGCAGCCATGGCTGGATCCTGTTCATTTTCACGATCAGTTCTTCCTGCTCTTTGGCCATGTGGGCCTCAGCGCTGTCCAGGAAGAGCTGGTCGTCTTCATGCATGGCAAGGGTGCTGCGGTAGATGAGGAGAACGATCAGCACGACTGTCAAACCGGCCCAAAGAATGAGGAGAGGCGTCATCATGGAACACCACCTTGAATTTGGCACCGGTTCCGCTACAGAGAGGCCGCAACCGCGGGTCGCGGCGAGGGTGTAGATGGAACCTTGCCTGCATTATATGCCTGCCGCATGTGGCAAAATCCAGTATTTTCGTGAGTTGCTGGATGGGGAAATGCCGCCTGAACGGAGCCAGAGAGAGGGCGGATGGAAAGGAAGGCTGGTCAAACGGAAATTGTGCGACCCGGCAGGCCTTGGATTCATCTAATCAAAGGAAAAGCCCAATAGAATCAGCGCAAAGCTGTGTATAATAGGGCAGATTCCAATAGGGCTCTATCAAGCACCAAGGAGATCCAAAAAGATGTCTACCACAACCACAACGCCCAACGTAGAAACTACTCCGACACTGCCGGTGAACCTTACTCCCACGGCGGTGACAAAAGTGAAGGAAATTATGGGCCAGCAAAACCCGGTGCCGGCCGGTTTGCGGATCGGCGTGGTGGGTGGCGGCTGCTCAGGCTTTTCCTACTCCATGTCGTTTGAAAATGCGCCCGGAGTAATGGACAAGGTCTATACCTTCGACGGGTTGAAAGTGTACGTCGACGCGACCTCGGCAATGTATCTGAATGGCTGCGTTGTTGACTTTGTAGAAACGCTGGAAGCCTCAGGTTTCAAGTTTGAGAATCCCAACGTGAAGAGTACCTGCGGATGCGGCTCTTCCTTTAACGTGTAACTTGCAAAATCATTCCGCAAGAGATTGGGGCCTCGTCAGAAAAAGACGGGGCCTTTTGCTTTTAGTTGGGAACTTGAGACGGGGATTGCGGAGTTCCGGTTGGCTGCGGCTGTCCGGAATTTGTTCCCACCGGTGACGTGCCGGATGTCCCGCCGCCGGTCGTTGTAGCGCCGACCCTTGGCTCGGCTACGGTGACGCCGGTGCTGCCACTCTGCTCCAGGCGCAAGTCATAGACGAAGTACCATTCGTCGTAGTGGTCTTTGTCGTTGAATTCCTTGATCGACTGTTTTTTGCTGGTACTGGCAACGCCGATGATCTGGCCACCGCCAGCGGTCTGTCCGTTGCCGATGTTCGATGTAGTGAGGGAACCAAGCTGGCCTGTGCCGCCTGATTGAGGCTGCGGCTGGCCGAATGTCGACCCACCAGGGCTAGGGTTGAGCTGCGTTGCGCCTGTGGGTTGATTGCCGGATGGACTGGCTGTGCTGGGCGGATTCGTTCCGCCACTGCCGAATAATCCCGGGTTGGTGCCGCCGGGCACGCCTGGTTTTGCCGATGTGGTTGGTGTCTTCCAGTTGCTCCACGGACAAGGGGTAGCGGCCGCCATTCTTGTGCACAAATCGTTTTACCGCCGTAGCGTAGTCTTTCCCGCGATGGACCAGCTCTTCTTCTTTTTCCCGCTTGATCTGCTGGGCGATGCGCGGCAATTCAATCGACATGGCAACCAGGATCAACGTGACCGCCAGCATCACGGCCAGCAGCACGTAGCCTGATTCCCCGGAACGAATTGATTTCATGCAACGCATGGCATTCTGGCTTCAGCTATTTGGCTATTAACGGGATCGTCTGCTTATTGTTGGTCAGCACGTCTTCAATGATCACGCTGGTGTTATTAATCTGAACGACCTTGTATTTTCTTTCCACAATGTCGCCCTGCCTGGCCACGAAGACTTCGCCTTCGTCGAACAAAAAGATTTTTTTGGGCTCGGTGGGCTTGCTGGCAAAGCCGTAAAACTTGAGCGGAATCGGCGGTGGAAGGGGAGTGGGCGTTGGTGTGGGCGGCGGATCAGGACCAAAAGGCGGTCGCGTTCTAACGTCGACAACTGTTTTGTCGACCGGTGGCGCTTCCATCCTGAAAATATTTCTTCCGCCGACTTCATACTTTTTACTCTGGCTGGCCGCCAGGATGTCGAGGCGCAATCTTGGATCCAGAGTGCCGTTGTCGGCCGTTTCTGAAAGAGCAGGTTTTTTCTGCTGGTTGCCCGCGCTGGTGCTTGCCGGCGACGGCGAGTTAGCGGAACTGGTGCCGAAGTCGACGAAGTTATAGATGCCCACCAGAAGGGCGATCGCCAGCAGCGCGATCATCCAGCGCACCTGCTTCTTGTTTTCCCCGCCTATATTCACTTTAAGTTCCGTCTCCTCTGGTGATCAGCGTATGCCTGTCCGCGTTACGCGCTAAGTCTCTTTCAGGAAAGTCTCAAATTTTATCTGCAGAGATACAACGCCGCTTTCCTGGCTGGTGAGCGATATCTGGTCAATGATAAACACGAACTTGTCCTGTTCCATGGCATTGATGAATTTGGCAACTTTTGCATACTCGCCGCTAACGGTCGTGTCAATGTTGATTCGCTGCACGTCGGGCAGATCGTTTTTCTCGTTGCGGACGCCCCGGTTTTCTTCCACGTAATGGATCCCGCCGGCCGTGGTAACCCCGGTCTCCTTCATCAATTTTTCCAGATGCTGGGAAATCTGGGAAAACTGGCTGGGAACTTTCTGCTGGTAAAAATTCTTCACGTCCACCCGGGTCTGCGCCAGTTGCCTGTCAATCCCCTTCAGGGGCACTACTTCGCGGCTGAGCGTTTTTTCCTGGTCACGCAAATTCTGCTCCAAGGCCATCCTGGAAGAGGGGCTGGAGCCTGGCAGAAGCAGGTAAATGATGAGCAACAGGTCAAGCGCGCCAAGCACTGAGAGGATGAGTGTAAACCGCTGCCGCATTTTCGCCAGGTTGTTCATTTAGAAACCCTCCCTTTCAGACGCGCGTCCCTGAACCGGCGCGGCGGGAGTGTAGTAGGTTACGATATCGAACTTGAACAGCTCCATCCCGGTCTTCTGGTCTTTTTCACTGCTTTCCGATGAAATAGCAGCGCCGCGGAAGCGGGAAGATTTCTCCATTTTCTTTACCAGTTCCAAGAGGTTATCGTGCGTATCGCCCTTGATCATCAGCGTCAGCTTGAGCCGGTTGTCCAGCGTTATCTCCGGATGCACGGAACTCACATAGGCGCGCGCCGGCATGATCTTCTGCAAATCATTGAACAGCTGCGTCCAGGAAAGCTGGCGCCGGTTGATCTGCCGGTTCCAGTAATTCTTTTGCAGGTTTACGTCGTGATTTTCAGGGAGGTTTGAGACCCTCTCAGCGGCGGCGCGCTGCTTTTGCAGAGAGTCAATCCGTTCCCGCAATTCCTCGATCCGCTGGCTGGACTTGGATGAGCTGGAATAGTTCATCGCGGCCAGCCCAATGAGCAGAAATAGCAGCGCCGCGGCCGAACCTATGGCGATGCTCCAGCGCACGTAGAATCGCCGGACATCCTCGAACTTCTGTGAAGCGAGATTGATATTGAGGCGCATTATCCCAGCAAGGCCCCCACGATTCCCGCCATGGCTGAAGGCGAAACGCTTTCACCGCTCAGGTTCTGTTCCGCGGAAAGTTCCGGCGCCAGCTCTTCCACTTGCGCGCCGGTCTGTTGATGAAGCAATGGGCCCACCTCCGCCAGCGGGGCCATGCCGCCGATGTAAATCTTCTCAATATGGGCGGCGAAGGTGTCTTCAAAGAAGACAATCGAAGGCAGCACGGCCTCAGTGAGGTCCGCCGCGGAAAAATTGCCGCCGTGCTGGTTATCGAGGGTGCGGACCAGCCGCAGCTCCTGATGTTCCACGGCGGTGATGGTAATGTTCATGCGGTCGACTTTTAAGACCAGTGTGGGCAGCTCGCCTTCAACCAGGCCAAGCGCAGCCAGCGAAGACGGCAGAATCACGCCCGGTTCGTATCCCAGGTCGCGAAAAGCTTTTTCGTATTCTTCAATAATCTCGCGCGGCGCCACCGCAGCTACGGCGCGGACAGTGCCGTTGGCCCGCGTTACATCGTAAGAGAGCACGGCGTTGTCCACGTCAAAAGGCAATGATTTCTTGAGACGAAAACGGATGACCGGCTCAATTTCTTCAGCTTTCGCCGGTAAAGCTTCAAAATCCAGGAGCATCATACGAATCGCCACGTCAGGCAATATCACGATCACATCGCGCGATTTTCCGGCCACTGCTCCCAGCGCGCCGCCCAGGGCCGTGCGCAGAGCGCCTCCGTCCAGAATGTTGGGGACGGTGAGGCCCGGAGCAATTGCGCCTTCCGCCAGACGGCGTGAAGTGAAGACCTCCAGACGGGATGATTTTTCAGACGCCCGCGCGGCAATCACGCCTTCTGACGTGATTTCACAAGCCAGCCGTGGACGTATTGTTTTTTGCTTCAAACCGGCCATCCTTTTATCTTGTAGTCTCAATGAAGGTGACTTTGTTGATTTCCTTCATGGTGGTCACGCCGGCTTTGACCCGCGCCAGCGCGGAATCGCGCAGGAACTTCATGCCTTCTTCATGTGCGGCCTTGCGGATCTCCGACGAGGGACGCTTCTCCAGGATCAGTTCGCGTATGCGGTCGGAAAGGTCCAGCAATTCATGGATTGCCGTACGCCCGTGATAACCCGTTCCACCGCATTCAATGCACCCGGGTCCATCAAAGAACGGCACATGACGCCACTCTGCCGGGGACAGGCCAAAGCTTTCCAGTTCCTCATCCGAATACCGGACGGGCGTTTTGCAGTGGGTACAAATCATGCGCACCAGCCGCTGCGCCAGCACACAGTTCAGCGCGGAAACAAAGTTATACGGTTCCACGCCCATGTTCAGGAATCGGCCGAGCACGTCGACCACGTTGTTGGCGTGGACCGTCGTGAATACCAGGTGGCCCGTCAACGCTGACTGGATCGCGATCTGCGCGGTTTCCGTGTCGCGGATTTCGCCCACCATGATCTTGTCAGGATCATGGCGCAAAATGGAACGCAGCCCGCGGGCAAAGGTGAGGCCCTTCTTCTCATTCACCGGAATCTGCGTGATGCCATGGATCTGGTACTCCACCGGATCTTCAATCGTGATGATCTTGTCTTCGTCGGTCTTGATTTCATTTAGCGCCGCATAGAGCGTGGTGGTCTTGCCGCTGCCCGTTGGGCCGGTGACCAGCACCATGCCGTAGGGTTCCAGAATATAGCGCCGGAACTTGCGCAGGTCTTCTTCGTCAAAGCCCACAACGTCCAGCACCAGGTTGCGGAACTTTTCGCTCATGGATTCTTTGTCCAGCACGCGTAGCACGGCATTTTCACCGTGGATGGTAGGCATGATGGAGACGCGGAAATCGATCAGGCGACCGCTGTATTTCACCCGGAAGCGTCCGTCCTGGGGCACGCGGCGCTCCGCGATGTCCAATTCGCTCATGACCTTGATGCGCGTGATGATGGTGGAATGGTGCTCCTTGGCCATGGGCTGCATGGCCGGCTGCAGCACGCCATCGATGCGGTACTTCACCACCACCGAATCGCTCTCGGTTTCAATGTGGATATCGCTGGCGCGCTTTTGCAGCGCGGTGAAAATTGTGGTATCGACCAGGCGGATGATCGGGCTGACGTCGGCTTCCGCCGTGCCGGTGATGCGGTCAATGGTGATGTTTTCGTCGCCTGTGCCCTCGTCATCGCGGACCACGTCCAGCACAAAGCCTTCGCTGGCTTCCTCCAGCACGCGCTGTGACTGCTCAGTCTTTTTCAGGATGTCGCTGATCTGGGCCAGCGTGGCCACCTTGGTCCTGATGCGGCGGTTCAGCAGCAGGCCGATTTCATCAATCATCATCAGCTTGCTGGGGTCGGCGATCGCGATCGACAGCGTGCTGTCATTCTGTTCCAGCGGGACAAAGTTGTAGCGGAACATCAGGTCCACCGGAACGGTCTTGAACAGCTCCGCGTCCAGGTGGTAATCGAGCAGGTCAACGAACTCGCAGCGGTAGCGCGCGGCCATATCGCGGGCTTTCTGCTCGCTGCCTTCCACGACTCCGTTGACCGGCGTATTGGTTTCCATGGTTGTCAAACTTTTTCTTTCCATACCATCCTACTGCTGTACCTGCGCTCCCAGTGAAAAGATAGGCAGATACAGTGACAGGAGCACAATGGCAACCGTAATGCCCATAAAAATCAAAATGATCGGTTCAATCAATTGCATGGCCGTGGCCAGCGAATTCTGCACGTCTTCTTCGTAAAATTCCGCAACCGAATTGAGCATGGCGGGCAGAGCGCCGGTGGATTCACCCACCTCCACCATCTCGATGGCCAGGTCGGGAAAGAACTGTGTCTCTTCCAGGCTGAAGGAGAGCGACCGGCCTTCCCGCACGCGCTTGGAAGCGTGTTCCACATTGCTGGAAATCTTGAAACTGTTGATGGAATGGCTGGCTGTCTCTAGCGACGGCACCAGGGGCAGCCCTCCTGTCAGCAGCGTGGAGAGCGTCCTGGAGAACATGGCAATCTGATATTTCATCCAGATCTGGCCGAAAAGCGGCAGACGGTAACGCAGGGCGTCCAATGATTTGGCTCCGTTGTCTGACCGCACCCAGAATGCGGCCCCAAGCACCAGCGCCACCAGCGTGCCCAGAATGTACGGATAATAATTCTGGATGCCCCGGCCGATACTGAGCATGAATATCGTCATGGCGGGCAGCTTTGCATTGAGTGAGCTGTAAAGATCGGCAAACTGGGGCACCACATAGGTCATGAGGAATGTGAGCATCACAACCAGGGCGCAAATCAGGAGCGCCGGATACCACAGGGAAGCGATCAGCTTCTTTCGAAATGAGACCGTAATACGCTGGAAAGCAATATACCGGCCAAGCACCTCTTCAAGGTTGCCGCTACGCTCGCCCGCCAGCAGCGTGGTGGTGTAGATTTTTGACGTAGCTCCCTGGGCTTCAAACGCTTCAGAAAGCAGCTCACCGCTCTTCACCCGTTCCTGTACGTTTTCCAGAATGGCCTTGAAAGACGCATTTTTCTGCCTTTTGCTGAGAATATTGAGGGACTTAAGGATCGGGAGCCCAGCCTTGATCAGGGTCAGGAATTGCTGGTTGAAAATGACAAACTGGTCGGCCTTGAGGAGGTTTTTGCGCTTGCGTCCACCCATTGGCAGCAGGCCCCGCCGGCTCTTGACCGAGTAGACCATAAAGCCCTGCTGGGCAAAACGGTCCCTGATCTCCTGCTCAGAGACGCCACTTTCCACTTGTTGGAGCACGTGGCCGCGCTCATCCGCCATTTTAACGAGATATTCAGCCATGGAATGTGAATACGGGGGAAGCTCCGGCTCCCTTACACAAGTCTAGCATTCAAGCGTTTGCCAACTCTATTATAAGAATGGAGGGGACCTCCAGTATTGCGCATTTTGGGCATTAAATTTACTAATTCTTTAGCCGTCTAACGTAATCAGGTATTGATTATTGTGCTACCTGGCTTTCCTCAAAAATTTCCACTCCAGGGGGCGGAGTGAAGCGGAAAAGCGCGTCCTGGACGGGTACATTCTCTTCGATTTGAGAGAAGCGGAAATCAGTCACAGTGCTGTCAGCGCCATGCAGCACGATCCTGTGGATTTGATGCGCGGGAGATACCTCAAGCACAACGGCTGAGATTTGGTCTTTCATCGCCTTGGGAACACCGCGCAACACGATGTCGCCCGGCTGGAGTGGCGTAAGGTCGGGCGCCAGTGAAAGCCCTTCCAATTCCTTTTCCAGCTTTGTTTTACCCAGCAGGTAGCGCAGAGGGGAGCGAATATCGTCCAGGTTCTTGACCGGGGTCTTTTTGGCCTGGCGGTCGCCGGTGATATAGAAATAAGCGTTTTGCGAGTCGATCAAAAACAGCTTTTCCCGCGGCACATGGTACTCCCAGCGCATACGGCCCGGCTTTTTCAGCCACAGCGTGCCGCTCTCCGTGCGTGAGATGCTATCGCCTTGATAAATCTCAGTGAATGCTGCCTTGAATGTTTTCAGATGGTTGTAATGCTCGTCAACCGCGTGGGCAGTTTCGCGCAGGTTCGCCTGCTGGCCCTGCACAACGGCCCCGCAAAGAAAGAATGCTGCTGTGGCAAGAATTGAATAGCGCCATTTCATGAAAAGAGTTTGTCCCCAATGGTCAGGATAGCAGTTATGCGTTATCTGGCCGGACCCTGCCCGTGGTGCTCAAGATAGGAATATTGGCTGGGATCTTCCACCTGCACGGCGCCATCCGGCAGCAATTTATAGGGCACACCATTCGGGTCCATCGGCACGCCGCGCAGCAGCCCGGCCCGCACCAGGTCAGACCAGTCGGCTGGGTTTTGCCCAAACCGCTGACGGTATGCCTTTGTGCGCCGTTCCAGCTCATCCATGTCCGCTTCTGCCCGCAATGAGATCAAATGCTTTGCCGCATTGTCCTTGATCATGTTGTCTGAG
>WNGG01008101.1_pt1 | contig 15386 bp, 12 predicted proteins | sample 5400661 | NCBI WGS metagenome assembly WNGG01 (sample SAMN13153372, study PRJNA577476) | soil metagenome | isolation source: 100 cm soil or saprolite under Garry oak tree replicate 1 | place: USA:California | collected 2016-06-15
TAATGATTGTCTGCGAGAGCGTCGCCGATCTCCCAGGATCAGGTTCGAGCGCCGGCACGGCGAGGTGGCCGGTCATTACCGTGCTTGCGCCCGCGGCAAAGGCGGCGCGGAAAGGAGGCAACTCCACAGCCTCGAGATGAGCGCGGTCGCTGGAGATGGAGGGCAAATCGAGATGCGAGTCGATCAGAGTATCGCCGTGGCCGGGAAAATGTTTTGCGGTGGAAAGCGCGCCGTTCTCTTCCACGCCGCGCACATAAGCCTCGACGAATGCAGACACCCGCCGTGGATCCTCGCCAAAGGAGCGGACGTTGATAATGGGGTTGTCTGGGTTGCTGTTGACATCCGCGACTGGCGCGAAAATCCAGTGCACGCCTACAGCCCGCGCTTCGGCCGCAGTAATGCGTCCGACCGTGTAGGCGTCCTCGGGACGGCCAGTCGCCGCGATGGCCATGGCATGCGGGAAAGATGTGCCATGCTCGAGCCGCATGGCCGTGCCGCGCTCGAAATCGGCCGCAAACAGCAATGGAACGCGTGCGGTTTTCTGCAGGAGATTAATCAGTGCAGCCGTCGCATAAGGCTTACCGCGCTCGATTCCGAGGGGGCCCGCGCGGGCGCCCAGCATGAAGCCACCGATATGATTTTGCACGACGGCACGCTGCAACTCCCGATATTCCGCGCTTTCCGAGGAGGTGAATTCCCCATGAAAGGGCAGCATCAGAAGCTGCCCAAGTTTTTCCTCCAGGCTCATTTTTGCCAGAGTGCGCCTGATCCACGACTCCGCACCAGGCGAAAGACGCCGGCGGACATTTTTACGAGCGGTCGAGCGCAAACCTGGCGTGTGGCGGGAACGTGGCATCAACAGGATGGCCGCAGGAAACAGGCTGGAGACTTCATCACCAATGGGCGAACGGCCAGTGCCTTCTGCTGCATGCGTGGATTGAGGCGGCGCTCACCAGCGGAGCCTTCGCCTGCGCCAAAAAGTATAAAGCCGCCACCGATTTCGATACAAGAAATGCGACAGTCAACCGGGCTTAAGTGATAAGCCCTCGCGTTAGGAACAGGGCGGCGGCGCGATCATCCGACCCGTGCGTTAGCGCGATATACCCAGCGATTGCGCCGCGCCGGAGCCGGGGCTACACTCGCCTTGATGCGCATCGTGTCACTCCTTCCTGCCGCGACGGAAATTCTCTACGCCGTCGGCGCGGGTAATGCGGTGGTTGGCGTTACGCATGAATGCGATTTCCCGGCAGAAGCGGCCAAGAAACCGGCGCTGATTCGGCCGCGCGTCGATCCTTCCGCGCTTCCGGCGGAAGTGGACCGGCAGGTGAGAGAACTTGCCGGCCGCGGCGAGAATATTTACGCGCTCGATACGGAACTGCTCCTGCGGCTCCAGCCGGATCTGATCGTGACGCAGGATTTGTGCGACGTTTGCGCCGTCTCGGCTGAGGATCTCGCGACGGCCGTCTCGCGTTTTCCGGCAGGGAACCGGCCCCGCGTGGTCAGCTTTACCCCCCGCAGCCTGGATGATGTCTGGAAGGGCGTCCGTGAGATCGCCGAGGCTGCTGATTGCGCTTCAGAGGGGCGAGCGCTGGCAGAATCGCTGGCTTTGGAAGCCGCCACGGTGCGGCAGGCCGTAGCGGATGCGGCGCCACGTCCGCGCGTGCTGTGCCTGGAATGGTTTGATCCGCCCTACGCGGCCGGACATTGGGTCCCGGAGATGGTGCGGCTCGCGGGGGGCATCGATGTCCTCGGTCGCGAAGGAGCGCCGTCGTTTGGCATCCAGTGGCAAGAGGCCGTCTCGGCTCAGCCCGAGATTCTTATCCTGATGTCTTGCGGCTATGACCTGGAACGAAATATCCATGTGTGGCGTTCGACGAATCTGCCCCCGCGATGGGAGGAAGTTCCCGCGGTCAGAAATGACCGCGTCTACGCCGTGGATGCCAATGCATATTTTTCACGGCCGGGACCGCGCCTGAGCGAGGGTCTGGCGCTGCTGGCGGCACTCCTGCACCCCACGCGCGCGCGCACTGATTGGGCATCGAAACCTGCATCTGTGCGGCGAGTCACCTCCGAAAGCGGTACGGTGCGCGCCAGGCCCGCCGGGTAAGTGAGTATCCGATCAGGTCCGGTTTCTGGACTCCGGTGGAGTCCCGCGAAGTCTTCCGGGATTCCGGGAATGCGGAATCCACCGGACTCCTGGCACCGGAGATGGTCATCCCGAGCGACGAAGCGGAGCGAGGCGCGCAATTTGCGCCCCGGATGCCTTCGCGGGGGATCTCTCCGAGTTTTGGCGTGCAGGAATTGCGGAGATCGTCACCCTGAATGAGCGACCTCTTCGCAGCCGTGAACTCACTGTCATGGTCAAAACCAGCACGACGTAACAAACGTAGAGCAAGGCCCATGGTAAGACAAAGCAAAAGACATTTACGCTTAGGGAAGCTACTAATCGGCCTAGCAACCGTTGTTGGCACGCTCGCCGCTCTTTTAGCTTTATTCCCACGCCTGGCCATCTCCAATGAGTCCGCACTTGACCCGAACGACCCATTTTCAACTCCATTTCGCATCGTTAATGATGGTTACGTTCCTTTGTTTGCAGTCAGATTCTTCTTGTTTGTCAGCGATGCAAAAAATTCGGCAGGAGGCGGCATTAGAGCAACTACGTTCATGGACTCTAAATTTAGTATCCCGATCTTCTGGCCTAGCGATGCTTACGACTATTACGCGGGGAACGACATCGGGCATCAAATCGGAGGCGGAGCAACCATGGAATTCACCCATCCGTGGGCATCGGCAGATATAACTATTATCGTCCAATATCATCCCTTTGCGATTCCATTTAATAGAAGGCGGGCAGTTAGATTCATCACGGAAAGCGGACCAGATAACAAACTGCATTGGATGCAACGCCCAAATCCAAATTAGGACTCTACCCAATCTACTGTTCGATTGACCGGAGTGGCGATCTGCCTAAGAATACTCGGCCTATGAGCAATCCTCTTGCACACAAACGTTTGGCGGTGCTGGGCGCAGGGAAGATGGGCGGCATTCTGCTGCGCGCATTCTTGGATCAGAAGCTGGTGTCCCCGGGGCACGTGGCCGCGACGGTGCGGCACGCCGAGCGCGCCGAGAAGCTTGGCAAAGAACTGGGCGTGCGCATCGGGACGGATAACCACGCCGCGGTGCATGGTGCGGATGTGGTGCTGCTGGCGGTGAAGCCGATGCAGGTGGCGGAAGTGTTGCAGGAGATTCACGCGGAACTGAAGGCGGGAAGCGTGCTGGTCTCCATAGCGGCTTCGGTGCCGACGAAATTTATCGAGCAGCACCTGGGGCGCGAGGTGGCTGTGGTGCGCGCCATGCCCAACACGCCGTGCGCCATCGGCTGCGGGATGACGGGGATCGCGCGGGGCACTCACGCCGGGGCGGCGCACGTGGAGATGGCGCGAGCCATGTTCGAGGCTGTAGGGCGCGTGGTCGTGCTGGATGAAAAGCACATGGACGCGGTGACGGGGCTTTCCGCGAGCGGCGCGGCGTTTGTCTATATTATCCTGGAGTCGCTGGCGGAGGGCGGAGTGAAGGTAGGCCTGCCGCGTGACGTAGCCACACTCTTGGCGGCGCAGACCATGCAGGGCGCGGCGAGGACCGTGCTCGAGACCGGGGACCATCCGGCGCTCTTGAAAGACGGCGTGACCACGCCGGCGGGCTGCACCATCGACGGCATCATGGAACTGGAAGACGGCAAGGTTCGCGTCACGCTGATCAAGGCCGTGGTGAAGGCCACCGAGCGGGCCAAAGAATTGATGTTCGACGCGGTGTAGAGGGAACTGGCGCGGATTAAGCCGGCCTGGATCGCGGGTCGCATGTCCCGAGATTCCTACAGCGCCGACTCACTTCGACCCGGCGAATTATTTCGACGCTGGGGCGAGGCCGCGGTATTTCAGCATCGGCTCGATGCTCGGTTCTTTCCCCAGCCAGGCTGCGTACATCTTGGCGAGGTCCTCGGTATTGCCTCGCGAAAGCACCATCTGACGGAAGCGGTCGCCATTCGCCCGCGTTAGCCCGCCGTGATCCTCGAACCACTGGAAGGCATTGTCGTCCAGCATCTCGCTCCACAAATGCAGCTCGGTAAGCATATAACCCTGGTTGAAGGTTTCCGCTTTCTTGATCTTGGCGGCCAGTTCCGCGGGCATAGGCGCGCCGGTTTTGTAATGTTTGGCGTAGTTATTGAACACGGCTGGATAGGTCGCCCAGTGCTCGTTGAACTGCGAAGGAAACTCCACGAAGTCGCGCGGCACGTTGACACCTTCAAGACTGGGGTACTCGGTGTCGGCAAACATGCCGTGCAGCGCGTGGCCGAATTCGTGGAACATAGCCGTTACATCGTCAAAGCTGAGAAGGGCCGGCTGGCCGGACACGGGCTTGGGGAAGTTAAAAACGTTGTAGACGACCGGCTGGATGCCAAGCAGTTTGGATGGGTCGACAAACTCGTCCATCCAGGCGCCGCCATTTTTGTTATCGCGCTTGAAATAATCGCCATACCAAAGCGCCAGCGATTTGCCGCTGGAATCGAAGATCTCGAAAACGCGCACATCCGGGTGGTACACCGGAAGGTCGTGGCGTTCCTTGAAGGTGAGCCCATAAAGCTGGCCGGCGGCGTAGAAGAGGCCATTCTGGAGCACGTTGTTTAATTCGAGATAGGGCTTGATCTGCGCTTCATCCAGATCGTATTTCTGCTTGCGGACCTGCTCGGAATAGAACTCCCAGTCCCATGGCTGCAACTGGAAGCCGCCGTGCTGCGCGTCGATGACCGCCTGGATATCCTTGGCTTCGCTGATGGCTTTCGCCGTAGCCCCCGGCACCAATGCATTCACAAATTTCAGCGCGGCGTCCGGGTTCTTGGCCACCTGGTCTTCCAGCTTCCACGCTGCGTAGTTCGGAAAGCCAAGCAGCTTGGCTTTCTCGGCGCGAAGCTGGGCCAAGCGAGCGATGGTGTCGCGGGTATCGTTGGGACCGCCACGTTCGGCGCGATTCCAGGAATTCTCAAAAATGGCCTGGCGAGTCGAGCGATTGCTCAGGGTAGCCAGGTCAGGTTGTTGCGTGGTGTTCTGCAGAGGCATTACGTAGCCGCTCAGCTGGCGCTCTTTCGCTGCTTGCATGGCCGCGGCGATTTGCGCATCGCCCAGGCCGGCGAGCGCCTTTTTATCTGCAGTGACGTAGGCCGCGGCCTTGGCCGCAGCGAGCAACTTCGATTCGAACGCGGTGGTGAGGGTCGATTCCTCTTCGTTAAGCTTTTTCAGTTTGGTCTTATCGGAAGCGGAGAGATTGGCGCCGGAATGCACAAATTTTTTGTAATCGAACTCCACCAGCCGCAGCGATTCCGGATCGAGCTTCAGCGAAAGCCGTTGCTTATAGAGCGTGGCGACACGCGCAAACAGCTTGGGGTCGAGGAAGATCGCATCCTGGTGCGCGGCCAATTTGGGCGCTTCGATGTCCTTCACTTTCTGCAGGCCAGGATTCAGGTTCGCCGAAGTTACGCCGTTAAACGCCCCCATCACCCGATCCAGCAGCCGGCCCGTCTTTTCCATGGCCGCAATCGTATTCTCAAACGCCGGTGCGGCCGGATTATTCGCGATGTCCTGCATCTCCTTGCGCTGTTCGGCCATGCCGGCTTCGATGGCGGGCTGATAATCGCCGTCCTTGATTTTGTCGAACGGTGGCGCCTGAAAGGGCAACGTGCTGGGCGCATAGAATGGGTTCGCCGGGCCAAAAGGCGCGCCGGCCGTCAAACCAGGCTTGATGCTCAAAGCGACCGCCAGTGCGCCAACGGCGGCTAGAAGAATAAATTGTGGCGGCGTGATCTTGGGCCTGCTCGGCCGGATTGTGCTCATCGCTTTTCATTACCTCGTATTGCGGATTGTAAGGGACACACGGGCCTGCGGGCTACTTCGCTTTAGAAGCAGGAACACGTCCCGGAAAATGACCCGCTACACGGCGGCATCGGTGGCTGACGATGGCGCCTTGTGTTAGGATGTGCGGCTCACGACGATGCCCAGACAATACGTCCCCATCATGATTTTTGCGCTGCTGGCGATGGCCTTCCCCGCCGTGACCCTGATTCTTTTCAAATATATTCGGCCGGATTCGCGAGCCACAGGGGCGAAGCTGAAGCCCTATGAGTGCGGCATTCCGGCGGAAGGCGACGCGCGCGGGCGCTATTCGGTGCGGTTCTATATCGTGGCGATCCTATTTGTGATCTTCGACGTGGAGACGATATTTTTGTTTCCTTGGGCGGTCTTGTATTCGACGCGTGAGGAAGGCTACCGGCTGACGCCGATTTATGGTTTGGCGAGCATGTTTGTCTTTTTGGGGATTTTGATTGTGGGTTACGTGTGGCTTTATCGCAAAGGCGCTCTGGAGTGGGTGTAACGCCAGGAGAGAAAGAGGGCTGATTTCCCGGCAGGAATTTGGCGGCCGGGAATTTTTTTGCGCGGTTGCCCTGCGTTGTGGCGTGTGTTAGAACCTATGGTTCGAGTTTGAAGCCGTTTGTGCGTGTCTTTGCCGGAAATTTTTTAGCTCCGGTTTCGGGAGTCCGGTGGATTCCGCATTCCCGGAATCCCGGAAGACTTCGCGGGACTCCACCGGAGTCCAGAAACCGGACCGCGAGAGCTTTGGTGCGGCACGCCGGACTCCAAACACCGGAGCGCAGTTGAAGGTTTTGTTTCCTTTCGGCTCATGACCAACGATTCTGAGGAAAAGCAGCCGCCTCGTCCAGCGGAGGCAGAAAAGCCTGCGGACACTCCTGCTGCACCTTCCGCTTCCCCTTCTGCTTCGGGCGCAACGCCGCCGGGCGAGACGCCCGGTAAGCCGCCGGCGCCTGCTGTTCCTGCGGCTCCAGTCAAACCGGCGGCTGCGGGTCAAGAGAATCCCTCGGCGCCTCCGCCGCCGGCCAAGCCGGCAGCGCCCGCGGCGCCGCCGAAACCGCCCGGACCACCACCGCCTCCCAAGGAGGCACCGCCGAAGCCGGCTCCTCTCGACAACGATCTGGTGAAGCGCTACAAAGCGCGGTTTGGCGGCGCGATTGTGGAGGCTTTTCTCGATCGCAAGCAGGCGATTCTCGTGATCGCTGCGGACCGGCTGCTGGAAATCGCTCGGTACAGCCGCGAGGAAGAAAATTTCGATTTGCTGACGGATTTGACGGCTGTCGATTGGCCCAAGCGCGAGAAGCGATTCGATCTGGTGCTGAATCTCTATTCATTTCCGAAGAATGAACGCTTGCGCATCAAAGCGCTGCTGGGAGAAAACGAGCCGGTCGCGAGCGTGGAGAGCGTCTGGCCGACGGCCAATTGGCTGGAGCGGGAAGTCTACGACATGTTTGGAATCGTTTTCGAGGGGCATTCCAATTTGAAACGCTTGCTGCTGCCGGAAGAATGGCAGGGATATCCGCTGCGGAAGGACTACGACATTTTGCAGCAGGATGAGGCCTGGGTGCGGGAAAACCTGGGCATCGAGAGCGGGCAATAGCCGCCGTGGCCGACCGATACAATTTTGGGGCAGGGGCGGCAGGAGCGAACCTCGAGACCACCGTCCTCGGCGCGGATGAAATCATTCTCAATATGGGGCCGCAGCACCCTTCCACGCACGGCGTGCTGCGCGTGAAGCTGCGCCTGGACGGCGAGAAAGTGGTCGGTTCGGAATGCGTGATCGGCTACCTGCATCGCGGCGTGGAAAAGATCGCGGAGCACCGCAGTTATCAGCAGTTCGCGCCGTACGTGGACCGCATGGACTACGTGGCGGCGGTGTCGAACGGGCTGGGCTACTGCGAGGCGGTGGAGAAACTGCTGGGCGCGGAGGCGCCGCCGCGGGCGCGCGTGATCCGCACCATTCTCACCGAACTGCAGCGAATCGCCAGCCACCTTTTCTGGCTGGGCACGCACGCGCTGGATATCGGCGCGCTGACGCCGCTCTTCTACTGCCTGCGCGAACGGGAAGAGATCCTGAAAATTTTCGAGAAGTATTGCGGAGCGCGCCTGACCACGCACGCCTTCCGCATCGGCGGCCTGCAATACGAGGCCTACGACGAACTCGAAAAAGACGTGGAGCGATTTTGCAAGGAGTTCGACAAGCGCGTCGATGAGTACGAAGCGCTGCTCACGGAAAATCGCATCTGGGTGGGCCGCACCAAGGGCATCGGGATACTGACGACCGAGGCCGCCATTGCCATGGGCGTTACCGGGCCGGTGCTGCGCGCGAGCGGAGTGCAGTGGGATATTCGCAAGGCCATGCCGTACGCGGCCTACGATCAGTATGAGTTCAGCATACCGACCGGGAAAAACGGCGACACCTATGACCGTTACCTGGTGCGTCTCGAAGAGATGCGGCAATCGCGAAAGATCTGCCTGCAGGCCATCGAGAATATTCCGCCGGGGCCGATCATGGGAAAAGTGGGCAAAGTGCTGAAGCCGCCGCCGGGTGAAGTGTATCACTCCATCGAAGCGCCCAAGGGCGAACTGGGCTATTACATCGTGAGCGATGGCACGACGCAGCCGTATCGCGTGCGGATTCGCCCGCCATCGCTGATTAATCTGGAAGCGCTGGACCAGATGATCCGGGGGCATCTGGTGGCGGACGTGGTGGCGGTGATCGGGACACTGGACATTGTGCTGGGCGAGGTCGATCGGTGATGAACGCGATCATGCCCTATGTGTTTCCGGTGCTCTTTGCGCTGGTGATTGTGGCGCTGCTGCCGCTGGTGGCCGGGTATATCGTGCTAATGGAGCGCAAGGTGATGGCGGACATGCAAGTTCGCCTGGGGCCCATGCGCGTGGGGCCGCACGGACTTCTGCAGCCGATTGCCGACGCCGTCAAGCTGCTGCTCAAGGAAGACATCATCCCGGAGAGCGCGGACCGCCTGGTGTTTTGGGGCGCGCCGCTGATTTCCGTGACCACGGCGATGCTCGCCCTGGCGGCGCTGCCGATCGGTCCGTTTTTTCAAATTGCCGACCTGAATATCGGCCTGCTTTTCATTCTTGGCATCAGCTCCCTGGGAATTTTCGGCACCGTGCTCGGCGGCTGGGCCTCGAACAGCCATTATTCGCTGCTGGGCGCGCTGCGCAGCGCGGCGCAACTGGTGAGCTACGAGACTTCGGCGGGAATGGCCATTGTGGGCGCGCTGCTGCTGGCGGGAACGCTTTCGACGCGCGGAATCGTGCAAGCACAGTCGGATACCGGCTGGTGGTTCATTTTTGTTGCCCCCGTGGGATTTTTCATTTACCTCGTGGCGTCGATTGCGGAAACCAATCGCGCTCCGTTTGATATGCCGGAGGCGGAATCGGAACTCGTGGCCGGGTACATGACCGAATATAGCGGCTTCCGCTGGGCGCTCTATTTCCTGGCGGAATACACGAACATGATCGTGGTGGCCTCCATCGCCACGACATTGTTTTTGGGTGGCTGGCTGCGGCCCTTTGCGAACACGCGCGCCTTCAACTTCGTCGATTATCTTCCGCCGTTGCTGATGGTGTGGGTGGCGGGGTATTGCTTTTGGCGAGCACCGAAGCAGCCCGTGGCGGTGCAGAAGATGTTCATGGCGGCGGTGGGCTTACTGTGCATGGTCCTGGCGGGCGTGCTGGCCATGCCGCTCGTCGCGCCCGCGGGCTCTTTGCTGGCGTCCTCCAAGGCAGGAATCCACGGCGCATTCTGGTTTCTCTTTAAGGTGGGCGCGTATATCTACGTGTTCATGTGGCTGCGGTTCACGTTTCCGCGATATCGCTTCGATCAATTGATGCGACTGGGCTGGCAATTCCTGGTGCCGCTTTCGATCGTCAATGTGATGGGGATTGGCCTGGGGCTGGCGCTGCACCGGCAATTGAACTGGCCGAACGGGCTTTCGCTGCCACTGGGAAATGCGCTCACGGTCGTAGCGGCCGCGTATCTTTTGTCCGCGGCGGAGAAGCATGAGCATCCGCGAGTAGGCGAAGAAGAAGAGGAGACGCCGGTCCATGCTTGATCAGGTGGTCTTCTACTTTTTCGCGGTGCTGGCGGTGGCCTCGGCGATTCTGGTGGTGACGCGGCGGAATGCCGTGCAGAGCGCGATTTTTCTGGTCACGGCGCTGCTGGCCACGGCGGGAATTTTCCTGAACCTGAACGCGGAGTTTTTATTTATCGTGCAGGTGATTCTGTATGCGGGCGGGATCATGGTGCTGTTTGTTTTCGTGATCATGCTGGTGAACCTGGACGTGGCGCTGCATCAGGTGCAGTTCAACCGGCAATGGTTCGTGGCCTTGATCATCTCGGCGGTGCTGGCGGCGCAGGTGGTTGCCGCGATTGCGGTGAGCCGGGGAACGTTATACACGATGCCGGCCGCGCCGGCGGAAACACTCGAGCCCAATACCGAGCGCGTGGCGTTCTATTTGTTTCATACCTATATGCTGCCTTTCGAGATTGCCTCGATTCTGCTGCTGGTGGCCATGGTGGGCGCGGTGGTCATGGCCAAGAAGAGGGTGTGAGCGATGGTGCCGATCGGACATTACATTTTCCTGAGCGCGGCGCTGCTGGCCATCGGCATCGTGGGAATCGTGACGCGGCGCAACGTGATCATCATTCTGATGTCCATCGAACTCATTCTGAACGCGGTGAACATCAACCTGGTGGCTTTCTCGCGCCTGGTCGGCTCGGTGGAAGGGCAGATCTTCGCCATCTTTATTATTACCGATGCCGCGGCGGAAGCGGCCGTGGGCCTGGGGATCATCATCGCCTTCTTTCGCAATCGCGAGACCGTCTTGGCCGACGAAATGGACATCCTGAAATGGTGAGCGGCAGGGGTCATGGGCAGAGTTGCATCGCCCCTTCGGGGCTTAGGTTTGCTTGCAAGCCTTCCCAGTGCTTCCGCACTGGGCTACGTTGTTTCGCACCTTCGGGGCTCCGGCGACGTGTAACAAGCGCGCCCAATAGGGAAGTGGTGGCTGCGGGTTCTCGAGGATTCGCGTATGCCGGCTGAATTCTTTCTGCGGAGCATCTGGCTGATCCCGCTTTTCCCGCTGGCGGGCGCGGCGACCATGTTGCTCGTCGGGCGGCGGCTTTCCAACAAAGCCGTGAGCTGGGTGGGCGTAGGCAGCGTCGGATTGGCGGCGCTGTTTGCTTTTGGCGCCATCGTGCAGTTGATGGCGCGCGCTCCGGCGCAGCGCTTAGTGGAGATTGTGCTCTTCGACTGGGTTCCCGCCGGCGTGATGCACACGATGTCCGGACGCGTGCTGAACTTCAACGCGCCATGGGGCATGTTGCTGGACCCGCTTTCGGCGGTGATGATCGGCGTGGTGACCGGCGTCGGTTTTCTCATCCACCTCTATTCCATCGGCTATATGGCGCACGAAGGCGGCTACTACCGCTTCTTCGGCTACATGAACCTGTTCATGTTTTCCATGCTGGTTCTGGTGCTGGCGAATAATCTGCTCTTGCTGTTCGTCGGCTGGGAAGGCGTGGGGCTTTGCAGTTATCTGCTGATCGGATTTTATTTCCTGCGCAAATCGGCGTCGGACGCGGGGAAGAAAGCCTTCGTGGTGAACCGCATCGGAGATGCGGGATTCATCCTGGGACTCTTCCTGCTGCTCGACACGATTGGCACGCTGCGCTTCACGGAGGTCGGCCCGGCCATCGAGGCGGGCGGATTTGCCGTGGGCAACGGGGTAATGACGGCGATCGCGCTGCTGCTTTTTGTGGGCGCAACCGGAAAGTCGGCGCAGATTCCGCTTTACGTTTGGTTGCCGGACGCGATGGAAGGGCCTACGCCGGTGAGCGCGCTGATTCACGCGGCGACCATGGTGACGGCCGGCGTCTATATGATCACGCGGATGAACGTGGTCTTTCAGCTCGCGCCCATCGCTTTGGGCGCGGTGGCCACGATCGGCGCGGTGACCGCGATTTACGCGGCCAGCATGGGCCTCGTGCAGAACGACATCAAGCGCGTGCTGGCTTATTCGACCATCAGCCAGCTTGGTTACATGTTCCTGGCGCTGGGGGTAGGCGCGTTTACGGCGGGAATTTTCCACTTGATGACCCATGCCTTCTTCAAGGCCCTGCTCTTTCTCGGTTCGGGCAGCGTGATCCACGCGCTCGGCGGGGAACAGGACATGCGCAAGATGGGCGCGCTGGCAAAGAAGATTCCCACCACCACGAGAACGTTTTTGGTGGCGGCCATCGCCATTTCGGGAATTCCGCCACTGGCTGGATTCGTGAGCAAAGACGCGATCCTGGCGGCCTCGTTCAATGCACGGCCGGTGCTTTGGGGGATCGGCTTCGTGACCGCGGGGATGACCGCGTTTTACATGTTCCGGCTGGTGTTCCTGACGTTTTACGGCGAATCGCGCGTGCCGCACGATGTGGAACACCACATCCACGAGTCGCCGCGCTCGATGACCGTGCCACTCATTATATTGGCGCTTCTTTCCGTGGCGGGCGGGTGGATTGGCTGGCCGGAATCTCTGGGCGGCAGCGATCACTTCGCGAGATTCCTGGATCCGGTGATCGCGCGGCATGCAGAAGTGATCGCCGCGGTTCCGGAGGCCACGCAGCACACCACGGAATATGAATTGATGGCCGTTTCCGTCGCTGTGGCGCTGATCGGTATTTTCCTGGCGTGGATCTTCTATCTGCGAAGACCGTCCGTGCCGGGCACGCTGGCGGAGAAATCGGGCGGGCTGTATCGGCTGCTATACAACAAGTACTACATCGATCAAGTTTACGACGCCATGTTCGTGAACCGGACGAAGGATTTGGGCACGACGCTGGGCGCCTTCGATGTGGGCGTGATTGATGGGCTGGGCGTGAACGGCGCGGGATGGGTGGCGCGGGCGAGCTCGAGCCTATCCATGGTTTGGGACAGTTGGATCATCGACGGCTTGGTGAACCTGGCGGCGCGCATCGTTTGGATTTTCAGCCATCCGGTGAGGATGATTCAGAGCGGGCGCGTATCGAATTATGCGCTGCTGATCGTTTTGGGTGTGCTGGTCTTTTTGGGTTACTACCTGCGGGTGACCGGCGTGACGCTGCACAACGTGCTGCACTAAAACGCCAGGGAGATGCAAGTGAACCAAACTCACATCCTAAGCTGGATCCTGTTCACGCCGGTCATTGGCGCCATTGTGCTGCTGTTTATTCCGCGCGAGCGCGACAACCTGCACCGCGTCATCGGAAACGTATTCGGGATGCTTGGCCTGGTGGTCTCGCTTCCGCTGATCTGGCGATTTCAGATCGGAACGCCCGGTTATCAGTTCCGCGAAAATTACGACTGGATTCCTTCCATCGGCGCGCACTATTCGCTGGGAATCGACGGTATCAGCTTCCTTTTGATCATGCTGACCACGATTCTGGGCGCGATTTCGATTCTCTCGTCGTGGAGCGCGATTCAGAACCGCAAGAAGGAATACTACATTCTGTTTCTGCTGCTGCAGACGGGCATGCTGGGCGTCTTCATGGCGCTCGATTTCTTTCTCTTCTACTTGTTCTGGGAAGTGATGCTCGTCCCGATGTACTTTCTGATCGGCGTGTGGGGCAGCGACCGGCGGCTCTATGCGGCGATCAAATTTTTCCTCTACACGCTGGCCGGATCGGTGCTGATGCTGCTGGCTATTCTGGCGCTTTACTATCGCGCCCATGAACTGGCCGGGGCGGGGGCCGCTTACACGTTTGACATTCCCACGCTGCTGGGTGCGGTACCGCAGTTTTCGACCACCCTGCAGCGGATTTTGTTCTGGGGTTTCTTCTTCGCGTTTGCCATCAAGGTCCCGATGTTTCCGTTCCATACCTGGCTTCCGGATGCGCACACCGAGGCGCCCACGGCAGGGTCAGTCATACTGGCCGGCGTCCTGCTGAAGATGGGCACGTACGGGTTCATCCGCTTCTCGCTGCCTCTGTTGCCCACCGATGGGGTCGCGCGGCAGCACATCATCAATATCCTCATGGTGCTCTCGATCGTGGGCATCATTTACGGCGCGCTGGTCTGCATGATGCAGAAAGATATGAAGAAGCTGATCGCTTACAGCTCCGTGAGCCACCTGGGCTTCTGCACGCTGGGAATATTTGCGCTGAACCCGCACGGCGTCTCCGGCAGCGTCATCCAGCAGATCAACCACGGGATTTCCACCGGCGCGCTCTTCCTTATCGTGGGCGTGCTGTACGAGCGGCGGCACACCCGATTGATCTCTGAATATGGCGGGCTTTCCACGCCCATGCCGAATTTCGCGGCCATCTATATGATTGCCACGCTCAGCTCGCTGGGACTGCCGCTGCTCAATGGCTTCATCGGCGAGTTTACGATTCTGAGCGGCGTCTTTCAGGTGAGCTTGCGCTGGACGGCGTGGGCCGTGGTCGGCATCGTTCTGGGCGCCGCCTACCTCTTGTGGCTGTACCAGCGCGTGATGTTCGGGCCGGTGACCAATCCAGCGAACGAGCATCTGCCGGATTTGAACATGCGCGAATACGCAACCCTCGTGCCGCTGATGCTGCTGGCCTTCTGGATCGGCATTTATCCCAAGCCGCTCTTCCGCGTTTTGGACGTTTCGGTGCGGCAGATCGTGGAGCAGGTGAATCCGGGCTATTACAACTCTGCGGCCGCGCAACGCTACGGAGAAAAGCCGCCCGTCCCTGCGCCCAGTGAGGCTGCTCGAAGCGAGAGAAATCGAGGCGAGTCCGATTCCGCCAAAGCTGCAAAGCGGATCGCCTCGGCTCCAAGCGCGATGATTGCCGCGTCGTCCGCCCCCTTCACAGCAAATACGGCCGCAAGCACGGCGGAGAAGCGCTAAACGCATGGATACCGCCGCATTTCGCCACGACTTCTTCCTGATCCTGCCGGAGGTGGAGCTCGCGCTTTTCGGCCTGGCGATCCTGCTTTTCGATTTCATGCTGGGAGTAAAAGACAAAGCCGGCAATGCCGTCTTTGCCATGCTGGGCGTGATCTTCAGCGGCATTTCGCTTTACCGGCTGCGTTCGTTGGGTCCGCAAGCGGTGGGCGGCTTTAATAGCTCGATTGTGGTGGACCCATTTTTCCTGTTTTTCGGAATGATCTTCCTGATCGCCACGGGGCTGGTGATTCTGCTTTCGGTGCGTTACCTGCAAATCGAAAACGAACATCACGGCGAATATTACGCGCTGCTCCTGTTTGCCACGGTCGGGATGATGTTCATGGCCTCGGGCTACGACCTGGTCGTGCAATTTCTCGGCCTGGAGACGATGGCCATCAGCTTTTACATCCTCACGGGATTTTTGCGCACTCAACGGCGCTCGAATGAGGCCGCGGTGAAATATCTGCTGCTGGGCGCGTTCAGCTCGGGCCTGCTGGCCTACGGCTTCTCGCTGCTGTATGGAATCAGCGCCATGGCCCAGATCAATGGGCCGCT